>Ga0187851_10001454_pt1 | contig 22638 bp, 19 predicted proteins | sample June2016WEW_6_10_FD_132997 | JGI IMG/M metagenome (GOLD analysis project Ga0187851, IMG submission 132997) | Peatland microbial communities from SPRUCE experiment site at the Marcell Experimental Forest, Minnesota, USA - June2016WEW_6_10 | ecosystem: Environmental > Terrestrial > Soil >...
GTGTGGGTGTAGAATCGGTCAAGCGAGAGCCACTTTTCTGCTGCTAAGTTGTTGATTCGCAAACTACATTTTAGCGCAGATCCGGTTCTCGCTCTAACTCTTCATGCATAATGCAGGTTAGGGGACGAGGCGTCGGAATTACGGCCGATGTGATACAGTGAATACATGTATTCATGCGGGAGGTGACTATGGCTACTTCCATCAGGCTTGCGCCGGAACTCTCAAACCGGCTGGATCGGTTGGCTGAGAAGACGGGGCGCACGAAGGCTTTTTATCTGCGAGAGATGATTCAAGAGGGCATTAGCGAGATGGAGCAGTATTATTTGGCTGCCGATACTCTCAAACGGGTACGCAAGGGGCAGGAGAAGGTGCACTCCGCGGCTTCGGTAAGGAAAGACCTTGGCCTGGAGCGCTAAATACAAGCGGCGGGAATTTTATCGGGGATGTGCTGTCGAACCTGGAACCGGCCAATGCTTTACTATGCCTGTGAGGTTCAATGTGCCGTGAGAACGAGATCGAAATCAATTTGCCGTTTTATTGCACCAGCTTTCTGTGGATTGTTATTGGGAACGGCAATTATTGGAATTGCTCAGTCCGCTGAACCAGTGCCGAACTACCCACCCCACTTGCCGTACAGCTTTGGCAACTTTGTCTGGTGGAGCGACAATGATTTGCGCGCCTTGCTTAAGAAGCGCCTGCCAGGGCTGGGTGATGAGATCTCGACTACCTCGGCATCAATGGGCAGGATACGAGACGCGCTCAAAGTGTTGTTGAAGGAAAAGGGAATTGAGGCGGAGATATTAAGCGAAGAGCCATCAGATTTTTCGCTCAGTGGAAAGCGCGATCCGGAAGCGCCGGAGCCTTCCATTCAGTTCAGCATCCTCAATCCGCAAATTCTGTTGAGCAAAGTTGATTTGAAGGTTGAATCTGAGAATCTCGCATCCTTGTTGCAGGACGACGCCCATTGGGGCGAAGGAAAGCCGTATAGTGCATTCGGAGATTGGTTCAGACGGTCGCGCATCAAAGAAGTTCTCCACCAGAATGGCTATCTTGACGCGCAAATTCAAATCAACCGCCAGCCGCCTGTTAAAGACGGAGATCGCTACCAGGTGGCCCTCGCAGTATCTGTGATTGCTGGCCCCCAATACCACGTTTCGTCGATCACGGCTGACGGCGGCCCACTGCTTGCTGGAAGAGATTTATCGCCACTCTTCGGGATGCAGGATGGAGATGTTCCCGGGCGCTACCCTCTGGCAAATCTGACGAGTCAGTTGGGGGGATTCTATCGACACTATGGATACGCCGATGTAGAGATTCAGAACCTGCCAATTCTCGATCACGACCATGCTCTAGTTTCGTATCACGTAAATGTGATTCCAGGGCCGGTCTATCACTTGCGAAGCATTACGGTCGAGAAGCTAAGTGCCGAGCAGGAGAGCAAGGTACGAGAACTGCTAGGCATGAAGCCGGGGGACATTTATCTTGATGAGGCAATCACGGGTCTCTACCAAAAGATCGCAAGTGATCCATTGTTCAAGGGTTATGGATTTGGGTTTGGTCCAAATCGAGATAAAACTGCAAACGTTATTGACTTATCTTTGACTTTTTACAAAGAAGGCGGGGAAAGCAGCGTAACGGTTAAGTGAGAGCGGTGATAGTTGACTGCACTTAAGTGAAGCCATTCCATCCTGGCCGCGAAAGCAAGGCGGAACTTGGAGCACCCACGCCCACCCCTCCTCGGCCCACCCGCGCCAACCCTGAAATAAATGAAAAAGAGCTGGCGCGCGAAACTATTTCTGGAGTATATATTGTGCATTCTCTGGCCTTCCCCCTCGGCCGGATAGAACCCAGCCGGGCAAAGCGGCCAGATTCGAATCAATCCAAGAATCGAGGTCGTCCTATGAGAATGTTCCAGGAAGGCGTCCTTGCCTTTCCTCTGCTTCTTCTGGCGGGGTGCTGCAATCCCCCGCTGGTGGCTACGGTGAATGTCCCTACACTTCCCCAGCAAGACTCGAACTGGTGCTGGGCGGCAAGCGGCGAAATGACCATGAAATATTTTGGCCACGATGTGAGTCAGTGCACCGAGGCCAATAACGAGTTCGGGCTGAGCACTTGCTGCCAGAACAATGGCGGGTCGTGCAACAACGGAGGATGGCCGGAGTATACGAAGTATGGATTTACGGTCAATCAGACCAACAACGCAGCATTGACATGGGCCGAGGTGCAGGGTCAGATTTTCTGCGCCAACAAGCCGTTTGCTTTCTCCTGGCACTGGACTGGCGGCGGCGGGCACATGATGGTGGTCAAGGGCTACTTGACGGTGGAAAATGTGCAGTATGTGGATGTCAACGATCCGGAGCCGTTCACCAACCTGAACACGTTGACTGGCGGCACGGAGACGATTATGACTTACGCCAATTACGTGAGCGGCAGCGACCATACCCATTGGAACGATTTCTACAACATCACTTATACGGGAGGGAGCTAACATGAAAACTCGTGGAGCGATGTTGCTGTTATCGGTTGCGCTGCTGGTTTCAGGGTGCAAAGGAAGACTTTTTCCGGCCTCGCAGGGGAATCTGTCTAGCGACCCGCCGGCGAGCAGCTCAAGCCAGGATGCGGCGCAGACTGGACTGAAGGTAATGCAGTCGCTGGTCATGACTGAGAACTTTCAAGGGCTGGGATTCAGTTCAGTGGACCAGGTGAAGAACGCGCAGTTGGGCGATCCGCTCAAAGTTTACCGAGTTCCCCTGGATGCCTTGTCGGCCTACAAAGGCGACGCTAATGCCTTCGGGCTTTTGCAAGACGCGCGCAAGCAGATCTATCCGCTGACGGTGGACCAGCAAGTTGTTTCTTCTCTATCGGCGACACAACGCGACGATGGCTGGAGGGCGAATGAGTTCGGCAATTCCGCGCTAACGCGGGCGCTAGTGGCACATCGCGCCGGCAAGGATGATTTCGTGGTGTGGGTGCCGGCGCTGAAGATTTACTTTACGGCGCGAGGCGACGGAGAAAAACTGGTGCTCACCACCATCATGGACGATCCCAGATTCGATTTCAAAGCGGGTCAGATCATTCCTGCGAGCCAGGCGTTTACAATCCTGCAAAAGTTCGCTAGCGCGTATAACGGGCTACCGCAATAGGCGGCGTGGAGCGATTCGGCTAGGAACGATGAGCCCTTAAATGCGGCAAGCGGCGGAGGTGAAAATGCTTCCGCCGCTTGCTAACTCTTCTAATAATTAACTTCGCTCAGATTTCTAAAATCACCGGCATAATCATCGGCCTTCTTCCGGTCGTCTTCTGGATCATGCGCTTCAGTTCGACGCGAACCTTTTCCTTCACCATGCCATAGTCAGTCTTCTCTTCGGTGGTCAACGCATCGAGAGTTTTGAGAACCAGTTCGCGAGCCTGCTCGGTGATATCCGCGCCGCCAAAGCCGCGCATCACTACCTCAGGCGATTGCTCCACCTTGCCGGTGCGCTTGTTGATGGCAAGAACCGCCAGAACAACGCCGTCCTCTGAGAGAATGCGCCGGTCGCGCAGCACAAGATCCTCCACCACATCTGTCGATGAGCCGGAGTCGATCAGCACGCGTCCCGTGGTCACCTTGTCCTTCTTGCGAACGTCTTTCTTGTCGAGTTCCAGCACGTCGCCATCTTCAATCACGATGGCGTGCTCTACTGCGCCGGTCTCCATGGCGATCTTTGCGTGTTTGTGCAGGTTGCCGTAGTTGCCGTGGACCGGAATGAAAAACTTGGGCCGCACGAGGTTGATAAGCAGGCGCATCTCTTCCTGGCTGCCGTGGCCGCTCACGTGAATCAGGCCGTTGGAGCCGTTGTCGTAGATGACCTGTGCGTCGCGGCGATACAGGTGATCAATTACTCTGAAAATGCTTTTCTCGTTGCCGGGAATAATTCTCGAACTGAGCACCACTGTGTCGCCGGCCTCCACGCTGGCGTGCTTGTGGTTGTCCACGGTGGCGCGGCTCAGCGCGCTCATCGGCTCGCCCTGCGTGCCGCTGATCAACAGCATCAACTGCTCAGGCGCAAAGTCGCGCATCTGGCTGGGATTGATAATCAGTCCCTGGGGAATGTCGATATAACCCAGGTCCTGTGCAATCTCCGTGCTCTCCAACATGGAGCGGCCAATTACGGCCACCTTGCGCCCATGTGCGCGCGCCAGCTCCAGTGCTATGCGAATGCGATAGATGGACGAGGAGAAGCAACTGAAGAAAAGCTTCTTTTTAGTGCGCGAAAAAATCTCGTCTAGCCGCGGAATAACAGCCGACTCGCCGGGCGTGTAGCCGGGCCTGTCAATATTCGTCGAGTCCTGCAGCAGGGCCAGCACGCCGCGCTTGCCGTACTCCGCAAAGGTGTGAAGATCAAAGAGCTTGCCGTCCAGAGGCGACAGATCGATCTTGAAGTCGCCGGTGTGGATGACTACGCCGACCGGCGTCTCAATGGCCAGCGACACCGCGTCCACCACGGAGTGAGTCACGTGGATCGGCTCGATGGTAAACGGCCCAATGGTGAACTTTTCCCTGGGCACAATCTCCACCAGCTCGGTCTCGTCCAGCAGTTGGTGCTCTTCGAGATTGCCCTCCACATACGCCAGCGTGAACTCGGTGGCGTAGACGGGAACTTTGATCTCGTTCAGAATCCACGGCAGGCCACCGATGTGGTCCATGTGGCCGTGGGTAAGAATGATAGCGCGAACATGCGCCCTGTTTTCAACCAGGTAGGTGATGTCGGGAACAACAATATCCACACCCAGCAACTCCGACTCCGGGAACATCAATCCGGCGTCGATCACGATAATGTCGTCTTCCCAGCGAATCGCAAGGCAGTTCATACCGAACTCGCCAAGTCCGCCCAGGGGAATGATTTTCAGCTTTTTTGTTTGCATCTGTCAGATTCGATGCTACCACTCGCAGGCTTTGGGGATCGTTCTATAGTGCTCAACTAGCTGATCTCACATTCCAAAATGGAATCCGGCCGCCCGGATAGCGCTTCATTCGCCGGGAAAACGGACGCCAAGCTCGTTTCGCGCCGCTTCCAGCAGCCGGGCCATTCCCAACGACAGCTCGTGGGGAATGACGGGGCTGTCGCGCCGGCCCTGGCGAACCAACTCGCAAAAATGGGCTGTCTCATAATTGAAGCCGCCGGCCTCGAACGGCTCGTTCAGCCCCACCCGTCGGCCGTCGATATATTGGATAGTCGCCCGCCGTGGATTCCACCAGTTTTCGTGGATGGTGACGTAGCCGCCCGGTCCGCACAGCAGAGCATCGCCGCGCCCCAGCAGATCAATCCCTGTATGCAACTGCGCCATCCCGCGCTCATGCTCGGTCTGAAAGAGCGCCAGCATGTCCACTCCCGCCGTGCCCACCCGGCCCATAGTCTGTATTCGTTTCATTTCGCCCAGCCAGTCCAGCGCCAAAAAGGCCTCATACGGCCCGATCCCCATGATGCCGCCTCCGCCCAATTCGGCCGAGTGCAGAGGGTGCGTTTTCGAGAGGCTTGCATCCACGTGTCCGGCGCGCACAAAACCCACAGGCCCGATGGGGTCGGCTGATAGGTGCTCGCGCAGCCGCCGGTAGAGCGGAAAAAACGGCGGCTTCATGGCCTCCATGAACAGCCGGTCGCAGTGGTCGGCTACCCCCAGCATTTCGACCAGTTGGCGCTCATTCAACGCAGCCGGCTTCTCGCAGAGCACGTGCTTGCCGGCTTCGAGCGCTCGAATGCAGATTGTTGCGTGGCTATCAGGATGGGTAGCCACATACACAGCATCCACCTCGGCTGCCAAAAGCTGGTCCAACGAATCCAAGGTTTGGTGTGCGCCAAACTTTAGCGCGAAAGCCTGGGTCCGTTCATGCGTCCGCCCCCAGACCGCTTCGAGAGCTGCGCCCTCCACCGCCTTGAGTCCATCGGCAAAGCGCCCGCCCGCGTAGCCGGGCCCCGCGATGCCCCAACGAATCACTTTCCGTTCTTCCATTTCAGCTTGCATGGTTTCAAAAGGTCCACAGCCTGTCTTGCGCTCAAACGCCCGTCTTACTCCGAAACGAGAACAAAATGCACAGGGTTAAACTCGCCTGTGACGGAAACTCTCCGGCTTTGTGCGGACGCACTCAGTGTATTCCTTTGGCTTTAAAGTGCGGTCTATACTGCTGGTCAGAACCCATGATGTGGTCGGTCAGCCAGCTCTTGAGAAATTCCATCGCTTCCACAGAAAGTATGCGCGATTGACCGGTCTCGAAACGCATCTGCAGATTACTCACACGCCTGGCCAGCAGGTCGTGCTCAGCCTTGTGCGCCGCCCCGCCGGGATAGCCGGTCTGCGCAAAGAACCGCTCTTCGCGGGCGAAGTGATACTTGGTGTATCTCAACAATCCTTCAATAACGCCTTCAAGCGAGTCAGCGGTTTTGCCTTCAAGAATTCCATCGTTGAGTTGGTTCAACATTTCTATCAATTTTTTGTGATCGTCGTCGATAATTTTGACGCCGACGCTCATATCTTCGGTCCATTCCATAAACGGCATATGCGGCGCCCCCTTTAGGATTCAGTGCAGGCCCGTGACCGCCTGCAACGGGACCTTGCATTTGGCTGGGCCTGCCGCTTCCACGCATGCCGATGCGTTGATAAAACTACTTAAACACATGGTCTGTCAATCACGACTGGCGCGCGGCGAATTAATTCCGTGGGGCGAACCTGCCTTGCGCCAGAATGGGCGGCGATAGTTTGCAGGCCGCAAAAGCGATCGTCCGGTTCCGTCCGCTTTAGCGCTTACCGCAGCAGGTCTTCGAGCGCTGTGCTCAGATCCGTCTTATCGTCGCGATATTTCACGATCACAGGCGCGTAAAGGCTCAGGCCCCACTCCCTGCTCCGTTCGTGGCCTTTGCCTTTGCTCACAGCGCGGGAGCCGGGCACCACCACAGCATTTTCAGGAACTATCAGCGGCAGTTCGCCGTCAGCGCGCAGAACTATTCCGTTGACCAGATCGAAGATCGGGGTTCCGCGCGTGAGAATGGTTCCAGCGGCCAGTACAGCGCCCTTGCTTACAATGGTTCCCTCGTAAATGCCGCAGTTGCCGCCCACAAGCACGTCGTCTTCGATGACCACCGGACTGGCGTTCACGGGTTCAAGCACGCCGCCGATCTGCGCCGCCGCGCTCAGATGCACGCGCTTGCCGATCTGGGCGCAGGAGCCGACCAGCGCATGCGAATCCACCATCGTGCCTTCATCCACGTAGGCTCCGGCATTAATGTACATGGGCGGCATGCAAACCACGCTACGCGCCACATAAGCTCCAGCGCGCACAGCGGAGCCGCCGGGAACCACTCGCACCCCGTCGCCCGAGCTGAAATGGCGCACCGGAAAAGTGTCCTTGTCTACAAACGAGAGGCCCGATGTGGCTGACTCCTTCAGCGCGCCAAGGCGAAAGCCCAGCAAAATTCCCCGCTTGACCCATGCGTTTACCCGCCAGCCGGTCGGTGAATCGGCATCGGGCGAGGCGGCGCGCGCCTTGCCGCTCTCCAAAGAGTCTCTGAGCGCCAGGAATGTTGTCATCGCCGCTTCGTCTCCGATGGCGCCGGGGCCATCGGCAAAATGGAGCTCGATTGCGCTTTGCAGTTGGGTGAGGGTCATTGCAATCTGAGTCTATCAACACCGAGAGCGATGTACCAAAGACCAAGTGCAGAAAGTGAAAAAGCGAAAGACCGTGCCGGCTTCGCGGCCTCCGCGTGACAGGTGTTGGGATTTGTTATTGACGGGAGGATTCGCGAACCATTACTGTTTGTGGATTGCGCGCGCCTCTCAAGGGCGGCAATGAGGACACGAAAAACATGCGCATCAGAATCGCAGGCCTGGCGGCAATGGTCTTGTTGTTTGCATCGAGTGTGGCGTCCGCGCGCGATATTCCCGCCGTCGGATTCACGATTGACGACGTCGTCACCTGGCTGCAGAGCTCGGGCCATTCGACGGAAGTGGTAACCGGTTCCGATGGCAAGCGACACGTCAAGACGTCAACAGGGGGCGTCACTTGGTCCGTCTATATGTTCGACTGCAAAGATGATCGTTGCGGCTCGATCCAGTTCGCGGCCGGTTTTGCAACCCATGGCAAGTTCGATATTTCGCAAATGAACGAGTGGAATAAAAAACAGCGGTGGGGCCGGGGATATTACGACAGCACCAACGATCCCTGGGTCGAGATGGATGTCGATATGACTCCCGGCGGTACGTACGAATTGCTGGATGACGAACTCTTGACCTGGAATTCCACGCTTGCTAACTTCGTCAAGATGTATGGTCTGTAATGAGCGCTTCGCCGTCGATTCACGCCTAGTTCACTGTGAACCTCGGCGTTGACGTTGTTGAGTCTCCGCCGATGCTGGGGAGACCCTTCTCAATGTGAGGCTCGCGGACTCATGCTGCGCCAGGATGCACTTTGGCGCGAGCCTCTCCGTTCAGGCGAACGGGCCGCAGCCGAAAAGAGTTTTTGCCTTCGGGAATCATTGCCAGCGGAATGGAAGTTCGATCCGGCATCTTGTGCATGTGCCGGGACTCAAGCCACGCGCACAGCCGGGGATCGAAAATCTCCGGTTCGCCCTGCCAGAAATTAGGCTTCAACCCGCACTCGATCTGCAGATGATCCAACTGTAACTCGATGCTCGCAATGTGTTTTGGGAAATAGCGACGGACATTGTTCACGCCAACATGCAGTCCGGTAACTCCGCGTCCCTTGCTTTGTGTCTTGACGACCATTCATACCTGCTATTCAACTTTGGATGAGGTCAGTCTAGAGGGCTGCGTCAGGGAAAGCTTGTTTCAGTTGCATAAAATCCGAGTACAGGTTCCCTTTTTGCAACTTACTGGTCAGTCGACCAATTCGGGATAATCTTATAATCTAAATCCGTTCAGGCCTCGGGCCGAGTTACGCTCCAGCCTTCCGGCCGCCGCGTAAGTTCAAATTTGTAGCCGAAGCGCCTGGCGTTGTCGATGTAACGGAGAAACTCCGGGCGGAGACAATACAAAATGCTCGTGTGAAGAGCCAGCCGAAAAACCCGCCCAAGCTTGAATCGCTCACAATATGTTTTCACCAGCGCGGCGCGTCGCTCCGGTTCAGTGACTTTGCTCACCGAACCACGCATTTGCACGCCGCGAATCTCCCTCCAGCTATTTGCGCTGCGATAAACAGTAGCGGCGGCACGCGAAGTTCTATTCAGGTTCAAGCTGTGCAAGCTGCTCTCGGATGAGAACCAATACAACGAGAGTTCCTCGTCGGCAATATAGAAAAGCGGCGCCACGGAAGCCCCGCCGCCCTCGCCGCTCGTGGCCAACGAAAGAGTTGTCTCTCCTCGCAGAAGCGCGCCAATCAGCTCCAGTTGTTTCGCCGTTCCCTTCATTGCGCTTTCAAATCTATCAGCTTCTTGCGCAGCATGCATGAACCCTGGCATCTCCGCCGCAAAAGAAGAAGAGGCAGCCTGTGATGCAGGCTGCCTCTTGTCGTACTGCCGAACTCGCAGGTTTGCGGTTTACGGCAGGTAATAACGGAAGCTGGTGAAGAACATGTTGTCGACGCCCTTGGCGCCGATTCCGCCAACGCCTGACCAGCCTTCGCGAACCGCGTAGCCATACTGGACGCCTTGACGCAGACGACCCCTGTCGCCCTTGTAAATGTCATACCAGTAACCGCCAGTGATTTCCTGGGTATCGCGGGTCTGCGCGCCGCAGGAACCGCCGGTGTAGTAGCCGGTTGAGCTGCCGTTGTAACCAGGCGCCGTGGTGCTGGTGCAGCTGGAGTTGCTCAGGTAGCGCGAGCCGTAACCCACGGCGGCCTGTGAAGGTGCCGCCCATGTGCCGCCCCATTTGTTGCCGGTGATTTGCGCCCCTGTCAGGGTGGCGGGCAGAGTCAGCGGGTAAGTGGCCGGTGTACCGGCGACTTCGTTTAAGCAGGTGCCGCCCGTGGAGCCGTAGCAGGGATTAGGCGCGCCCAGCGTGGTGGTGCTGGCGTTGGAGTAGTCCTCACGGCCGGCATAGTCGCCACCGTAATAAGCATAGAGAAGAAGGCGCGGCGAGGGGTTGGCTTCAAGCGTTAGCAGGCCGCTCAGGTTGTGGATGGGAGCAAGACCGCCGGAGGAGTTCGAAGTGGCATCAGAGAGTGTGGAGTCGCCGAAGTGGCCAACGCCCGGGCCAAAGAGGCCCTTGGCGCCGAGGACGAACTTGTTGGCATACATCGGAACGCGCGCGCTAGCCCCCATGCCGCCAAAGATGACACTGTCAGCAACAGAGCTGGAAGTGGAGAGTGCAGGAGCCACTGCAACGCCGGTCAGAACGTCCTTCAATCCGCCGTAAAGATTACTGTTGGTGGTTTCGCCGGTGTACACGGTCTCGTGGAAGAAGCGACCGACTCCGAACAGCTCATAGTGGCCTAACTTTGTGTCGATAGCGCCTTTGACCACCATGTCAGGAGCCTCGTTGAAGGAGATATTGGCCAGGTTCGCGCAGGAGCTCACCGTCTTGTAGACCGGAACCGCTGCGTTAACCGTCTGACCGCCCGAAGTGATCAGCGCCTGGTTGGTGTAGTTCACAATCGAGGTCGAAGGCGAGCACGCGCTGATAGCGTTGTTCAGCAAGCCACCGTTGACACCGGCGCTGCCCACCACCGCATACGGTGTATTTCCTGCCAGCGAAGCCGTGTAGAGCAGCTGTGGGTTTTCCGCCGAGACGGCGAATGAGGCATTCTTGAAGCTCTTGGTCAGGCGGAAGCTGCCCGAACGAGCCCAGATAAGGCCCGTAACGTAGTTCGGGTCGATCTGGTTCGGCAGAGCGATGTTGGCAGCCGCGGTGCTGATGCCTTTACGGTTTTCCGTTACCAGGGACCAACCCTGCCCGCCCGAGACCGTCCAGCCGCTGTTTGTTTCCACTTCGCCCAAGGCAATGCGTTGACGGAAGAGGTAGCTTTCGGACTGGTTGTCGTTGGAGGTGGTGCCGGCGCCCAGGAAGTCACCTTCCACGATGGCGCGCATGGTGCCCCAGTTGGTCTTGCCCTCGAAGATGACACCGGGACGAGTCTGACGGCCCGAGATGTACATCTCGCTCATGGAATAAGCGTCGGCGCCCTCGTAGGGAAGTGCGCTGAACGGAGTGGCCATTTCGCCGCCGGTGGCCTTGGCGCGATACGCGGATTCACCAGCGATGAAGCCGTAGGGTGCAATGGAGATGCCTTTGTAGCGCAGAATCGTTGGATTGGCGATTTCTTTCTTCAACTTGGCTGTCTCGTCGGAGACCGCTGTCGCCAGAAAAGCCTGCGTGCCCTTCAGATCGGTAACAGCGGCCTGTAGCGTAGTGACGGCGGTTGTGTTCTCCGTGGCCGCCTGCTGCTGGGCGTTAACCGCGGCTTCCGCTCTCGCCGCTGCGGCTTCCGCTCTCGCCGCCGCTGCTTGCGCATCAGCTGCGACCTGCTGGGCCTTCTGCAACTGCGCGTCCTTTACGGCCAGATCGGTCTTCAGGCTGTTATTCTCACCCTCCAACTCCTCACGGAGCGCCTGAACTTGCGCTTCGATCGAGGGTGAAGGGGGTATCTTGACCTTGTTGGTTTCTGCGTGCTTTTTCAGTGGTGATTGGGCTTGGATTGCTTGCCCAAAAGAAGCGGCGAGACACACTGTCAGAACCGCAGTAGCTGCGAGGTTGAGCTTGAAATACATTTGGCCTCTCGTTTTCTCTCGAATGGGATCGAACCTTGCCTGCGCCCGCTAGATAAACAGACGCCCGGTACTCTCGCATCTTCGAGACACTCAACGCGAAGCCCGACAAAACTCTATCGGCTTGAAAGATGGAAAAGTTTAGACGGAAAGCAGAAGAGGCAGCCCGGAAGTGCGGGCTGCCTCTTGTCGTGCTGCCGTTCCTGCAGGTTTGCAGTTTACGGCAGATAGTAGCGGAAGCTGGTCCAGAACATATTGTCGATACCCTTGGCGCCGATTGCGGGAGTGCCCAGGCCTGACCATCCTTCGCGCACTGCATAACCATACTGGATGCTTTGGCGTAGACGGCCCTTGTCGCCCTTATAGATGTCAAACCAGTAACCGCCCGTCAGTTCCTGCACGTCGCGGGTTTGCGCGCCGCAAGAGCCGCCGGGAAGGAAGCCGCTGCCGTTGTAACCGGGGCTGGCGATGGAGGTGCAAGCGGAGTTGGAGAGCTGACGCGAACCATAGCCCACAGCGGTCGTTCCAGGGGTTGGCGTGGCCCAGTGAGAGCCGTAGGTGCCGCCGGCGGCGAGTTCCGCGGGGGTAGCGGCGCTTGCCTTCACGCAGACGGTGGCGGCCGTGGCGGATGTGAAACCAATCGGGCAGAAGTATGCGGTGGGAGAACTCAGCGACGAGGCAACGGTGCTGCGGGTTCCGAAGTCGGTACGGCCTGCATAATCGCCGCCATAGTTGATGTAGAGGGTCAGGCGAGGCGTCGGTGTGGCTTCGACGGTCAGCAGCCCGCTCAGGTTGTGAATGGGAGCGAGAGCGCCGTTGGTGTCGGACGTTACATCAGCCAGGGTGGAGTCGCCGTAGCGGCCTACGCCCGGTCCATAAAGGCCCTTGGCACCAAAAGTCAGCTTGTTTTGTGGGATCACCGGCACGCGCAAGCTGGCGCCGACGCCGCCAACCATAATGCTGTTGACGTACGAACCATTTGTGGTGGATGAGGCCAACGCTGTTGTGGTGCCACTGTAATTGAGCACCGTCGGAGCAGTGCCGGTGAAGATGTCGGTTATCGTGTTGCCAAGCGCGTCCTTGCCGCCGAATTTGACGCTGTTGGTGGTTACGCCTGGATAAACGGTCTCGTGGCCAAAGCCACCGATGCCGAAGATCTCGTAGTGGCCCCAGCCGGGATCAAGCGCAACTTTAGCGATGATGTCAGGCGCCTGGTTGAAGGAGATGTTGGCGATATTGCTATTGGCGATGACGGTGTTCGTGACAATATCCTCAACGGGCGTAACGCCCGCCGTGGCTCCAGTCCCAGTCTGTGTGAAGTAGTTCTGAATGTAAGGCGCAACGGAGGAGATACCGCTGATCGCGGCGTTGTAGTTGCCGCCGTTGGCCCCAGCGCTGCCGAGAACGGCATAAGGCGTGTTGCCGGCGATCGAGGCGGTATAGAGAAGCTGCGGATTCTCAGCCGAAATGCCGAAGGCGGCATGCTCGGTGCTCTTCACCACGCGGAAGCCGTACTGGCGCGTCCAAACAAATCCTGGCACGTAGTTCGGGTCTATCGTCAGCGGAGTCAGGATGTCGCTCGGCGCGCTGGGTATGCCCTTCTTGCCTTCAGTGGCCAGAGACCACAACTGTCCGCCGGCGAACTTCCAGCCGCTGTTGGTTTCGGCCTGGGCGTACAGAACGCGCTGGCGAAGGACATAGCTATTGGACTGGTTGTTGTTGGAGGTGATGCCAGTGCCCAGGAAGTCAGCCTCGTAGTAGCCGCGCAGCGTGCCCCAGCTGGTCTTGCCTTCGGCCAGCATGGTGATGCGCGACTGGCGGGCTGACCCGTAGAACTCGCTCAATGAATAGGCGTCCGCGCCCTCGTAAGGAATCGAGCTGAACGCTGTGGGAATGTCGCCGCCTGTAGCCTTCGAACGCCACACAGTTTCACCCGCCACAAAGCCGCCTGGCGTGATGCCGATACCCTTGTAGTGCAGGACACCAGGGTTGCCAATTTCTTTCTTGATCTTGGCCGTCTCGTCGGATACCGTGGTCGCCAGTGAAGCCTGACTCCCCTTCAGATCGGTGACAGCCGATTGCAGCGTCGTGACCGCGGAGTTATTCTCCGTAACTGCCTGCTGCTGGGAAGAAACCGCAGCTTCCGCTTTCGCTGCTGCAGCCTGGGCATCAGCAGCGGCCTGCTGTGCCTTCTGCAACTCCGCGTCTTTCGCGGTCAGGTCCGTCTTCAGGCTGTTGATCTGGCCTTCCAACTCCTGTTTCAGCGCCTGTATCTGCTCTGCGACTGTCGGCGCGGGTGCCTTCACAGTCTTGGTTGCAGCGTGCCTTTTCACCGGAGGTGTAGCTTCGCTTGTCTGTCCATAGGAAGCAACTACGCTGACTGCCACCATTGTTGCGGCAGCGATCTTGAGTCTGAAGTTCATGGGGCCTCTCATTTTCCTTTCGAATCGTGTTGAATCGTGGCTGCGCTCGTTTTCGTTAACGAGCGCCCTAAGCTCCCGCACCCCAAACTTCCTCGACATAAAACCAAGTTTTCTTACGACGGGCGTGCGGAATGTAGGTTGCGTCCTGAAAAATGAACCCGCGCAAGCGGAGCTTTCCCGGGACGCTTCGTTTTCAACACTCGCAGAGGAAGATGAATATTTGAATAACTCAGATGAAAATTTGACCAATTCACTGAATTTTAAAAATTCGGTCTGAAAACAAAGGGTGCCATCCTTGCCTGCGCCCGATTAGGAGGCATAATCCAGACGATTCGTTGCCGCAACCTTGCCATACCAACGCCCCGAGTCTTTCACGGTTCGCTTCTGGTCACGGTAGTCCACGTAAGTGAGGCCGTAGCGCTGGGTATAGCCGTCAGCCCATTCGAAGTTGTCCAGCAGGCTCCACGCGTGAAAGGCCCTTACGTTGGCTCCATCTGCGATGGCACGTGCCAACTCCGCGAGTTCATCGCGGAAGAAATTGATACGGCGTGTGTCAGGAACGCGTCCGCCATCCTTCTCGTATGGACCATCCAGATAGCCGCATCCGCTCTCGGTAATCTCGACTATTGGATGGTTATACTCGCGCGTGATCTGCATGACGAGGTCGATGATGCCGTACGAGTTTCAATCGATTTCTTGACTTGAGCTACTTTATAGGCATCAACCGAGTTCCAGACCGGCCTGCTCTTAGTTAGACAAGTTAGCAAATTTATCTTCTATATCGGAGCATCTATTGAGTTACTCGTAATTTGGCTTGAGATTTTCCTGAAATGATATAGGCTTCCATCCTTGCCCTGAGAATATGAGCGCGGCAAGGACGGAAGCCTAATTTCTTGGTTGTGCTACTTCGCCTGAGGTTGTGCTGGTGTCGCCGGAGAGGCTGGCGCAGCCGGAGTTGTAGCAGGAGCGGCTGGCGCTGGCGGATTTGGCGTTGCCGCTGGTGCCGGAGGCGCATTCGGAGTTGCCGCCGGAGCAGGTTGCGCGCCTGGAGTCGCTGGTGCGGCCGGCGGCTTGGGTGGCGTCGCAGGCATCGGCGGATGCGGAGACATACCAGGCATCGGACGCATGCCGGGCATCATACCCGGATGGCCGGGCGGCATCACCAAATCGCTTACGTCCACCAATTCCACATCGAAGATCAAGTCCGACTTTTCCGGAATCCCCGGGTGAGCGGCATCAGGACCGGGCCGCCCCTTTGCGCCATAGGCCAATTGCCATGGGATCAAGATGCGACGCTTGCCGCCAATCCTCATGCCGGCAAATCCCTGGTCAAAGCCGGTAATCGCGCGGCCCATACCCTGAGGAAAGGTGATCGGCTGGGGAGGGCCCTGCTTGGGTTTGCCGTCGTCGCCCAACACCGGCTTGCCGTCCTTGTCGAGTACCGGCGGGCGTGGATGGTCATCGGACGAGTCAAATTTGCGCCCGTCGTCCGCGCGTCCGTTGGCGCCAAGCCAGCCGGTGTACAGAACCCTGTACATCTTGCCAGGCTCAGCCCCTGCGCCTGTGCCTATCTTGATCTCCTGGTAGCGCAGGGAGAAAAGGGTCTTGGGAATGCCTTTGACCACAGGCACTCCGGGGGGCAGCTTTCCAGCAGTTGTCGCAGGCTTTGCGGCTGTTGCTGCCGGCTTGGCGGCTGTCGTGGCAGGTTTTGCTGCGGTCGCCGGTTTGGCGGGGGTTTGCGCGCTGGCGGCTGCGGTGCTGGCCGCTAACAACAAAATCAAAGCTACGTGCTTCATGGTGTTTTTTAACTCCGGGTCGTTCTTCTGGGAAGTCTATCAGGCGCTCCTGCACTGTTGCACCCGGCCAGTAATCCAGCCAGCAGAGCGGTTCTTTGGGCCAGATGCTCCACCACGATGGATTCGTGCCGTGCATGCGCGCCCTCGCCCACCGCGCCCATGCCGTCCAGAGTCGGAATGCCCAGCGCAGAAGTGAAGTTGCCGTCGGAGCCGCCGCCGCTCATAGCCTCTTCCAGCTTGAATCCGAGCCCGCCGGCCAGCGCCCTGGCCTGCTGATAGAGCTTTACGGTTCCGCGAGTGCGTACCATCGGCGGGCGGTTGATGCCGCCCGTTACGGCCAGCTTGCAACGCTTGTCCGCGGGCTTGAGCGCCAAAAATTTCCGCTCCATGCGCGGGCCGTCTGCCTTGCTAACTATGCGCAGATCAACCTCTGCCCACGCCTCTGCGGCAATCACGTTGCTTTTCGTCCCGCCGCCCACAACACCCACGCTCACCGTTACTCCGCGCTTTAGGTCGGTCCATCCACTTACTGTTTCGATCACGCGTGCTAATTCGCGAATTGCGCTCGCGCCTTTCTCGAAGTCCACCCCAGCATGCGCGGCCACGCCCGTCACCTCAATGCGGAAGTCACCGGTACCTTTGCGTGCGGTTTTGTATGCCAATCCCTGCGCAGGCTCCAGAACAAAAACCCGTCCGCACTCCGCCGCCACTCGCTCAATCACGGGCCGCGATGCGGGGCTGCCAATCTCCTCATCGCCCGTGAGCAGCAGCACGATCTCCCCATTCAGCAACCCCGCTTCGGTCAGCATCTCGATGGCGGTAAAGGCCATCGCCACGCCGGCCTTCATGTCCAGAGTGCCGGGCCCCCACAACTGGCCTTCACTCAATTTGCAGGGCATCGTCTTCAGTGTGCCGCGCGGCCAAACCGTGTCCAGATGGCCCAACAGCAGCGTTCGTCCTGCGGCGCCCGTTTTGGATCTTGTTCCGAAGCGCGCCTCCAGCAGATTGCCAAAATCCTTTTGTCGATGGATCTTTACGCGCCCGTCCCGAGCCTTGGCGTGCGCGGCGGCCAGCGCAACGCAGCCGTCCACAGCCGTCTTGTCGTCAGAAGGCGACTCTGCCCGCACCAGTTCCTGAATCAGATCAAGCAGGGCATGCTCTTTACGCCGCGCGCCGGCCAGCAGTGCGCGCATGGGGACGGAGGAATCGACGGCAGTGGGCATTTCAAGACTTTTCAAGCTCATTCCAGTCTTCCAAAACCTGAGATTTCATGATTCTACGACGGTTAATCAAGTGCAGGCAGCCAGTTTCCGGTGAATAAAATGGCCTGACTGAAGCAAAGTGTGGCAAAAATACCACAGTGCCGAGATAGCCTTTTGCGTCTACCCTGATGATTGCGTGCGGTTTTGCCACCGCTCAAAAGGGACTCTCTGGCCAATCCCGCCCATCTCGAACAGACCATTGCCGCGCCCCTGGAGTTCACCGGGATCGGCCTCCACTCAGGCGCGCCCGTCACCCTCCGCCTCTTGCCCGCTCCGGCAGGCTCGGGAATCGTCTTCCGTCGCACAGATCTTGACAACTTCGAGATTCCCGCCACCGGCCGCTATGTGGCCAAGGTCAGCTACGCCACCAGCCTCATGCGACAAGGCGTGCTGATTCAGACCACAGAACATCTGCTCTCCTCACTCATCGGCATGGGCGTTGACAACGTGATTGCGGAGTTGGATAACCTGGAGCTGCCCATCCTGGACGGCAGCGCCCTGCCCTACGTTGAAGCCTTTTTGCGCGTGGGCATTCGCACCCAGCGCCGCCGCCGCGAGACCATTCGCGTGCTCAACCCGATCGAGGTGCTCGAAGGCAACAAGTTCATCGGGCTTTATCCCGGTCCTGGTTACAGCATTGAATACACCATCGATTTTCCCGCGCCAGTGGGCCATCAGAGCGCCTGCATTGACCTTGCGGCCGAAACCTACGGTCAGCTCATCGCCCCGGCTCGCACCTTTGGCTACAAGGCCGACGAGCAGAAACTGCGCGACATGGGCCTTATCCGCGGCGCAGGCCCCGAGTGCACCATCATTCTCACCGGGATGGGGCCGGAGAACGGCCCGCTCCGCTCTCCAGATGAATATGTGCGCCATAAAGTCTTGGACCTGATCGGCGACCTCGCTCTCGCTGGACGCCGCATCGAGGGCCACGTCGTTGCCGAGCGCGCCGGCCACGCCATGCACTCAGCGCTGGTTTCGCGTCTTCTCAAGGACCGCTCCACCTGGGAGCTGGCCCATGTGCCTGTGGAGACTCCTCCGCCCGAGGCGGAAGTGCCAGCCGGAGCCACTTCAATTCTCCAAAACCCAGCCCTGATGAGCGCATGAAACGCAGGCTTTTTTATATTCCCTAATCCCTATTCCCTACCGTTCCACTCAAAACAAAATGCACATCGGCTCGGCCGCCGCAAAGCTTTTGCCTTCCGCGGCCAGCGTGCCCGTCTCCACATTCCGCGCGAAAACACTGATCTGATTCGAGCTTTGATTAGCCACCAGCATCCAGCGCTCCGTCGGGTCCAGCACAAAGTTGCGCGGAATCTTCCCACCGCAGTCAAAGCGTCCTTCTCGCGTCAGGCTGCCGCTCTTCTCATCGGCACGGAAAAAGTAAATCGAGTTATCGCCGCGATTCGCAAAGTAAACTGACTTCCCGTCCCTTGAAATCACCGTGTCGCAGGCGTGCGTGTCGCCCGTGTAACCCGCAGGCAACAACTCAATGCGCTTCACCAGCGTCAAGCTTCCGTCCGCCTTGCTCCACTCCAGCACATCCACCGTAGAATCCAGTTCGTTGATCGAGTAAGCCGTATGTCCGTTGGGATGAAAGTGCAGCGTCCTCGGCCCAGCGCCGGGTTTGGCCTTGTAGCTTCCCGCCGGGGTCAGCATTGCTGTCTCCGCGTTCAATCCATAAATATGGATGCAGTCCTCGCCCAGGTCGTTAATATACGCAAATCGGTTATCCGGCGAGAACGAAGCAAAATGCGCGTGCGCGCTCTGCTGCCGGTCCTTGTTCGGCCCGTGGCCGGCATAGTGCTCGGTCCACACCGCAGGGCTCAGCCGCCCGTCAATCACCAGAAAGCTCGCCGCGCTTCCGCCACCGTAGTCTGCGGCCAACAGCACACGGCCCGTCCGGTCCAGAGCCACATGGCACGTCCCATTGCTGGCCGCGTTCTGCGCCGAAAGCCGTTGCAGTTCGCCGTTCGCCACGCGATAGCTGGTCACAGCGCCTGTCGGCTTGCCGTTGAAGTTGTCCACTTCCGAAGCGGTGTAAAGATACTCGCGGCCCGCCGAGTACGTAATCCAATCCACGTTCTCGAGTTTCGCGGCCACGCCCGCAGCCTTAAGTTCGCCCGTCGCCGAGTCCCAGTCAAATGCCAGAATCCCATCCGGCCTGTTGGAGCCAACGAAAACCCGTCTGCGGCCCGGCAGCGCAGTAAACGGTGCGGCAAGCGAAGCGGAGGCGGCGGCCGCTAGTGCTGCGGCGGAAGCGGTTATCAGAAATCCACGGCGAGTTAGTTTGGTCATCACGGAAGCGATTGTCGCCCATCAGGCCTCAGGTGCGCCAGTCCCGGCAAGCCGCAGGCTGTTGACTCCGCAAGTGGTTGGATACAGAACCTCAAAGGCTGGCGCCAGCGAATAGCCGTCACTTGGCCCCACCGCAGGTGGTGGTGCCCCATGTCACAGGACATTCACACTCCGCGTGTGATAGCATCCCCTTTTCTTAGCAAAAAGCGTCTGCGGGCTATCCTAAAACCCTCCGCAAGGCGATGGCCCGAGACCCTCCCAACTATGGACGAGGTAGACGGCAGACCGGGACCTGTGGCCCTCCAATTCGGCCACCTGGACGCCCTCAAGCGCGTCCCAACGGCTTCCCTGTCCCTCCCTCTCAAATTCACCGTCATTCTGCCCCAACCGATGGGTGCCCCATCCTTGCGACGCCTTTGCTTTTGTCGCAAGGGTGGGATACCGCGTCTCTCATCCATACGGTTTGGCCTTGCCCAGATTGGTCCCGCAATTTCAGAAGAATTCGTTAGAAATCACCAAGGAGAAGCACTATGAAAACGTACCAGGGAAGTGAGATCCGTAACGTAGCTGTAGTGGGGCATGCGCACAGTGGCAAAACCACCCTCGTCGCCGCTCTGCTGCATGCCGCCAAGATGACCCCAACCCAGGGCCGCGTGGAAGATGGCACGGCCGTAACCGCTTATGACGAAGAAGAAGTAGCCCGCGGCGCAACCATGCAGAACGCGGTCGCCTTTGCCGAGTGGCAGGGCGTGAAAATCAATCTCATTGATACTCCCGGCTTTCACATGTTCACTCACGAGGCGCGCGCGGCCCTGTTGCCTGTTGAATCCGCCATCGTGCTGGTGAACGCCCAAAATGGCATCGAGCCGGTCACCGAGCGCGTCTGGCGCTATGCCGACGAAGCAGGCATTCCCCGCATCGTCCTGATCAATCAGATGGACCACCCCAAAGCCGGCGGCGGCGGCGGTTTGAGCGCCCTCATCGACGATCTAGTTGACCGCTGGGGCCGCAACTGCGTGCCCGTCCAGCTTCCCATCTCCGATGCCCAAGGCTTTCACGGCGTTGTCGATCTCGTCACCATGCAGGCCTACTATTACACCCCAGCCGGCGATGGCCGCGGCAAAGTCACCGGCGAAATTCCCGCCAGCGTGGCAGCCGACGCCAAAACCCGCCACGAGGCGCTGGTCGAGCTGGTCGCCGAAGGCAAAGACGAGCTCATGGAAGAGTACTTCGAGAAGGGCACCATCGCCGAAGAACACCTCATCGCCGCGCTCCACGAAGCCATCCGCGAAGACCGCATCTTCCCCGTGCTCTTTTCCAGCGGCCTGGCCAACATGGCCCTCGATCACCTCCTCGACTTCATCAAGGCCTACACGCCCTCGCCCGCCGAGCGCGCGCCCATAGCCATCCGCAACCCCTCCATCGAAACCGAAGCCGAGGCCAGTGCGCCCACCCGCAAAATCGCTGACAGCGAGCCGTTGGCCCTTATGGTCTTCAAGACCATGTCCGATCCATTCTCCGGCCGCATCAGCTTCTTCAAGGTCATCAGCGGCGTGGTCAAAAACGACGCCACCGTCGAAAACTACACCCGCCGCGGCCAGGAGCGCCTCTCGCATCTCAGCGTCATGCAGGGCCGCAAGGCCGTCGAAATCCCCGAGCTGCATGCCGGAGACATCGGCGCCGTGGCCAAGCTCCGCGATACCCTCACCGGCGACACCCTCGGCCAAAAGGGCGCGGAGATACAAATCGATCTCCATCCGCTTCCCGAGCCGGCCATGACATACGCCATCGAGCCCAAGTCCCGCGCCGACGAAGACAAGCTCGCCCCCGCCATTCACAAGCTCATGGAAGAGGACCTGCTTATCCGCTTCTTCCGCGATCCGCAGACCAACGAATTCCTCATCGCCGGCGCAGGCCAGCCCCACATCGAAGCCATCGTCAGCCGCCTCAAAAAGCGTTACCACGCTGAAGTCACCCTCAAGGCGCCCAAGGTTCCCTACCGCGAAACCATCCGCGCCAAGGTCGAGGCCCCGGGTCGCCACAAAAAGCAAACCGGTGGCCACGGCCAGTTCGGCGACTGCAAAATCCGCATGGAGCCATTGCCTCGCGGCGGCGGCTTCGAGTTCGCAAGCGAAGTCTTCGGCGGCGCCATCCCTCGCAACTTCATCCCGGCAATCGAAAAAGGCATCGTCGAGTCGGCCGCCCGCGGCTATCTCGCCGGCTATCCGGTCGTCGACTTCCGCGCTGTCGTCTATGACGGTAGCTACCACGACGTCGACTCCAACGAAATGTCCTTCAAGATGGCCGGCCGCCTCGCCTTCCGCAAGGCCATGGAAACTGCCAAGCCCTGCCTCCTCGAACCCATTATGAAGGTCGAAATCGAATCGCCGGACGAATTCGCCGGAACCCTCATGGGCGACCTCAGCAGCCGCCGTGGCCGCGTGCAAGGCACCGATTCCAAGGGCCGCACGACAATCATCAACGCGCAGGTCCCCATGTCCGAGATGCTCACTTATGGAACCCTTCTAACTTCCATGACTCAAGGCAAGGGCAGTTACCGCATGGAAATGGACCACTACGACATCGTCCCCCAGTTAGTAGCCGACAAAATCCTAGCCAACGCCAAACGCCCCGTGGAGGAAGAGGAAGAATAGGCATTGCATGCAGCAGCCGCGGCTGGCGCCGCAATGAACAACTGGGTGCCCCAGGTCCGGATTCTCGGACCTGGGACAGCTAGGGCGAATTCTTCAAGAGAGGAGCTAGTCAATGGAGGGTTTCGCGGGCAAAGTCTTGTTGCTAATATTGGGTGCCATTGTTGTCGAAGTAACACGGCAAATTGTCGATTACGTTAAGCGTATTACACCAAGAGTTGAATATTCGTCGCTGTCAGGTCTACCTGTCGATGTTGATGACAAGCATTTTTGTTCTTACAGAATTAAGATAAAAAACCCATCGAAAAAGAAAGTTGAGGACGTTACATTTCATATAAGGGCGAGCAAAAGTCTGATCAAGACGGAGGTGATTTCAAAACCTGAGGGCCTTGAATACAATTTGATAGATAAAGACGACGGAGTCGATCTCACGTTTCCATATCTTAAACATGATGAAGAAGTTGTGCTGAAGGCTCAGGTTGAGGGCCGATATTATTATTCGGATTCCCTAA
>Ga0187851_10001457_pt1 | contig 22631 bp, 17 predicted proteins | sample June2016WEW_6_10_FD_132997 | JGI IMG/M metagenome (GOLD analysis project Ga0187851, IMG submission 132997) | Peatland microbial communities from SPRUCE experiment site at the Marcell Experimental Forest, Minnesota, USA - June2016WEW_6_10 | ecosystem: Environmental > Terrestrial > Soil >...
AGGGCGCCCCTCAGGCCGGAGGCCCGCTCTACGGGAATCGTCGCGGCTCGCGATTGCGGTTGACGAGGCTGGAGGCTTATCCCATCGGGGCCGTTTGGGTTTGATTGGGAATCGGGGTAAGTGGTTTCCGTTGGTTCGAGATCGGGGCTCGGTATGGGTTCGTTTGCTAATTCTTCCCGGAGGGCCTTGAGCCGGTCGAACTCCTCCATGGCGCGGCGGTAGTGACGCTCGTCCTGGGCCTGATAGCGGAGCAGGAGGCTGAAACTGTTGGCCTGGCGGTTCAAGCGATGGAAGCCATCGCCCAGCAGGTAGTTGCGGTTCTGGGCGCGGGTGACTTCGATATCGCCGTCGCCGGCGATGACCGGGTTCAAGAAGCAGATGGGTTTGCCGTTGTTATAGAAGGACTCGTCCAGGCAGGTGGTGAAGAGACCGGATTCGAGGCGGGCGCCGCGGAGGATGGCTTGTTGGGCGACGGCGGCGCGTTCGAGGGCGAAGATCTCCTGGGAGTTGACGGGCTGGTAGAGGGCGATGAGGTCGTCGCGGAGATGGGCGATTTCCTCTAGGTCTTCGACGCGGACGACGACGAAGGTGGAGGCGGTGAATTGGTGTTTGCGGGCATTCTGGGCAGAACGGGCCTTGCCTTCGGGGGAGCGGGGTCCGGTGGATTTGGCGGCGTTGGCGCGATTAGCGGCAAGGCGTTCAGGGGAGACGGGGCGATGGGACATTCTACTTTGGAGATAGCACGGGGAGGGGGTTAAGGCTGAGATTGTGGATGGGTAAGTGATTGGCGGGGAAGGAGTTATATTTCTGGGAAGATGGTCACCGGTTGGCGAGATGAAATTGCCGCAGTTCAGGCTGACGGATTTTGCGGATTTTGCGGACGGATTTTGCGGATTTTGCATCGAGACGGATTTTGCAGACGGATTTTGCAGGATTTTGCTGGACGGATTTATTTTGCTCGACGGATTTTGCTCGATTTTGCTCACTCGCTTGGATTTGTAGGCGGCGCCCGAGCTTCGCTCGGGTTGACAGGCGGAAGCGCCTGTCCCACATCGGAGGGTGGAGTGGTGGCTGCCCGGGGTGCCCGCGATTGGCGCTGGAAGGGCGCCGAGGTACTATCGGCGCCGTGTTTTCTTGGGGGAGCTGGTCACCGAGTTTGGGGGCTGCAAGCGGGCGAGGCAGGCGGAACCGCCGGCGCTCTCGCTTGCCGGCCTTTTCTCTTGCGCCCTGTTTACCCCTTCCGCAGCGCCAGCACGGCGTTCAATCCACCGAACGCGAACGAGTTCGAGATGGCGTACTCCACCTGCGCCACGCGCGCCTGGTTGGGGATTACATCCAGGTCGCACTCGGGGTCCGGCAGGTTGTAATTGGCGGTGGGAGGCAGCACGCCGTCGCGCAGGGCGAGCGTGGTCGCCAGGCATTCCAGGGCGGCGGCGGCGCCCAGGGCGTGCCCGTGCATGGATTTCGTGGAGCTCACCGCCAGTTTGTCCGCGTGCGCGCCAAATACCGCGCGGATAGCCTTGGTCTCGGTGGGGTCGTTGGCCGGAGTAGCGGTGCCGTGGGCGTTGATGTAGCCGATCTGCTCGGGAGCGAGCGCCGCATCCTTGAGGGCCGCGCGCATGGCGCGCGCCGCTCCCGCGGCGGAAGGCTGGGTGATGTGCGAAGCGTCGGCGGACATCCCGAAGCCGACGATCTCCGCATGAATGCGCGCGCCGCGCGCGAGCGCGGCTTCAAGCGGCTCCAGAACCAGCATGGCCCCGCCTTCACCCAGAATCATGCCATGGCGGTCCTTGGAAAACGGCCGGCAGGTATCGGGCGATACCACGCGCATGGCTTCCCAGGCCTTGAGTATCCCGAAGCTGAAGGGCGCCTCGCTGCCGCCGCAGATGGCCAGCTCGGCCGCGCCCGAGCGCACCATCCAGTACGCCTGGCCGATGGCGTGCCCGGCGGAGGAACACGCCGTGGAAATCGTAAGACTCGGCCCCACGATCCCGAACTCCATGGAGATATGGCTGGCCCCCGCATTCGCCATGGTTCTGGGGATCGTCAGCGGATGCACGCGGTTGTGCCCCAGCTTATAGACCTCGGTGAAGCCGGCATCCTGGGCCCCCTGCCCGCCCACGCAGGAGCCCGTGACAATGGCGGCGTTTTCGCGCAGCTCGGGCGTCCAGACCACCCCGGCGCACTCCACCGCCTCGCGCGCCGCGATCACCGCGAACTGGGCGAAGCGGTCCATGAAATCCGCCCGCCTGTCGTCGAAGTAAGGCTGGTGGCTGTAGCCCCGCACTTCGGCCCCGTTCTGAAAGCGCAACTGCGAACAGTCCGTGCATTCGATCGGCCCGATTCCCGGCCGGCCCTGACGTAACGATTCCGCGAATTCCGCGGTATTGCGGCCGAGTGCGCTGATCGCGCCCACGCCCGTGATGGCGACTCGCCGCATGCCCTACTGGCCGGCCGTGTCCGCGGATTTCGCCGCCACCAGCTTGGCCACGCCCTCGCACATTTGCCGGACGTTGCGCACCGAGCGCACCTCGTCGTCGGGAATGCTGATGTCGAATTCGTTCTCCAGGGCAAAGAGGATCTCGACGGCGTCCATCGAGTCAATCGTCAGTTGCTCGAACTCGCTGTCGATGGTCACCGTCTCGAGGGGGATTCGCTTGGAAGTGGCAATCACCTTGAGAACGCGTTGGATCAGGTCGTCTGACATAGTAGTCGGGTTACCGTTTCGAATTTATAGCCCCGTTCCAGAAACATCGGAACCAGGCGCCGGACGGCTTCCACGGTGGCGCCGATATCCGGCTTGACCAGAAGCTCCCGTCCGTCATGGAGGCACAAAATCGCGCCGTTTGAAGCCCCCGCAGCCAAGCGCTCCACCACGGCGTCCGCCCCCAGACTCCAATCATAGCCGATTGCGCTCCACATGACGCCCGTCAGTCCCAGCCTTCTCTGAACGGAACCGAGGCCGAACCAGCGCGCGCCGTAGGGGGCGCGGAACCAGACCGGGCGTATGCCGGCGCGCTCTTCTATGGCGGACTGCGTCCGGCGCATCTCCTCCTCCATGAATTGCGCCGAACGGAAATAGAAGCGCCCATGCGAGTAGCCGTGGTTGCCGATCTCGTGCCCGCGGCCGGCCACCGCCCGGGCCACCTCGGGGAGCCGCTCCACATTGGCGCCGCACTGGAAAAAGGTGGCCGGCGTCCGGTGGCGGGCCAGAATTTCGAGCAGTTGCGGGGTAGCTTCGCTGGGGCCGTCGTCGAAGGTCACCGCCACCGCGCGGCGCCCCCTCGGGCCGCGCCAGACGGACCGGCCGAACACCTGCGCCGAGCGCCCCCGCACGGCCCACGCCAGAAAACCCGAGGCGGCCACCGCCGCCCCGCCCGCCGCCTCCGCCAGACTCGCGCCCGCGCCCACCATGAATCTCCATTGTAAGTGGCGCGCCAAAAGAGTGCTCCGCCGCACCCTTTGGGCGCTCGCCGGCTCTTGAAACCGGCGCTTCGGCCGACAAGAGAATACATGGATGTTTCCGCGATTGCTCTTAGCGGCGTGTACCAGGCGCAGACCAACTTCGATCAGGCGGCGCGAAACCTGGCGTCGGCTCAGGCCGCTCCTCCCCATGGCTCGCCCACCGATAGCGTCGAGCTGAGCGACGCGGCGGTATCTCTGCTGTCCGCGCGAAACCAGGCCGAGGGTTGCCTCCAGACAGTGAAGGCAACGGGCGACATGCAGCTTTAGAAGCTCGATCCGCCGGCTGGATGTACGGGCTAGACGGTCCTAGCTCGCATATCCCACACTCCACCCTCCGATGTGGGACAGGCGCTTTCGCCTGTCAACACGAGCGAAGCTAGGGCGCCGCCTGCCGAAGCCGGTTGGCAGGCGAAAGCGCCGTCGAAAGCGCCTGCCCCACAATTACCCGTATCCGACAAAGCGTCGGACCCAGGCGTCGGCATGAGCCGGGACGCGCTTTGGCGCGCTTCCGGCGCTCGCAATCTTCTGCGCCACCGGGCCAGGGGAGCCTTCCTTCTAGCCCGGTCTTTGAAATTCGCAACCTCCCCGGAGTTCCGCGTTACCTCGGGAGCCGCCGCAACGTACATATAGTAGCGGTATGTGAAGGTATGCCCGGCTTCCGCCCTATCTTGGCAGTGTCGGTCCTCGCCATGGCTGCTGCGGCGGCGCCCGAGCGCCCCCCCGATTCGGTCGAGCCCGTCATGCGCCAATACCTCGATCATGCCGGATTCAAGTGGAAGTCAAGGCAAACCAAGCACTTCCGTCTCTATTTCGAGGATGGATTAGAGGCTGGGAAACACCCGGGCGCGCTCAAGAGGGCTGCCATGTTCTTATTCCGTGGCAAGAAGGCCGCCGAGCCGGAGGCCTTGAAACACTCCGAGGCGCTCGAGAGAAACGTGGAAGAGGATCGCGCCAGGGTCCTTGGCCTGATCGGAGAGTCCGCCTATGAACCCACCATCTCGGCCTTCCTCCTGAGTTCCGGCGCCCAAATGAAGCGGTTGGTGGGGGTGGAAGTGGACGGCCGGTCCCGGCCGGGGCAGCACGCCGTCTTCTCGGTGGTGACGCCCGACCGCCTGCACCTGACCCACGAGCTCTGCCACGAAATCGCCTCGAACCTATGGGGCGCAGCCGAGCCCTGGATCGAGGAAGGCTTGGCGACCTATGCCGACGAAGGCGCCAACATCTATCTCGATTCCTGGAGACTGCTCGATTCCGGCAGCCTCCTGCCGCTCGATAAGCTGGTGGACCCGAAGTGGACGTCGTCCATGTACTCGCCCGATGTCACGTACACCGAGCTCGGTGGGTTCCTGAAGTTCCTGCGCGACCACTACGGCGTGGCCAAAGTGAAACAGGTCTGGCAGGACGGCAGCCAGGCGATCCCTCGGGTATTCGGCAAGAGCCTCTCCGATCTGGAGAAGGATTGGCACGCGGCCCTGGTGGACCAGTTCCCCATGCGCCCCACCCGCCACTACCGCTCGGCCGTCAACGGGCTGGGAATTCAGTAGGGCCGACAGGAAGGCAGGCGGAACCGCCTGCCCCACCAAATCCGGCCGGGGTGGGGCGGGCAGTTTCGCCTGCCAACCGGGACTTTCCATGAAACTCCGGATTCAGCAGGGCCCGCCCGCCTGTAGCAATTCCGCCGCGATGGCGGCCTGTCCCAGAGCGATGCCGCCGTCGTTGGGAGGAACCCTGGAATGCAGGAAGACCTCGAACCCGGCCTCCCGCAAACCCGCCGCGGCGGATTCCGTCAGGCGCACGTTCTGGAACGTCCCGCCGCTTAGACAGACGCGGGTGGGTCCCGCCGCGCCGCGAATGCGCCGGCAGGTTTCCACCATCGCCGCCGCCAGGGTGTTGTGGAAACGGGCCGCCACGGCGCCGGGCGGAACGCCCGCTCCCGTTTCCCGCGCGATGCGCTCGATGGCGGGGCGGAAATCCACCTGCCAGAGATCTCCGCCTTCCATCTCAAATGGGTAAAGGCCCTCCTCGCCCGGTTCGGCGATGGTCTCCAATTCCATAGCCGCCTGTCCCTCGAAGGTCACCTCGCGCCGCAGGCCGATGATGGCCGCCACGGCGTCGAAGAGGCGCCCGCAGGAAGAGGTCGGGACGGTGTTGACGCCCCTTTCCATCATCCGGCGAACCACGCGGGCGCGCTCCTCGGGTACGCCGGCGATCCGCGCCGGGGAGCCCAGCGCGTCCTCCAGGTACGCCAGGGCCGCGCGCCAAGGCTCGCGTATGGCTGCGTCGCCGCCCGCCAGCAGCACGTAGCGCAGGCGCCCGCGCCGCTCAAACCCCGCGTATCCCGCCACCAGAAACTCGCCGCCCCAAATGGCCCCGTCCGGGCCGTACCCGGTCCCGTCGAAGGCCACCCCGATCACAACGCCCGTGAGCCCGTTCTCGGCCATGCAGCTCGCCACGTGGGCGTGATGGTGCTGCACCGCGATCTTGGGCAGATCGGGGATGGCGAGAGCGTACTTGGTGCTCAGGTACGCCGGGTGAAGGTCATGCGCCACGGCCCGCGGCGTAATGCGGAAGAGCTTCTTGAGATTGGCCAGGGTTTCCTCGAAGAACACCAGCGTCTCGTAGTTCTCCAGGTCTCCGATGTGCTGGCTGAGGATGGCGTGCCGGCCCTTGGTGAGGCAGAACGCGTTCTTCAGCTCGCCGCCGCAGGCCAGCAGCTCGGGAACGGCGCGGCCCAGGTCGAGCGTGTGAGGCGCATAGCCGCGCGAGCGCCGCAGCACGCGCTCCCGGCCGGCGAACACGCGCGCCACCGAGTCGTCCACGCGCATATAGATGTCGCGGTTGTGCAGCAGAAACCAGTCGGCCACGCCGGCCAGCCGCGCGAGCGCCTCGTCGTTGGAAACCACGATGGGCTCTTCGCTGAGGTTGCCGCTGGTCATCACCAGCAGCGAGTAGGGCGCACCCGCGAACAGCAGGTGGTGCAGCGGGGTATAGGGCAGCATGACGCCCAGCGTGCGGTTGCCGGGCGCCAGGGCCTCGGGCAGCGCGGCCGTTCGCGGCAGAATCACGATCGGCCGCCGCGGGCTCGAGAGCGCGGCTTTATCGGCATCGGTGAGCGCGCAGACCTCTTCCACGGCGGCCAGATCCCGCGCCATCACGGCGAAGGGCTTGTCGCTACGCCGCTTGCGCGCGCGCAAGCGGGCCACCGCCGCCGGGTTGCGCGCGTCGCAGGCAAGCTGGAACCCGCCCAGTCCCTTGATGGCCAGTATTTCGCCGGCCGCCAGGCGCCGGCGCGCCTCCACGAGCGGCGCGGAGGGGTCGGCTCCTGGTGGGGCAGGCGCTTTCGCCTGCCAACCCTCTTCTTCGCACCCCTTCATGGAGCAGCCCCAGATCCGCGGCCCGCACACCGGGCACGCATTCGGCTGGGCGTGAAAGCGGCGGTCGGCCGGGTCCTCGTATTCCGCGCGGCACGCCTCGCACATGCGGAATACGGACATGGTGGTCTTGGGGCGGTCGTAGGGGATGTCTTGCACGATGGTATAGCGCGGCCCGCAGTTGGTGCAGTTGGTGAAGGGATAGCCGTAGCGCCGGTCGGCCGGCCGGGTGAAGTCGCCGAAACACTCCTCGCACGTGGCCACGTCCGGCGATACCAGGGCGAACTCCCCCGCCACCGCGACGCTGCTCCGAATAGTGAAAACGTCCTCGCCCAGGGCTTCCATTTCGACGATTTCGGTTTCCTGTATCCAGGCCAGCGGGGGCGGCTCCCCGGTCACGGTCCGCACGAAACGGTCGAGCGCGGCCGGTTCGCCCTCCGCTTCGGCCACCAGCCCGGCCGACGAGTTCGACACATAGCCGCCCAAGCGCAACTCCCGCGCCAGGTTATGCACAAACGGCCGGAAACCCACCCCCTGCACAATGCCGCGCAACCGAATCCGAATGCGCCGGCGCGCGGTGGAAGGGAGGGCCATCTATCTCGATTGTAGAGGGAGCGCGGGATGGCAAATGGCAGTCTCTCTCACAACAGCGCTTACCGGCTGTGGGCTTGCGCTCCTGAGTTTGTCCCGCAAGTTTCTGAAGCGGCGCGCTAGATCCCCGTATCTCCAGAATTGGCGCTCATTCAGACTCGCGCGGCAGCCGCCCGTCAGGGCTTCCCGGCGGGGGCCGAGAGCCAGGCAGCGCACAGAAGCACCAGCGAGATCCACAGAAGGTCTGCCACCAGAAGGTGCGTCAACTGCATCCAGATGGGCGCGCGTAAGAAGAGATTGACCAATCCAACCGACAACTGCAGGCCGGCTAGCGTCATCACGATTCCCGCGCCCAGGCGCAAGTCGGGGCGCCTGGCGATGCCCATCGTGCCGTAGAGCGCCAGCCACAGCGTGACGCACGCCGCCAGCACGGGGTGCCACAAGCGCAGCCTGACGAAGATGCTGGCCGCCGGATTTACGTCCTGGGCAAAGCCGGCGGCCAAAGTTCGAGCGGGGAACAGGGTGTCGCCCAGAGCGGCGATGGCCCCGCTGACGCCCAGCAGCATGAACATCCCCAAACTTGCGGCCGCCAGCCACGCGTCCGGCCCACGGGGACGCGCGGCCGGTCTTCCACCAGCCCACCACGCGGTCAGGGCCAGGCAAGCCAGCAGCGTAAGCGTGTTGATCAGGTGCGTCGAAAGCGAGTAGGCGCGGTTGACGGAAGCGTTGCGCGCCACGTGGTTGAGCAGCACCAGAGCGGCCCCGATCAGAGCCTCGGTGAGCAGGAACAGGCTGGCCAGCGCGGCCCCCAGGGTTGCCCGGTGGCGCCGCCCAAAGGCGCGCCAGGCCCAAACCAGCAGCGCCGCCACCAGTATCAGATCCAGAACGGTCATGGCCCGGTGGGTGTATTCAATGAAGGTGGCGGCCGTGGGCCAGTTGGGAGCCATCCGGCCATTGCAGCGGGGCCAGTCGTTACCGCAGCCGGCGCCCGATCCGCTGGCGCGTACATAGGCGCCCCAGAGAATCACCGCCAGGTTGTAGCCCAGCACGCCCCAGGCGTACAGGGCGAAACGGCGTTGCCCAGGTTCCATGCCGGCGAGCCCGGCCGGCGGAACAGTTTCGGTGTGTGGCATCTTCTTGTTTAAACTTAATTCGAGCCGCGCGCGTAAGCAAGCGGTTGTGAGCAGAAGGCGAAGCTATCGCCGATGCGCCTCTTAGGCCTTTGACCGTGGTGATTCTTTTCTTAAGGCCGCGCGGGCCGGACATGCCCGGCCCGCAGCGAGGGAACTAATCAGACGGTCACTGCATTAGCAGCTCGAATGTGAGGATTTTCAAGACAGGGATGTAGGAAATAACCACGGACGAATCAAGTGCTTTGTTTCTAGTGGTTCATAGTGTTTCTCGACGGGAGGCCTGTTGCAATTATCAGCAGTGCCTTTCGGACCGAAAATGGCATCTCTGCATCTGCATGAAATCACAACAGATAAAAAGGTAAAAATCACCGATGTTTGGCCATTGCCGTGCCCTATTAGAGGACGAAAGGTTGGTACACCACAATGACGGTCATCCTGATGTTAGCGTTTTTCCTGGTTTTCATCGTTCTGGACTACTTCCTCCATAAGAACAAGGTAATGATTACTGTTCCGGTGGAAGCGTCCAAACCGGTCCTGGCTGCGGTTGGCGGCGACTATGTTGACGGTTTCTTCACTCCCGAGAGCGTATCCTACCATTCCGGTCACGGCTGGCTGGTGAATGAACGCAAGAACGTGGTGCGCGTAGGGGCCGATGAGTTCGCCGCCGCGCTGGTTGGCAAGGTGGAGAAAATCGAATTACCCAAGCCCGGACAGTGGATTCGGCAGGGCCAGAAAGTCCTGGCGTTCTTCCGCGGTGGCGAGAAAACCGAAATGGTCTCGCCCACCGAAGGCGAGGTCCTGGAAATCAATAGCGAGGTATTGAACAACCCCGCTCTCCTGCGGCAAGATCCCTATGGGAAAGCCTGGCTTCTGACGGTGCATGTTCCGGATGAAGAGAGCACAACGCGCAATCTGGTGCCCAAAGGGCTGGTTCGGGAATGGATGCGGGAGGCCGTGGAACGGCTCTATTCGCTCCAGCCGACGCTGGCCGGCGCGGTGGCGGCGGATGGCGGACGCCCGGCGGATGACCTGCTGGCGACCCTGCCCGATGCCAACTGGAAGCACGTAACCGCCGAGTTCTTCCTCACAATCTAGAGAGATTGTCAGTTTTTGCTACACATGGGCCGCGAAAATCTGGTAGATTAGTGATTAGGATATGAGGGTCTATTAATGTCGAAGGCGATTCTATACGACAGCACCCTCTGCATCGGTTGCAAGGCTTGCGAAGCGGCTTGCGCCGAACGCTGGGGTCTCCCATACGACGAGAAGATTGCCGCCGAGGAGAAGATTTCGGCCCATAAGCTCACGGCGATAGAGACCCACGGGGACAGATTCTGCCGGCGGCTGTGTATGAACTGCATGGAGCCCGCCTGCGCTTCGGTGTGCCCGGTGGGCGCATTGCAAAAGACGGCGCTCGGCCCGGTTACCTACGACTCCGACAAATGCATGGGCTGCCGCTATTGCATGCAGGCGTGCCCGTTCCAGGTTCCCACCTACGAATGGAACAAGCGCCTGCCCCGCATGCGCAAGTGCGACATGTGTTTCGAGCGTCAGAGCAAGGGCAAACTCACAGCTTGCGCGGAAGCCTGCCCGGTGGGGGCCACCGTCAACGGCGACCGCGAAGAGTTGCTGGCGGAAGCGCGCAAACGCCTGGCCGAGAAACCGAACGAGTACTACCAGAAGATTTACGGCCTCAAGGAAGTCGGCGGAACCTCCGTGTTTTTCCTCTCCGCCGTGCCGTTCGCGCAGATTGGGCTGCGCACCGGCGTGCCCCAGGAGCCCCTGCCCGAAACCACCTGGCGCGTACTCGAACTGCTGCCCGACGTGGTTTCCACCGGCGCGGTCCTGCTGGGCGGCATCTGGTGGATCACTAACCGGCGGGCAGACGTGGCCCGTGTGGAGGGCAAGCGCAAATGAGGCTGAGGTTCCCCAAGATCACCGTCTGGCGCGTCATCTTCGCGGCCATCATGCTGAGTGGCCTGTATGCCACCTATTTGCGGGTGCTTTACGGCCTGGGAGGTTCAACCAACCTCAGCGACAAATTCCCGTGGGGAATCTGGATCGGTTTCGACGTTATGTGCGGCGTGGCCCTGGCCTCGGGCGGCTTCACCCTGGTGGCCACCGTCCACATCTTCAACCTGGAAAACTACAAGCCGGTGTTGCGGCCCGCCATCCTGACCGCTTTCCTGGGCTACATCCTGGTGGTGGTCGGGCTGCTGTACGACTTGGGCCGCCCGGACCGCCTGTGGCATCCCCTGGTCATGTGGAATCCGCACTCCGTGATGTTCGAGGTCGCCTGGTGCGTAACGCTGTACAGCACCGTGCTGTTCCTCGAATTCCTGCCCATGGTCTTCGAGCGCTTCGGCCTGCATAAGCCGCTTGAGTGGATCCACAGAATCTCGGTGCCGTTGATGATTCTCGGCGTCCTCCTCTCCACGCTGCACCAGAGTTCGCTCGGCTCGCTGTTCCTGATCATGCCGGAGAAGTTGTATCCCCTGTGGTATACCCCCCTGCTGCCGCTGTTGTTCTATATCTCGGCCATCGCCGTGGGAATCGCCATGACCATTTTCGAATCCTGGCATAGCAGCCGGGCATTCGGGCGGGCGCTGGAGCTTCCCCTGCTGGCCGGCCTGGCGCGCGCCCTGGCGGTGATCCTGTCGGTTTACCTGTGGATCCGGTTTATCGACCTGGGCCATCGCGACGCCCTGCGCCTGCTCTCGCGGAACCGCACCGAAACATGGCTGTTTCTGCTCGAGATCGCCCTGCTGCTGGTTCCCACCATTCTCCTGTACCAGAGGCGCATCCGTTTGCGCCCCGGCGCCCTGTACGCCTGCGCGGTCATGGTGGTGTTCGGAGTCATCGCCAACCGGCTGAACACCGGGACCACGGGCTTGGAAGCCGGGTCGGGAACGCACTATGTTCCGAAATGGAGCGAGGTGGCCGTCACTCTTTCGATTGTGGCCGCGGGCTTCGCCACTTTCCGCGTCATCGCCCAGTACTTCCCCGTTTTCGAGGCGCATTCGCAGGATAGGGCGCCTTCGGAAGTGGGGGAAACGGAGGAAGACCCAGTCGCAGTTGGATGAATCTCCGCACGAAATTCCGGGTCGGCCTGGCCGCCAAGCTTGCGGTGTGCGTCATCGCCAGCACGGCGGCGTTCTTTTCTTTGTTCGGCGTCATCAACCTGAGGATGGAGCGCGCGCACTCGCGCGGCATGGTGGAGCAGACCGCCGCGCGCATCACCGACGTCATCCTCCGCAGCACCCGCTATGAGATGCTGCACAACGACCGCGACGCGCTGGTGAACATCGTCCAGGAGCTGGGCAGCGAGCCGGGCATCCGGCGCATCCGCATCTTCAACAAGGACGGCCGCATCACGCTCTCGAGCGGCGCCGCGGAAACCGGCCAGGTGGTGAATAAAACCGCCGAGGGCTGCATTCAGTGCCACGCGCAGGTTCCCCCGCTCGACAAGCCCGCGGCCACCGTCCGCGCGCGGGAGTTCACTGAAGGCGGCGTGCGCATGTTGGGCGTGATGCGCGCCATTTACAATTCTCCGGATTGCTCGAGCGCCGCCTGCCACGCCCACCCCGCCGGCCAGCGCGTGCTCGGCATCGTGGACGCGCACCTTTCCATGGCCGACGTGGATTCCCAGATGCAGGCCCAGCAGCGCGCCCTCACCTGGTTCCTGGTGGGGGCCATCGTGTTCGGGTGCGGCGCCGCCATGCTGTTCATGTGGGTAGCGGTGTACCGCCCGGTCAAGGAACTGATCGATGGAACCCATCGCGTGGCCGGAGGCGACCTCGCCTACCGCCTGCCGGTTCGCTACGACGACGAGCTGGGCGACCTGGCGGCGTCCTTCAATAAGATGACCGCCGAAGTGGAGGGCGTGCAGGCCAAGATCGAGGAGCAGGTCCGCCGCAAGACCGCCGAGCTGGAGCGCGTCTACCGGACCCTGCTGAGCGCCGAGAAAATGGCCTCCATAGGAAAGCTGGCCGCCACCGTGGCGCACGAGATCAACAACCCGCTGTTCGGGATTTTGACCTACGCGCGGCTGGTGCTGCGCGCCCTGCTCAAGCTCGATATTCCCGGCCGCGACGAGCTCGCCGAACAGCTTCAGACCATCGAACGCGAAAGCAAGCGCTGCGGCGACCTGGTGAAGAACCTTCTCACTTTCTCGCGCCAGGCCCCCAGCAACCGCGAGCCGGGCGATCTCAACGCCGTGGTGCGCCGCGCCATCCTGCTCGTCAAGCACAAGCTGGACATGCAATCGATAGAGCTGGTGGAGCGCCTGGCCAACGATCTGCCGCCCGCGCACTGCGACGCCAACCAGATCCAGCAGGTGATTCTGGTATTGATGGTCAATGCCTCCGAAGCCATGCCCAAAGGCGGGCGGCTGGAGGTTTCCACGGAATTCGACCCTTCTACCGAGCAATGCCTGGTGCGGGTGAAAGACAACGGCGCCGGCATTCCGGAGTACGTGCTGCCGCGCATTTTCGATCCCTTCTTCACCACCAAGGAGGACCAGTTCCGCACGGGTCTCGGCCTGGCCGTGGCGCACAGCATCGTGGAGCAGCACGCGGGCGGCATCTCGGTCCGTTCCACGCCCGGGGAAGGAACGGAGTTTACGGTGGCGTTGCCGGTTGCGGCGGTGGCCGCGAGCGGCGTAAGCGGGTGATGTGACAACGACGGGGAACAATATGGCGACTGCGACGGAAGCTTCATCGGGATTGAAAACCAGAGGGCGGATTCTGATTGTCGACGACGAGCTCGTGGTGCGCGATTCGCTCGGCAAGTGGTTCACCAGCGAGGGCTACACGGCGCGCCCCGTGGGCGGCGCCAGGGAGGCCCTGGAAGCCATCCAGCAGGCCGAGTTCGATATCGCGCTCCTTGATATCAAGATGCCGGGCATGGACGGAATGGAGCTGCAGGCCCGCCTGCGCGAGGCCGATCCGGACTTGACCGTGGTCATCATGACCGGCTACGCCTCGGTGGAAACCGCCGTGCAGGCGCTCAAACACGGGGCCTACGACTACATCACCAAGCCGGTCGATCCGGACGAGCTCTCGCACCTGGTCTCGAACGCTCTGGAGCACAAGCGCGCCCGCCGCGAAGTCACCCGGCTGCGCGAGAACCTGCAGGAAGTGTTTCCCAGCACGGAGTTGATCGGCAAGAGCCCGTGCATGAAGAAGGTGGTCGAGCTGATTGAAATGGTGGCCCCCACGGAGGCCACCGTGCTCATCACCGGGGAAAGCGGGACGGGCAAGGAGGTGGTGGCGCGCGCCATCCACGCCGCCGGCCCGCGGCGCTACATGCCCATGGTGTCCATCCACTGCGGGGCCCTCACCGAAACCCTGCTCGAAAGCGAGCTGTTCGGCCACGAGAAGGGCGCGTTCACCGGCGCGCAGTACCGCAAGAAGGGCAAGTTCGAGGTGGCCGATGGCGGCAGCGTCTTCCTCGACGAAATCAGCGACATCAGCCTCAAGACCCAGACCGATCTCCTCCGCGTGCTGCAGGAAAAAGAGATCGTGCGGGTGGGCGGCAACCAGCAGATCAAGGTGGATTTCCGCTGCATCGCGGCCACCAACAAGAACCTCGAAATGCTGGTGAAGTCGGGCACCTTCCGCCCCGATCTGTACTACCGGCTGCACGTCTTCTGCATCGATCTGCCGCCCCTGCGCGACCGGCGCGAAGACATCCCCCTGCTGGTGGACCATTTCCTCAATAAATTCTGCATGGCCACCAGCCGGCCCGTGCCGCAGATCGCCTCCGAGGCCCTCGAGGCGCTCATGCGCCACGATTGGCCCGGCAATGTGCGCGAGCTGGAAAACGCCGTCGAGCGCGCCCTGGTGGTGGGGCGCGGTTCGGAAATCCGGCCGGGCGATTTCTCCTTCCAGTTCCAGGCCGACGAGCCCCGCTCCGGCAAAACCCTGGACGATGTGGAGCGCGCCCACATCGAGCGCATCCTGCGCGAGACGCAGCATAATCTCTCGCGCGCGGCGCGCATCCTCGACATAGACCGGACAACCCTGTACAATAAGCTGCGCCGTTACGGACTGCGGTGACGCCCATTCATCTCATCCCGCTGGCCAATGGTTCGGAAACGGGATCCGGCTCCGCCATGGAGCCGGGCCTGAACCTCCTCGAGCACCTGGCCGCCTCGCTGGCGCGAATTTTCCGCGCCCCTTGCCGCATCCGGCCGGAGCGGTTCGACGTTTCGTTCGCCCGCGATGAGAGGCGCGGCCAGTATTATTCGACGGCCATCATCCAGCGCCTGGAACGGGGCATGGACCCCGGCGCGCGCGTGCTCGGCGTCACGGCCTGCGACCTCTACGTGCCGGTGCTGACTTTCGTTTTCGGAGAAGCCCAGCTCGACGGCAATTGCGCGGTGGTCTCCACGGCCCGCTTGAAGGATGAGTTCTACGGCCTCCCCGCCCGCGAGAACCTGCTGCGCGCCCGCCTGGTGAAAGAGGCGGCCCACGAACTGGGCCACACCTTCGGCCTGCGCCACTGCATGGACTGGCGCTGCGTCATGGCCTCCAGCCACGCCGTGGAGCGCCTGGACATCAAAGGCGCGGAATTCTGCAACGCCTGCCGCAAGCCGGTCACGGCGTCGGGGCTCTGGTAGAGGTCCAGCCACGTGGCGCGGACACTCGTGTCTGCCGCGCCGAGACTCATCTCGGCGCTCGGCCCCGAAGCGGTCACGTCTCGTCCGTCACCGGTTTCCACGCCACGGTTTACGTCCCGTCCGTCACCGGTTTCCCGCTGTCAGCAGAACGAGTTACTGCCTCGGGGCACGGTAAAACGCGTCACCCCGCGTTTTCCGGACCCGTTCTCCGACCCTTGCAAATGGCAAGGGGACGGAGTACAAAGGGTACTGATATGGAAAATGCCGAATTGCTGGAATTGGTTAAGGGTACAGAGCCTTTTTACCGAAGATGAGCTCGCTAGGCTCTGTAAGGGCATAACGTCAACCGTAGTTTTTAGCAACCCATCTGTTAGTGACGTAGTTCATGTTCGGGTGTCGATAGAATTAATCAGAGCAATATGGCGTTTTGATAAAGCTAGCGGCGAAATGGTGAAGCAAGGAAATCGCATTAACACTTATGTTTTGATCTTTGCAGTCCTGGCAGTGATTCTTGGTGGCGCGTCGATTTGGATATCGTGGCTATCGTATACCAAGTAGCTTTCATCAAGAATATTCTGATGTCCAAACAAACGCTTGCCATTCTGATGCTGGCGATGATATCTCTATTTCTATTGGGTTGTGCCCCGGGACCAAATGTAAACTTAAACACTTCTGGTGTTGACGGGAATGTGGCTGGCTTTTGGCGTGGTCTCTGGCATGGTTGCATATGCCCAATTACCTTTGTTATTTCCCTATTCTCTGATTCCGTTTCGTTTTATGAAGTTCATAATAACGGCGGTTGGTATGATTTTGGCTTCCTATTGGGTGTGGGAATGATCTTTGCCTGCCGGTAGCGCGGAGCGGGCGTCTAGGAACTTGTTGAAATAGGCCTCGCGTAGACCACGGACGCTTCAGTAAGTCACCCGGTCAGCATTGAAGGGGGTGATTTTGGTGGTCGGATTGGCCTCAACACCGCCCGGCGGTGTTGAAAAACGCCGTTCTTCGGCGTCCGGCTACACTTCGGCCGTCTGCAACTTCGGGAGACGCCACAGATTGAAGGCCGCCGCAGTCATCATGAGCTGCCACGCGACTTTCGCCAGCCCCCTTAATTTCGTCTTGCGCAGGCCGCCGGTTTGCTTCATCCAGCCGAACACCTTTTCGATCAGCGGTCGTTTGCCCTGGCTGACGGCATAGCTCCCATGCCGTGTGGTCCGACCATCGATGGCGCTGCCGCCACTGCGTTTGGTGTTTTGCGCCACGTGCGGCCGGATGTCCATTTCTCGGACCGTCGCCACGAAGTCCCGCGTGTCATACGCCTTGTCGGCGCCCACGCTCATCGGCCGCGCAATCCCGCGCCGCCGCCGATTGCGCCATTTCCCGTGCAGCATCAGCAATGCCGCGTCGCGCTCAGCGGTGCCGTCGGCTTGCGTGGCCATCGCATCCACGATCAGGCCATGGCGGTTCTCCATCAATACGTGGCCCAGGTACCCGAGTTTAGCCTCCTGCCCATGCCCCTTGCGGTACAGGCGCGCCTCTGGGTCCGTCTTTGATTCATGCGTTTCGTTGCTGCGCCGCTCGCCGCGAAACTGACCGGGGTCGCCATCCCCGCCATCCTTCTTCTGGAAGCTCTTCTGACTGGCCCACGCCTCGATCAGCGTGCCATCCACGCTGAAGTGTTCGTCGGAGAGATGCGGTTTGGCTTGCGCCAGCACTCGCAAGAAGAACTCCCGAGCCACCTCCTGGTTCAGCAGGCGTTCCCGGTTCTTGCTGAACACGGCATGGTTCCAAACCGGCTCGTCCAGTTCCAGCCCTACAAACCAGCGGAACAGCAGGTTGTAGTTCATCTGCTCCATCAGCATCCGTTCGCTGCGCACCGTATAGAAGATCTGGAGCAGAACCGCCCGGAGCAGGCGCTCCGGCGGCACCGACGGGCGGCCCGTCTTCGCGTACAGGCCCTCGAAGTCCTTGGCCATCGTCCGGAGAACTTCGTCCACGGACTTGCGGATCGCCCGCAGCGGGTGGTCCTGCGGAACCCTATCCTCCAAGGAAAAGTAGCTGAACATTCCAGACTGCTGCTGATCATCTCCGCGCATAAAAGCAAAGACGACCTGAAATGTTCTCAGGCTACTGCCCTGGGGCGGTTTTTCAACAAGTTCCTAGGCGGCGCCGGCGGATATGCCCTACCCGCGCCGGCAGCCGAACACGCGGAGAGGTTAGTCAGACATTTGCCCCAACTCTGCTGGCATACAGACGTGGCATTCGCTTCTGCGTCCTTCTCGCTGTAGCCCGTCGCCGCCTCATAATGCTGGGCCCCGGCCGCTACCGCCAACGCGGCGCACGTGTACTGGTATCGGAACACGATCTTGCAGTTAGTCCCGATTTTGCCGCAGGAGGCGAGGGCGTCCCGATCGGCCTCCTCCTGAGTCTGCCTGGCCCAGGAGATCCCCTCGGCGCCGTGCGTGCCAAAGGCGACGGCGCCGTAAGGCCTAGGTGGCTCTTTTTTGCAGTTGCTGGCGCAGGTGTCGACGCATCCCTGTCTGACAATTTCAGAAACGCTGCTACAACTGTTCTGGCAACTCTCAAAGCAGGTCTGCCCGCGCGCCAGTTGCTGCGTCAAGCCGAATGTGATGCCAAGCGACAAACCGAAGATCATCCACCGAAGCTTCCAGGCCGCCCTGCCATCGAACGCGCCCGGAGTGGACCGCCGCTTCATGAGAAACCGTCCTTTCGGTACACAGTATAATCCCCCCAAAGGATTTGCGGCGGCGATCATCCGTTATTGCGGACACGCGGGTTCTGCGTTGTTCTTCGATAGGTTCTGTTCTCCTTGTTCCGGTCCGACGGTAGAGGCCGGGCGGCGAGCGAAGTTTCCGGGCTGCGGATTGCCGCGCCGCTGCTTGACTCAGTCTGTGAGCAGATCACGCACAACCAGTAAGTTGGGCAGACGCAGGCGCACGATGCCGCGTTTGAGGCGCCGCCTCATCAGAGCTTCATCTCCCAGCCTTTGCGGACGTAGGGCTTTAGGTAATTGTTCGCTTCGGCGTTATCCAAGCGCATGTTCTTGGCGTCCCACATCAGCTTTTTATTCGGAACGAGCAGCGCTACCCTGCCCAGGATCAGCCACTCGATGTACGGCACGGCAATATCGAAATTGGAGCAGCCAGGCTGCCCGCCCTTGCACGCGCGGACCCAGTCTTGCTGGTGGCTGACGGAACGCGGCAGGATTTGCGGCGGCAACTTGTACTCGGCCCATCGAGAGGCGGGAAGCAGCCAGACGCCTTCGCCGCGATCACAGGTCGCCATGTAGCCCTTGTCGCCCACGAACAACGCGCCATTGCCGGGAACCCTGGTGCGGTCCACCTGCCGGCTCGGAGCAACTCCGCGGCCTGCCGGCGCCGCGCCCGCGGGCGCTCCCGGAATCGCCGGCGCTCCCGCGCGCCCCGCCCCTCCCGGCAGGCCGCGTCCGGCGCCGGTCTGAATGGCGCGTTCCCTGGCGGGCTCCGGCGGCGCGTACCGGCCGCGATCGGTCAGGTTGTCTTCTCGCGGGAGCAATCGCTCGTCGTCGGCCATGCCCGGCGGGTACGGCGCGTCGCCCCGGATGTTCTGATACACGTGGATCGTCACCGGCGGCATGCCCGCGCGCGCGGGAAACTCATATTTGAGGTGGGAGTTGGTGGGCCAGGTCCACTTGCTGACTCCTTTGATCTCGACGCACTCGACGCTGATCGGAGACGTCTCGCTCAGTTTCAGCGCCAGGTTCGCCGGGCCCAGGCAATGGACCAGCCAATCGCCGAGCGACCCGCCGGTTCCGAAATCCAAATACGCGCGCCAGAGCCGGAACTCATTGTGGTTGTAAGGACGCGTGGCTGCCGTCGCCAGCCAAAGATCCCAATCGAGAGCGGCCGGAACCGGCTCGGCGGGAGGCTCGCTCTGGACGTTGTCGCCGCCAATATAGATGCCGCCAGTCCACGCGTGCACTTCCTTAACCACCCCGATATCGCCCGCCCAAAAAATCTCCGCTGCCGTTCGCGTGCCTTCATGCGAGTACCCCTGGTTGCCCATCTGCGTGGCCACTTTGTATTTCGCGGCCGCATCCCGCAACAGGCGCGCCTCCCAGACGGTACGGGTCAGCGGTTTTTCACAGTAGACGTGCTTGCCGTGCTGCATCGCGAACAGCGAGATGGCGGCGTGGCTGTGGTCGGGGGTGCCGATTACAACCGCATCGATGTTCGAGCCTTCCTTCTCGATCATCTTCCGGAAGTCTTTGTAGCGCGGCGCCTTATCGTAGCGGGCGAAGACCCGCGCGGCGTACTCTTCGTTCACGTCGCAGAGCGCGACGATGTTCTCGCTGGTGGCAACGGTGGCGAGATCCTCCGCGCCGCGATTGCCGAAGCCGATGCCAGCTACGTTCAGCTTATCGAGCACGGACTTGAAGCCCGCCTGCTTCAACGACGGCGTGCTGCCAAAGCCTCCTGCCGGAATGGCGCCGGCCAGCAAGCTTCCATAGAAGAAGTACCGTCTGGAAAACCGAGTGTCGCTCATTTAAGCTCCCACGGGTGATTTATGGCCAGTATGCCGCCTCTGTTCCCTTTTGCACGGAAGGCGTGCGGCGAACTCACAGGAGCGAGTGTATCGCCGCGCCCATTGCAAAGCAATACGGCTGCCGACCGAAAACCCGCCTTGACCCTGGGGACTTGAATGTTACAAAGCTACCGATATATGTCCATAACGCTCTCGCGGAGCCGACACCGTCCACTGCCTACTTGAGGGGCGGTTCGTGGACCACTAGGCTTTCGATCGGCACGGCTCCGTTGCCGTCAGGGACAATCTCGACCGTGTGGGCGCCGTTCGACAGTCCTTTGGCCAGCGTCAGGACCGTGACCTTCGATCGGTCCGCACCGGGCGATGGAGCTATAGTCTCGGTGAACAGCGGGATCGCTTCCCAGGTCGCCTCGAACCCTTCCGGGCACGGTTTCTTGGAATAGGACTGCGCCCACGGGATCTTGAAGTCGCGGTGATCGATTACCACCCGGCCCGAGTTCGACACGAAGACGTCCGGATAGGGCGCGCCCCCCGTATAGTCCAGGATGTCCCCGTATTGCCCATACTTGTATTTGGCGCCATCGAATTCGCCGCCGCCGTCGAATCCGGTCTTGGAGCCGTAGACCTTGAAGGTGAAATGCGAGGCGTCCGCATTGATATTCGTTACCACCAGCCTCCATGTTTCCGCGACCAGAGGTCGGCGGTGCGAGACGCGGCGAATGGCCGGCTGCCAGTCGGTTCCAAAAGCGGGAGACGGAATGGTGAACGCCCACAGATCGTTCATGCCCGAGGGAGACTGCCCGTCGATGCGCACCGTGGCCGTGCCCAGGTCTGCGTTTCGAGCGGCGCCTAGAACGCAGTCCACGCGGTTGCCGGTGAACGCCAGTTTCAACGCGCTGTCCCGGCTCTCGCCGATCGCCGAGGAGCCCGCGAAGCGCCACGGTTTTCCCGTGAAGACGGCGCCGTCCGCCGCGCCGTCGTCCGGCTGGCGCTTCGCCTCATAGGTCCGGATGGTCCTCATCCAGTCGTTGGGGATGAGCGGATTGTAGCGGAAATGCCGCAGCAGGATGCCGGCCCATACGCCTCTACCACGCTCGTTGGGATGAACGCTGTCGCTTAGCAATTGTCTCGGCGCGAGATTATTGGCCTTGAGATAGGCCCGCCATTCCTCGCGCACATCGGCCAACTCGCAGTTGTATTGCTGGGCCAGATGGCGTATGGCCGCCGATTCGTTATCCTGGCTCGTAATGCGCCCCGCTTCCTCATCACCCCCGATATGGTGCGTGCAGACCATGATTTCGGCGGTGGTGTAGCGCCGGATATTCTGGAGAATCCTCTCGAACTCGATCAACCCGGCCCCGTAATCGTGCAGAATCACAAGGTCCGGATAGAGCGGATAAATGTCGTTGGCCGCCGAACGGACGAGCTGTGAGGCGGAGAAGCCCGAAATGGACCGGTTCAGAAACGTGATATCGGCATAGGGGAACTTCTCCTTGAGCGCCTGGTCCAGGTTCGCCCGCTTGAGGTTTTCCGTGATGGACTGGCCGTAGACCAGAATCGTGACCGGATACCGCCGTTCCGGGCTGCTGTCGTTCAACAGGGAAACGGTTCTCTGGATGCGCCCGCCGAATAGCTCTTCGTGCGGAGCGGGAGGGAGTTGCGCCACCAGCTTGTCGAACAGGGTGGCGCCCTCCTGAGCTTCGGCCGGCCGCGCCCCGGTTGCGAACATGCAGACCACGGCGGCCACTGCCAGCCGGCCAAAACGGTTTCCAGTGATGTGGGGACAACTCATGACGTCTCCTTCCAGTTTCCGACGCGGCTACGCGGCGAATCCCTAAGGTAGCTCCAGCACAGCCTCCTTCACCACGGAGCGAGCGCTGCCGCGGAGTTGCAACTCGGCGTCGCCCGAGGCGTGGAACACCTTGATGCGGCGGGACTGCGCCAGAGGCTTGCCGTCGAGGCTGCGCAGGGTAAAAAACGGGGCGGCGGCGTAACGGTGGCCGCTCCAGGTCTGGGCGCGGAACGCCACGAACTCGGGGCTCTCGACAAGGAAGCCATAGGCCGGCAGCTCAATTGCGCCTCCCAGCTTCGATTTCCACTGAAACGGCTCATCCCCCATGTTGACCACCACCTCCACGGTTTGCCTGCCATCGCTGAACACGCTCCGCTGCGTCTTGCGGTCGGCGGTGAGAAACTCGTGGCGCGTCATAGGCATCCTGCCAGTGATCTCGTTCAGAGGCGAGAGAACCTCGTGCGTGTTCTTCATGAAACGGTCTGCCGGGTGCATTCCCTGCGCCCAGCCATTTTCGGCGCGCACGAACAAAGCCATGTCTTTGCCGTTGGCCGGCGGAGCGGCCGGCTCCGCGGCCGGGGCGCCCTTCCAGTACAAGTGATTGGGCACGTTGTGGTAGTTCAGCGTCCGGGCCAGGATCATATGATCGAGCACGTACTCGGCCGAGCGCGCCGCTTCATAACTGTACTTGCCGTAGGCGGCGATGGCGTCATGATAGACAAGTTCGAACAACGGGATGGCCACGCCCCCGGTCTCGCTCAACAGGGTTCTGGTGGCGAAACTCGCGCCCGATACCCCGGTGATGCCCTCGAAGTAATCGGCGTGAGGGATGGCCCATTCGCGGCCGTCCTCGCTGCCGAAACTGCCGAACATCTCGCGGGCATAATCGGAAAGGGCCTGTTTCCACTTCACGTCGTCGGCTTTCGTCAGGGGATGCTTGGGGTCGAAGCATTCGTACAGGCCGGCGGCGTAAGTGGTATCGATGAAATACGAGTTGGGTCCCGAGAGCTTCTTCACCGCCGGCAGATTCTCCGGGCGGCGCGCGAGGTCGAGAGCTTTCCGCGAGCAGGTTATATAGGCGCGCCCGCCGTTCCATACGCCGCCCTTTACCAGGC
>Ga0187851_10001458_pt1 | contig 22621 bp, 22 predicted proteins | sample June2016WEW_6_10_FD_132997 | JGI IMG/M metagenome (GOLD analysis project Ga0187851, IMG submission 132997) | Peatland microbial communities from SPRUCE experiment site at the Marcell Experimental Forest, Minnesota, USA - June2016WEW_6_10 | ecosystem: Environmental > Terrestrial > Soil >...
GTAAGAACAAAGGAATGTTGCCACGAGCACGCAGGGGAAATTTTTACGATCTGCCCGGCCTCCTGTTGATCACATACAGCTCTTTAACAATATCTATTTTAAAAGGTACATTTTCAGGGGAAATGTTGTATGAATCAGGAAAATAAGAAAAACAACATTACAAAAAGTTATCAATACGCATCGCCCTATATTATCCATTAGGTCGAGCATTATGAAGGTCAGGCGATTACTTTCGTCCTGGCGACTTTGCGCAGGTGTAATTTAAGCGCATTCGCAAAAAAGCGGCCCTTCACGTGCAGAAAGCCATCCTATAGCATCATAAAAACAGGTAAGTAAATTGTTGTTGGATGAAGTGGTCAACGCCCCATGAATTTGAGCCAGGCAAAGGCCTGGCTCTTTGATCCTGACACCTCTTCTCAATCAAAACCATATTCCCGGTTACATGACCGACATGATAATAGTGAGTCGCGTAAGCAATACCGGATGAGATAAAAGTCCCTTGATTTTTATTTTACCGCCCAACAGCAAGCCGAGAACATGTCTACCCGCTTCATCAAAATAATACGGCAGGCCCCAGCGCACACGGAGCATATTTAAATCCATTACTTTATCCGATTGCGTTGTGATTATGACGGCCGCGTCCGGACTGACTCCCTGCTCTATGGTGAGTTTGCCCTGATTGAAATGAAGGCTTATCGCGGTTTCAATATCCTGCAAGTTTATTGCCGCAATGCCGCGCATTTTTTTATAAACAGCGTACTTTGCCTCTGATTTTTCGATATTGCCGGTCAGAAGATCCTGCACAATGAAAGAAAAAGGAACATCTGCCGCATTATTGATTATATTCAATTCCATATATTCTCCATCAAAAGCTACAAAGCTTTGCGGTAAATTTCCAGAACTTCATCCTTATCTGAAACACAGCGAATATTGTTGACAATAGCGCCATCGGCGATGCTTAGGTCAGCCGCTTTGATTATATCTGCTTCCTTTACACCGAATTCAGAAAGCTTCAGCGGATGCCCGATTTTTTTAAGCAAAGCAAATATCTCATTCACCGCCGCTGTTGCCGCCTTTTTCGGTTCATCATCGCGGGTGCTCACGCCCAACGCCTGCGCGATTGTGGCGTAAACATCGATTGCATCCTGATCGCCATCGCTAATATTAAAATCCATACAGTATGGCAGCATGATGCCACAGGAAACACCGTGCGGCACGCGAGCGACAGCGCCGATGGAATGAGCCATTGCGTGCACCAGTCCGACCATTGCGTTACCGAATGACCACCCCGCCATCGTTGCCGCCAGTTGCACCTGCCCGCGGGCGTTTAAATTGCTGCCGTCTTTTATGCACTGCGGGAGGTAAGCGCTCAAAAGCCGGATGGCATGCAGGCCCATGGCATCGGCCATGGGTTCGCGCTGCACGGATGTCATTGCCTCTATAGCATGGGTCATGGCGTCCATGCCTGTGGATGCGGTAAGCAATGGAGGCAGTTTCAACGTTAGTTGCGGATCGAGAATGGCCGCGCGCGGCGCGTTATATGATTCCACAATTAATATTTTCTGCCCTTTATCCTTATCGTAGATTACCGCTACCCAAGTAACCTCGCTTCCCGTTCCGGCCGTTGTCGGGATAACGATATGCGGCGTCTGCAAACGTGTTAAAAGTTGGATGCCTTCATAATTAGCCAGAGACCCGCCTTCAGTGAGTAGTATGCACATGCATTTGGCGGTATCAATCACACTGCCGCCTCCAATGCTGATAACGATATCCGCGCCCTTTTCTCTGGCAAAGGCGGCGCCACGGTTGACAACATCAATGCCTGTATCTTGAGGCACATCGCTGAATACACCAACGCATTTATCGCCCAGGGTTTTCACTATTTTTTCCGAGAGACCCGCTTTGATAATTCCCTGATCGGTAACTACGACAGCTCGTGAGCAACCCAGAGCGCTCATTTCAGATTCCAGTTCCGATGTGGATGAGCCACTGCCGAAAATAATTTTTGTCGGACCAAAGTAAACAAAAGATAAACTGTCATCGTAAGCCATAACGTTCTCCTTATCCTGCCGGATCGCTGTCCACCGGCGGTAGATTCTTTAACTATAAATTCTTAATTGCAGAGACAAAGTTTCAAACTTCGTCGGGAAATATTGTGTTTATTTCCGTCAAAAGATCGACCACTTTGTTGATCGTTTTGACATTGCGCACAACGTAGGTCAGATCACCCTTTAATTTCAGCTTTCCCTGCATCAGCGCTTTGGTGGCGTCAAGTTCTTTTTTGGCGACTTGCTTCCAGCGGGAGTAATCACCGCTCATAATGAATTTAGCCGTTTGCGCTTTGGCAGCGTCACAGATTAAAAATTCAAGCGCATCGCCATGCCAGTAATCCGTAAACATATAAACGGGCTCGGGGACGTTTTTTGAAGGATCGGCATTGACCGTTATGGAAACGCTTCCCTCCCATTCTTTGGCAATTTCTCTGTACTCTTTGGATCCATTAATTATTTTTTTCCACGCATCCATCCATTCCTGAGTAAACGCTTTGTATGATTCTGCCATTTTCCATCCTCCATTATTTTTTATGTAGTTTATTTTGTGATTCTAAAAGGCCAAACTCGACCAGTTTTTTTCCTTAGGAATTCCATCAGCATTTAGACCGTAAACGGCGTACTATTCATCGCGTAATAGTTCCATATCCGGCACTGAACCTGCCCCTGCATCCATTTCTTTTTCGGCAAAACATCATCCGTGCCGGTAATGCCCGGCAAATTATTGATCCCGCACTTCAGCATCCAATCGTGTGCGCCGTATTCAAGAAAATTTTTAAAAGTGAAACGGAAACCCGTAATGGCATTAAAAGCGTCGCGGACTGTTTTCGGCACCATGCTATAAAGAAGAGAGTGGCGGATGGAGAGGCTAAAGTCCTGCATGCAGAGTTTTTCCGCAAGACGGACATCATTGGTTAAGTCAACTTGTAAAAATTTCCCCGCGTAGCCGTTTTGCACGACAGCCCCCATAAGATTGCGTGAAAATATAAATTTATTGTTACTTAACTTGCTTTCAGAACTGGTTGTGTTTATCTATCAGGTATTGAACTAAGGGTCAAGGTAAATTGACGGACATTAAACATGATAATATAGAGGTTGAAAGAAAATGAATCTAAGTTATAACCGTCTCATCCGAAGATAATCCAAACATAAACAAACTTACTATTTTAACCGGTTAATATTGAAGCTCTCCACGGCAAGCCGCGGAGAGGCTTCGATTCTTAAGGAATATTATAATTATATAAACGCTTGCTTATTCCGTAGCACGCTACAGGAATGCGCTCGCTGCCGAATTCAAGATGTTCAAACTGACGGGAAATCGCCCTTATGTTAATTGCGTTTCCTAATCCATGGGCCGCGTGTTCGACTCACGCCAGGGGCACCAGTTAAATCAACAGGAACAGCAACTTAAATAGAATAGTAACGGATTATTAAAATTAAATAATTCAAACCATATTTTATATATTATTCAAATTATCTGAAATTATTAGCAATTAATTGATTTCTTTGATATGCATACTTACGTATCATGATAAAATTGTGGTAATGAGTACATTTTATCCATAAATAAAAGGAACAGGAGAAATAATCGGCATGAAAAAAGATGATTGTATTCTTTTCAGCGGCGGTGCTCAGGGAGCGGAAGCGGAATTTGGCATCAACGCGGAACAAATGGGAATCGAAGAAATTAATTTTACGTTTCCCGGACATATTATAGTCCGAACACAGGGTTTACGTGTTCTTAATCACGAAGAATTAAAAAACGGTGATATCAGCCTGGAATATGTTTCCAAATTAATGAATCGGCGTTACACGGATAACCCGACATTCCGTAAAATCCTGCAAAGTATCTGGTATCAGATCAATAATGGTCAGGAAATATTTGTCATTGGAGAGATATTGGAAGACAAGACCGTTAAAGGAGGTACCGGCTGGGGAGCCGAATTCAGCAAGATATGCAACAAGCCGCTGTATGTATTTGATCAAAAACGCAATTCCTGGTTCATATGGAACCGTCTTGATTGGATAGAATGTAAAAAAGGAAATGAACCGGTAATCAGTCAACCTCATTTCACCGGAACAGGAACACGATTTCTTGAAGAAGGCGGCAAAAAAGCAATTAAGGAATTATTCAAAAGAAGCTTCTAATACTTGCGCACTTATCTGAAGCAAGCAAAATCGATAAAGGAAAGTTCTAAAATCAAAGAGAGTGTAAAACCATGGTAATAGACTGCCATTATCATCTGGATGAACGCATGCTGAAGACTGATGATCTCATTGCCAGAATGGATGAAACTGGCGTGGAGAGGATAGCTCTCATAGCCGGCATGGTCGATCCGCTGCCCGCAACTCCTCCGATTGTTATCAGGATGCTCCAATTTCTTCTTACACACAGCTCCCTCCGATTTATAGGAAAGGCGGCGGCGGCAAATTTTAGAGACGATGGAGCAATTAATATACTTGGCAAGATATATAAAATTTATCCGGATCCTGACAATCAGCCGGTGTTTAACATGATTGAAAAATATCCGGGCAGATTTTATGGATGGGTTTTTGTAAATCCCCGCGGCAAAAATGATCCCTTAAAGGAAATTAATACATGGGCCAAATCACCAGGCTTTATCGGGATCAAGGCGCATCCCTTCTGGCACCGGTATAATCCCTCCGAATTGCTGCCCGTGGCCGAGCAGGCAGTCCGTATTAATAAACCGCTCCTTATTCACTTGGGATTTAATGAGCATGGAGATATTCTGGAACTTATCAATATCTTACCGGATTTAAAGCTCCTTCTCGCGCATGCGGCGTTTCCCTGCTACGCCGATACATGGACAATAATCCGAAAAAAGAAAAATGTTTGTGTTGATCTTTCAGCCGCGGCTTATGTCGGCGAAAAAATTACCAGAGATGTGGTTGATTACCTCGGTGCGGACAGGTGCTTTTACGGCACTGATGGCCCTTTTGGTCCACATGCCGCCGACGGAAAGTTCGACTACGGATATCTTAAAAGAAGACTTGAAAAACTGTTTCCATCGGAGAAAACGAGGAAATCGCTTTTAGGTGAGAACTTCGCGAAATTTGCCGGAATATAACAGCCTAAACGCCGGAGTAAAACTAAAAGTATATCTGGCACCATTTCTAAATTAAAAATGATATCGTGGCAACAAGCCGTATGTGAGCAGCGCCATAACGGCTTAACTCACCGGCAGGGAAATGAGTTATTTACATATTCCCCCCTTCGGATGTGCACTTCCGGATTTATATACGTTTTCGAAACCGACAACGGCCCGGGCATACGCCGGATTGTGCCGACAACAAAGATAGCATTTTAATTGGAAGCACATTTTTTTTAAGGAAGCGCATAATAAACAGAACATTATCTTGCCGGGAATTTTCGTCAATATGACGAAAACTTACTTTAGGAATGGTAAATATGGAAAACTTACTCTGCCTGGAATGTCCCAACGGATGCAATCTCACGCTAGAGTGGGAAAACGCGGAAAACGTTTTCATCGCCGGGAATAAATGCGCCGGCGGCGTTACCTACGCGGGCCGCGTAATCCACAAAAATAGAAAATCACGCGTTCACGCTAGAGCGGAAACTCCTTTATTCAGCAAAGAAATATTGAAAGCTGTTGCCGGGCTCTGGCAGGTGCAACTTAAAAAATTACATTATAATCTTCCTGTTTCGGGTAGTCCCGAGCGGTCGGTTTTTCGAGTCGTTCTGGAAGATAAAGATGGCATGTTTTTTGTTCTGGAGCAAATACCCGCAAAATCTTTGAAGCTTAAACGACAGATCGCCGCGACTGTTGATTTTTTATCGAAGAAAAATCTCGCGCATATCCAGCCATATTTGGCTGACGGAAAAGGGGAATATGTTATCAAATATAAAAATGATTTATGGCAAATAATGCCTTTTGTGCAAGGCGTTTTGCTCGATCGGCAAAAATACATGTATGAAAAATGGCGCGGTCGCGCGCTGGCCGCCTTTCTCATTGAACTGCGCCGCAAATCGCAAGACCTGCCTTTTTCTGATTTCCGCAAAGTTTTTTCGCTTAAAGATTATATATATAAATTAATCGGAGAAATTAATCTTTATAACAAAAACATCAAAAGTGAAATTAACGATATCTCTTGTTTTCTGGAAAAAGATTTTATGCCTGCCTACGAAAAACTGCCTGTTGCCTTTTGTCATGGTGATTATCATCCAATGAATGTTATCTGGTCTGCCGATGATATTAAATGCGTAATTGACTGGGAATTTTCCGGTGTCAAACGGGAAGTCTACGACATGGCTAATTTGATCGGCTGTGTCGGAGTGGAAGATCCCCAAAGCCTGACCGGCGAGCTTGTGAAAAGTTTTATTTCCGATATAAAGGCGGCCAGGATTCTCTCCAATACAAGCTGGAAGTATCTGGTGGATTTTATCGTGGCGCTTCGCTTTGCCTGGTTGTCAGAATGGCTTCGCCGTAAGGATACAGAAATGATCGGTCTGGAATTGGATTACATGCGGCTGTTAATCGACAATAAAAACAGTTTACAAAAAGCATGGCTGTGATCAAAACCTGTGTTACATTTCATTATTGCTTCAGCATAAGAAATGTTACCGGATTTCCGCCGTGAAATTACCGTGACGCATGCTTCAATAAGTATATGCGTGCTTCGTAATAATAGTCATCGTATAGATTTTAATCTTTTTCCTTCAAATCAGATATATTGGTGAATGGTATTGTTAATTCATAGATACCTCTGGACAGAACAGTCTGAACAGGGAAGGGTGACTTTTCATACACTTTCAACATTGATTTATTGGTTGCCAATACATCGGCAGTAAATCCCTTAACCCCCTCCTCGCGGGCTGTGCGAATCAGCAATTCAAAAAGAAACGAAGCAATTCCTTTGTTATGATACTTTTCATCGACAATAAATGCCGTGTCGGCAAAGCTATCCTGCTTCGTCCTGGCGTAACGCGCCTCGGCAATGATTTTTTCGGTGCCCGAATCCTCGACAATGCCTACAATAGACATGACCAGATTGTAATTCACATTAACATATTCCTGCATTTTTTTATGGGGCATTGTCTTTATGGAAGTGAAGTACCGGGAATAGACCGCCTGATCCGAGAATCGGTAAAATAAAAGGCGCATCATATCTTCATCTGAAGGTTTAATCGGCCGGAAACAAACCTTCAGACCGTCTTTAAATTCATGTGAACAGCATACCTTGGATGGGTAAAGAGATCCTGATTCGGGGAAATAAATCTGGTCGGCGTAAAGCAATTTTTCTTCTTTGGCCTGTCTGACCAATTCCGCCCGATCATCGGGATGCGCGATGTCAATCAGCGCTTGCGCGCGCTCCCTCATTGTTTTTCCCATGAGGTAGGCTACTCCATATTCCGTCACAACCAAATCCATGGATTCACGATTGGTGAACTGAAAAGGCAGGTTGTCAACAGATAATACAATATTCGGCATACTCTTGAGGTTACGGCTGGGAAGTCCAAAAATCGTCCGGCCTTTTTTCGACAGCGCCGCGCCCATAAAAAGTTCCTGCACATTTCCCGGACCGGCAGTGACATTTCCCTTGCCTGTGTGCAGGGCAACATTTCCCGTAAGATCAATTTTTCTTGCTGGAATAATGGCTATCACCTTATCATTACTGCCGATCACCTTCGGATCGGTAATCACATCTTCCGGTTGAAAGTCAACAAGGGGATTTTGATCCAGCCACTGCATTAATTTTTCACTGCCCAGCAGATAAGACGCGGAACTCTTGCCGCGGAAAACACCTTTAAGCCGATTATTTACAGCTCCGCTTTTTACAAGGTCCATCAAAGCGTCGGTAAAAAAAGGAGAATGAATTCCCAAATGTTTTTTTGAGGCCAACTGCACGGCCAGGGCTTCATAGAGAGGCCCAATGCCGAAAGATATACAACTCCCGTCTTCAATTACATTTGCAATGTTCGCGGCTAATCTTAGAAAAACATCCGCCACCGGCCACCGGGGTAGATAAATCGGGGATTCCGTCGATTCGACAAAGTAGTTGAATTCATCCATATGAACCAGGGTGTCACCCATGACCCGGGGAGCATGAGTATTAATTTCACCAACGACGAGATTTGCCGCCTCCATGGCCTGCCTTTCCACATCCACTCCGAGTAAACAGGCATAACCGTTGTCATCCGGCGGTGATATCTGAATGAAGGTGGCGTCAATGTGGATGGCTCCGGATTTGAAGAGACCGGGAATACGCGAAAATCTACTGGGAATAAGGTCTACTCTACCCTCACTGACAGCCTCGGAAGCAATCCAACCGGAAAAAAAAGTTTTTAGCCGGAATTTCCGCGAATATCTTTCATCAATGGGTATCGCATCCCCGATGCTTACAAGTTGAATCAATTCCAGATCCTGCAGATTCGGTTCTTCTGAAGCCATGAGATGTTTAACCAGAGTTCGCGGTTCCGCCATGCCCGTACCAAGAAAAATGGCCATGCCCGGTTCGATTTTAGAAAGAACTTCTTCCGGAGAAACAACTTTATACTTCCACATAAATTTTTACCTTTATTATCTGTATGATTTTATTGTTATAGTTTAACGACGGTGTTCAAAATGTCACAATACCAAGCGCAGTAGTGTTAATTATATGGAGATGACATCCAAGAGTCAAGAAAATAAAGCCACTTTAAAATATAAAACAGCATGTCGATTTTTCTCAGTATGACATTAAGCCCATGATTTTTCTATATAAATCCTTTGGCGATTTCAGCATTGATGCTCTCGTGAAATATTACTTCCAGTTAAAAAATACACTACCAATGTCCCGCCGGGAGATGAGTTATATCTTCAGTGCCTTTTGCGTTACAACCTGACAGAAAGACTTAAATTAGGGCCATCAATCAACAGGATGATAAGCTCAGGATAGAGAGTAAAACGGCGCATTGGTAACTAACTCTGCAAGAGAAACACTTTCCGTAGGTGCCGATGTCTATTATCGGTTTTCCTGACTCAGTGTGACATTTACCTCAAAATCGCGCAAACTTAACGCAGATTGCATCAGGATTAACAGCACATCTGTTGTATCGATTTAAGCTATAGAGCAAACAAATTTTACCGGCATTCAGTGCAAACAGTCAGTTCGCTCATCGGAACTCCGGTTTTCTTGCTGATAAATTTTAATTGATCCACCGGCGCGAAATATTTGCCACATTTATCACAGGTCTGCATCTTGAATGTGCGCCCCCAGATTTTACGTTTGTCTCCTGTCGAAGTCATTTCAATATGTCCGGTGGGACATACATAGACGCACGCGCCGCAGCCGATACAGACGTCAGATTTTTCATTATACGGCGTGCCGACGGTTTTATCGGAACCGCGGGAAAAAAGACCGATGGCGCTCACACCGACAACTTCTTCGCAAACACGCACGCAGGAACGGCACAAAATACATTTGCCTTTATCCGAATCGGCAACAAACCGCGGCTGCACCTCCACGCTCATTTCTTTTGCCATCTTCTGTAAAACTTCGGATTCGGGACAGCGCGCCAGCAATAATTCCATAACCAGCCGGCGGACATTCAGCACCCTCTCACTTTTGGTATCAACAATCAGGCCTTCTTCGGCGGCATAAAGACAGGATGTGACTATTCTGGTTCTGTTTCCTTTTTTAATTTCCACCACGCAAAGTCTGCAGGCGCCGGAACGCGAAACGGCTTCATGTGCGCACAGGGTGGGAATCGCAATGCCCGCGCCGCGTATTGCTTCCAAAAGCATAGTCCCTTTGGGCGCCGATATATTTTTTCCGTCAACAGTCAAATTTACCATCATTTATCCTACCTCTATTTCACATTGATTGCTTCAAATTTGCAGCTTTCGATACACGCGCCGCAGCGGGTGCACTTGTTGTTATCGATTGTATGAGCTTTCTTCTTTTCACCGCTGGTTGCCTGCGTCGGACAAACCTTGATGCACAAACCACATCCTGTGCACTTTTCCGGATCAATGCTGTAGGTAATGAGCGCTTTGCATACTCCCGCCGGACAGCGGTGATCTTTGATGTGCGCTTCATACTCTTCCCGGAAATATTTGATGGTGCTAAGCACCGGATTGGGAGCGCTTCCGCCCAGCGCGCAAAGCGAGCCGTCGGCAATCGCCTGAGACATGTTTTCCAGAAGATTGATGTCACCTTCTGTACCTTTTCCGGCACAAATATCTTCCAGAATATCGCTCATCCGGCGAACACCTTCACGGCAGGGTACGCATTTTCCGCAGGATTCTTCTTTAAGGAAAGCGAGGAAGTATCTCGCCACATCAACCATGCATGATTTGTCGTCCATTACGATCATGCCGCCTGAACCCATCATTGAGCCGACTTCATAAAGTTTATCAAAATCAACCGGTATATCGAGCAGGCTCTCCGGAATGCATCCTCCCGACGGTCCGCCGGTCTGCACGGCTTTGAACTTGCGGCCGTTGGTAATGCCGCCGCCCATGTCGTAGATGATCTCGTATAGCGTAGTGCCCATCGGAACTTCGATAAGGCCTGTGTTCCTGATTTTGCCGACAAGAGAGAATATTTTCGTTCCTTTGGAACCTTCGGTTCCGATGGACGAATACCAGTCGGCGCCCTTATTGATAATCAAAGGAACGTTGGCCCATGTTTCCACGTTGTTGAGCACGGTGGGTTTGTCCCAAAGCCCTTTTTCCACGGCGTGGACATATTTGGCGCGCGGCTCACCGGCGCGGCCTTCTATCGAAGCAAACAAAGCGGAAGATTCACCGCAGACGAAAGCTCCCGCGCCCTTGTTGATGTGAATATCAAATGAAAAATCAGTTCCTAAAATGTTTTTACCCAATAACCCGGCTTCTCTGGCGGCCGCAATTGCTATATTTAAATGCGTTACAGCCAGCGGATATTCGTTTCTAACGTAGATATAACCTTCATTTGCGCCCACGGCGTAACCGCCGATGATCATACCCTCAATAATGCTGTGGGGATTGCCTTCCATAAGGCTTCTGTCCATATACGCGCCGGGATCACCTTCGTCTCCGTTGGCGATGACATATTTAGGTTCACCTGCCGTCTTGCGTACTCCTTCCCACTTGACGGCCGTATGAAAACCTCCGCCGCCGCGACCGCGCAATCCGGCTTTTTTCACTTCATTGATGACGCCTTCAGGTGTCATTTCGGAAAGTACCTTGCCCAGCGCCTGATAGCCGTTGATGACAAGATAATCATCAATTTTTGTCGGATCAATCATGCCGTTAGAACCAAAAACCACACGAAGCTGTTTCTTATAGAAGGGCATGTCTTCTTCCCTGAACATGGTTTTTTTCGTCTCCGGATGGCGGTACAGCAGCCGGCTGATAACTTCCCCTTTGGCCACGGTTTTGGAAACTATTTCCGGAACGTCTGCTACTTTTACCGACTGATAAAAGTATTTATCGGGATGGATGACTACCATAGGTCCCTTTTCACAGAAACCCAAGCATCCAGTGGCAATGACATCCACATTCATGTTCTGCTTTTTGAGTTCAGCCTCGAGTGCCTCTTTAACTTTAAGAGAACCGTAAGCGCGGCAGCCGGTACCGGCGCAAATAGCAACAAACTTTTTATTCGGCCCGTAGTTCAGTTTCAAATCATCCTTAAGCTGTTGGGGTTGGGTATCGGAATTATTTTTCATCACTGCGCCCCCTCTTGTTTGATTTTGTCGATGATTTTATCTACTTTGGCCATGGTTACCTGTCCGTGATATTCAGTATTGATGACGACTACGGGACCCAGCGCGCAGGCGCCCACGCAGTTAACGGTTTCGAGCGAAAACTGACCGTCTGGTGTCATTTCGCCCGGTTTAATACACAAAGAGCGTTCGAACTTGTCCTGAAGGGCGGAAGCACCGCGAACATGACACGCAGTTCCCGTGCAAATTTTAACGATATTTTTGCCGCGCGGTTTTAAACTAAAGGCGGTGTAAAACGTTGCCGCTTCATACACACGGGTGAAAGGAACCTTCATGGCTTGAGCCGCTGCCTTTAAGGCTTCTTTCGGAAGATAATTGAAAGTTTCCTGAATATCCTGCAACACGGCAATCATCGCGCTTCTACCGCCTCCGTGTTTTTTAACTATTTTCTTTGTTGTTGCTGCAATACTGCTCGCTTTCGTCATGCTTTTTTCACCTCGGTATTCTTTTAAACTTCTCTTTTACTCATTGCCTTTTTTGAGAAACTTTGCTTTTTCCGTCAGCTTCTTAAATTCAGCGGTTACTTTCCCCTGAATCACGTCAATTTCTTCCGCGCTCAGGTGGCGGAAACGCCCCTGTCCCTTGAAGTAATCTTTAATGGGTTTGAGTTTTTTCGGCATATCGGGAGAGAGACGATAATACCCGTTTTCTACTTCATACAGAGGAAACACTCCCGTTTCCACGGCCAGACGCCCCATGGAAATCGCCATGTGCGATGGACAGCGCCAACCGGTCGGACACACAGAAAAGCAGTGAATATAAGAAGGCCCCTTGATACTTTTTGCCTTTTCGATCTTGCGGATGAAATCCAGCGGATAGCTGGGGCAGGCGGTAGCTACATAGGGTATCCCATGCGCGACCATTATTTCCGGCAGATTCTTTTTCCATGTCTTTTGGCCGGAACTGACTTTTCCCGCCGGAGCGGTGGTGGTGGATGCGCCCATCGGCGTGCCGCTGGAGCGCTGAATACCTGTGTTCATATAGGCTTCGTTGTCAAAACAGACGTAAATCATATCATGGCCGCGTTCCATCGCTCCGGAAAGAGCCTGGAATCCAATATCCATGGTAGCTCCGTCGCCGCCCATGCCGACGACTTTTATATAGCGGTCGTCAATCTTGCCTTTCTTACGCAGTGCTTTGAGGCCTGCTTCTATGCCGGAAGCGACCGATGCCGCGTTTTCAAAGGCGACGTGAATCCAGGGAACGTTCCAGGCGGTTGTGGGAAACATACTGGAGACGATTTCCATGCAGCCGGTCGCTGAAGCTATCACGGTGTTTTCGCCAAGCGCTTTGCACATCATCCGTACGGCCAACACTTCAGCGCAGCCGGAGCAGGCGCGGTGGCCGGAAGATATTAATTCTTTTTTGTATATCAGACGCGGAGCAAATAAATCAAAATTTTCTACGATACTCATTATTCTCTCACTCCCCAGAATTCATAGGTGTCCACCACTTTATTATCGGTATCCGCCAGAACTCTTTCAAACATGCCTATAAAATCACTTACCGGAACATCGCGCCCGCCTAAACCATAAATATAATCATAAACCGCAGGACGGTGAGTTTCGACATAAAGGGCCGACTTAATTTCCGAAAATACAGGACCGCCGGGACCGCCGAATGAAACGGCACGGTCGGTCACAATCAATTTTTTCACGTTTTTAATTGTGGCTTTGATTTCTTCAAACGGGAAAGGACGCCATAATCTTAATTTTATAAGCCCTGCTTTAACACCTTTGGCGCGAAGCTCATCAATCGCCATTTGCGCCGTCTCGCCCATCGAGCCCATTGTCAGCATCAGTACTTCCGCATCTTCGGCCATGTAAGTTTCCACCGGTTTATAACCGCGGCCAAACATTTTTGCCCACTCGTCCCAAACTTCCAGAATGACTTTTTTAGAATTCTTAAGGGCTTCGTTTTTGGCTTTCATGATTTCCGCGAAATAGTCGGACATGGCAAAAGCGCCCATTGTGACTGGCTTTGCCGGATGAAGCGTTGCGTGCGGAACAAACGGCGGCAGGAATTTGTTTACTTCTTCCTGCGCGGGCATCTCAAAAGATTCCACCATGTGCGTTAACTGAAAACCGTCAATATTAATATTTACGGGCAGCATCACATCTTTATGCTCGGCGATTTTGAAAGCAATGATAGACATGTCAATGGCTTCCTGCGCGTTTTCCACAAAAATGGAAATCCAGCCGGAATCGCGCTGGGGCATAATATCGGAATGATCATTTAAAATATTCAAGGGACCGGAAACCGCCCTGTTGGCTATTGCCATGGTTATCGGCAGACGCATCGCCGAAGCTATAGGCAACAATTCATGCATATACATCAATCCCTGCGAACTGGTCGCGGTATAAGATCGGGCGCCTGCTCCTGACGCGCCGATGACCGCGCTCATGGCCGAATGTTCCGATTCCACCGTCACAAATTCCGCATTAATTTTACCATCTGCCACAAGATCGGAAAGATGTTCGGCAATATGTGACTGGGGGGTAATGGGATAAACGGCCGCCATATCAATATCACACAGACCCACTGCTTCCGCCACGGCAACTGCTACTTCCATTCCAATGCGCTTTGCCATGTTATCCCTCCTCTATCATCGTTATAGCGCGAGGCCAGCATTCATGTGCGCAAATGCCGCAGCCCTTGCAATAATCCATATCCGCCTGAAAAAAACCATCCTCACCCTGCTGAACGCAGCCTTCAGGACAATACACATAACAGATGCCGCATTTAATACATTTCTGATTGTTCCAAACGGGCCTTTGCGACCGCCAACTTCCCGTATGATATTCACTGGCGCTGCCCGGCTCAAAAACAACACAGCCTGTTGGAAGCTCCCTCCATGTTTTCAATGCCATTTGGATATACCCCTTAATTACTTATTTTAATTTCGTCATAAGCCCGTTTCATCGCATTGAGATTCTTCTGAGCGATTCTGCCGAACCGGTGCTCTACTGCTTCTTTCATGGCGTCAAGCTCCATGACTCCTGTTACTTTTAACAGCGCTCCTATCATCGTGGTGTTGGCAATGGGTACGCCCATTTCTTTGCGTGCGATGCCCGTACCGTCAACCGTGGCCACAATACCGCTGAAATTTAAATCCTTGCGTATTTCATCAGGCGATTTAGTTGTGTTGACTATCAATTTGCCGCCCTGCTTCAGACCATCGGTTACATTGACCAGGCCTATCAGACTTGCATCCAGAACCAGCACCACATCGGGCTCATATATTCCCGAACGGACGTTTATTTTTTTATCGTCAATGCGGGTAAAGGCGGCAACAGGTGCTCCTCTTCTTTCCGGACCGAAGCTGGGAAAGCCCTGAGCGTATTTACCGGCGGCGATTGCGGCTACAGCCAGCAATTCCACCGAAGTTACCGCCCCCTGACCGCCACGTCCATGCCATCTAACTTCTATCATTTATTTTAATCTCCTTATTAACATTACAAAAAATGACTACCATCCATAATATAGAAGCAATTTTCAGTCAACAGATTTTCACAAACGCAAAAAATGATTGTTATATCGATGTGATACGCCATCTGAGTTGCTCAGCAATGTACATATCGTTGCCTTGAAAATCGTTAATGATCACTAGCGGAAAATCTATGACCGTCAGTTTTCTAATGGCCTCCGGCCCCAGATCTTCATAGGCAACAAGTTCAACTTTTTTTACGCATCGGGACATCAGAGCTGCAATGCCACCAATCGCGCCGAAATAAACAGCCTTATGCTTTTTGATAGCTTCAATAACTTCGGGCGATCGATTGCCCTTACCGATCATGGCCCGAAGACCTGCTTCAATTAATTTCGGTGTGAAAAAATCCATGCGATAACTGGTTGTCGGGCCGATGGAGCCGATAATTTTTTTTGGCGGAGCTGGTGTCGGAGCCGCGTAAAACAAAACTGTTTGCGACAAATCAATCGGCATTTTCTCGCCTTTGAGAAGAGAATCGTACAAACGCCTGTGGGCAACGTCGCGGGCGGTATAAATCTCGCCGCTCAACAACACCATATCGCCCGCATGAAACGAAGTGATAATCTCTTCTGTTAGTGGTGTTTTAATTTTTCGTGCTGTGCCCATTTAAACTCCTGAATTCCCGCCTTCGTAAAAATGACACTCATTACGTCTTTGTCAAAAGCTCCGGATGTAAGGCGCGCAAAGCCTTGAAAGTGCAGCGTATTTTTCGCGTACGCCGCAACGCCTCAAGGATGAAGCGTAACCCTGGCCTTCGCCGGGGTAAACTCCGCAGATGGACTTTTCACAAAGTCGTTCCTTTTTACAAAATCGTCTCTTTGTGTCTGGCTACATGACATTGAATATTCACCGCGACCGGCAGAGAAGCGATATGACATGGCATCATCTCAACATTTACCGCCAAGGCAGTAACCCTGCCGCCAAGTCCCGCAGGACCAATACCCAAATTGTTAATGCTCTGATAAAGCTCTCTTTCTATTTGCTCCACGCGTTCATCAATTCTGTTGGCTTCGCCCACCGGCCTCAAAAGAGCCTTTTTAGCCATAACGCAAGACTGCTCAAGCGAACCGCCAATACCCACCCCGACAATTACCGGCGGACATGGATTGGCGCCGGCGGCTGCCATCGTATCCATTACGAATTTTTTAATTCCATCAATTCCCGCGGCCGGGGTAAGCATTTTCGCAGCACTTACGTTTTCGCTGCCACCGCCTTTCGGCATGGCAATAATTTTCAAGCGGTCACCGGAAACAATATCAACATGAATGATCGCGGGTAAATTGTCGGTGGTATTTTTTCTGGAAAGCGGATCACAGACTGATTTGCGCAGATAACCTTCATTATAGGCCTGTCTCACGCCTTCCTCAATTGCGGCATGCAATGGCCCGCCTGTTATATGAACATCCTGCCCCAACTCCACAAAAATTACTGCGAGTCCCGTATCCTGACAAATGGGCATTTTTTTACGACAGGCGATATCAGCATTTTCGATTATTTTCTGTAATACCTGTCTGCCGGTTTCCGATTCTTCGCGGGATTGCGCCTGATGCAGGGCTTCAATAACATCTTCACCCAAAACTGTATTGGCTTCGATAAAAAGCTTTCTTACCGCTTTGGTGACACGCTTAACGTTAATCCGCCGCAATTTTGTTTTGGTTTTAATTTCCGCATCCATAAACTTTCCCTTTAGAGAATCTTATGCCGTTTAGTTTTCAAAAGATAACAAGAATTCTTTATCCTTTATTTAATTACACCGCAAAAAGCTCCAGAGGCAAGGCGCGCGAGTTATGAGAAGTGAGGCGTATTTTTCGCATACGCCGCAACGCCTCATAACGAAGCGCAACACAGCATATGGACTTTTCCGGTGTAATCATCACATGCCGCGACGAAATTCCAAGGACTTCGAAATCGTCATCTTATCTATGTATTTCAAATCTCCGCCCATCGGCATACCCATAGCGATGCGCGTCAACTTGATATTTTTTTCTTTGAGCATCCGGGTAAGCAGCAACGCTGTGGTCTCACCCTGAACATTTGTATTTGTGGCTATGATTACTTCCTTAACACTGCCTTCGTTAATTCGCTGGATAAGTTCGCCTAACCGCAGATTATCCGGCCCGATTCCATCCAGGGGCGCCAGAGCACCGTGCAGAACATGATAAGTTCCCCGGAATCCTCCACTTTCTTCAATCGCCGCAAGGGCGTCAGGATCTTCCACAACACAAATCACTTCTTTGTCTCTTGTTGTATCGTGGCAAATGTGACAGGTATCTTCCTCCGTCAGATTTAAGCAAATCCGGCAAAGCTTGATTTTTCTTTTTACTTCAATAATGCTTTCCGCGAGTTTTTTCACATCATCTTCCGTGGAGCGCAAAATATAATTTGCCAGCCTCGCGGCTGTTTTTTCACCAATACCGGGAAGCTTGCCTAATTCAGAAATAAGCTTTTTTATAGGTTGTGCGTATGCTTTCATAAATAAACCTTATTACAAACCGGGGATATTTAATCCTCCGGTAATTTTTGACATTTCCGAGGAAGCCATTTCCTGAGATTTACGTATTCCCTCATTAACCACGGCAACAATCAAATCCTGTAACATTTCTATATCTTCAGGATTCACAACTTCCTTTTCAATTTTCAATGATACAATTTCATATTTTCCATTCACCACAACGCGCACCATACCGCCGCCGGCATCAGCTTCGACGGTTTTCGTCTCCAATTCTTTTTGCAGTTGACCCATGCGCTCCTGCATCTTTTTTGCCTGCTTCATGATGGTATTAAAATTTTGCACTCTTTTATCCTCCTCAAGTTTTCACGAATCGATCTGCTTTTTCAATGCCTCAATTTTTTTCCGTCTGCACTATAATGTCTATTACTTTCGCATCGGAAAGTTCATCCATTACTTTTCTTAAAAGCGGCTGACTCATTGCTTCACGTTTTATATCATTTATAATACTGGCCGGACTGCGTCCGTTATTTCCATTCGCATTGCCATTTTCCGCGCTTAATATTTCAATTTTTATCACCACATTTTTCTGGAAAAATTTTCCGGCCATTTGTTCCAGGTTTTCTTTTTGCTTTGTTTTAATTTCCTCTATAAAAATGTTGCTTTTTGGAAAGCCCATTGTAAGGCAGTCATTTTCATAACTTAAAATCCCGGCGGAATCAATTTTTGCCCCCAGAATAGCGTTTTCTTTTTTGATAAATTTTTTAAAATTGTCGCTCAGCACATTCAAGTCCAGTACATTTTTCGTATCGAAGTGATTATTTCCTTTGTTTGAATCAGCGATAACGCTTGTTTCTATGTGTGCACTTAAAGGTATTTCGTATGAGGATTTATTTTCTGAAACTTGAACCGCGGCATTTAGAGCATCTGCCGACGATCTCTTTAGCAGCTTTTGTTCGATGTTTTCAATAGTCGAAAGAATTTCACCCAAAGGAATTATCGGCTCCAGGTAAGCCATTTTGACAATTATGGTTTCGAGTTTCATACGCGGTTCCTGACTGCGGCGAAAACTTCCCTCTTCCGCAATCAGAATTTCCATATAGCGCTGCAGGGTTTCTCGTGATATTTCCTGTACCTGATTTTTTAGATTTTCAATTTGTTCAGGCGCGATATCAAATGAAGAACTGTCGCCGGCGGCAATTTTAACCAAAAGCAGATTTCTAAAATGTTTCAACAATATTTGATAAAAGTGCTTCATGTCTATTCCGGCTAGATACGCTTCTTCGAGAATAATCAGGCACGCGCCGGCATTCTGCCTGAGGACTGCATCGGATAGACGGAAAAGATATTTCCGGTCTGCCAGTCCTAAACTTTCTTCCACGTCATCATCTTTGATATCCAGTCCGGCATAGGAAATGACCTGATCAAAAACACTTTGCGCATCACGCATGCTTCCGTCGCCCGCTTCAGCAATCCAGGAAAGAGCTATAGGGCTGATTTTAATTCCTTCCTTGGCGGCAACAAGTCCCAGATTCACGATTATTTCTTTGAGAGATATTCTGCGAAAATCGTAGCACTGGCAGCGTGAAAGAATAGTGGCGGGAATTTTATGACTTTCGGTTGTGGCAAAAATAAAAATCACATGCGCAGGCGGTTCTTCCAAAGTTTTCAAAAGAGCGTTGAAAGCCGGATCGGTCAGCATATGCACTTCATCAATAATATAAATTTTGTATTTGGACGATGCCGGAGCAAATTTCACATTTTCCCGCAAATCCCGGATTTCATCAATGCCGCGGTTTGAAGCGCCGTCTATTTCCCGCACATCCAGCGAGGAACCATTGGTTATCCCTATGCAATTTGAGCAGATATTACAGGGAGTGGCCGTTGGTCCTTTTTCACAATTGAGCGCTTTGGCCAGAATTCTGGCAACAGAAGTTTTCCCGACACCGCGCGGACCGCTGAAAAGAAAAGCGTGCGCTACACGACCCTGACCAATGGAATTGCGCAGAGTTTTGACAACCGGCTCCTGACCGGCAACTTCTTCAAAAGACTGCGGTCTGAATTTTCGGGCTATTACTTGATATTCCAATTGAACTCCTGATGCCGCTTTTGCCTTCTGCGGCTAACTTTGTTGGCTTCGGTCTCGGCGTCCTCAACGTATTATTAAATACGCCTGCGGCGCCTCGTCCTAGACGCCTCGTTATCTTTTGAAATCAAAAGGGCAGATATAACTGGTGACCGGGTTTACCGCAACACATGGCGGACATTGCTGCCGCTGCTTCCTTCCGGACCTGACGGGGTTCACAAGCCTCCGTTGCGCGGGACCCGGCCACACTATTTAAAATAATCTTCATCATGACTTTTAATAGATAAATGAACAGGAATCAACTCAAATTTTTTGCATGACGTTTTGACAAACGATGTTATTGTTTTCACAGAAGATTACTGATTATAGAGGTTGTCTTAACTGTTTTTTTTCGTTTTGAAGTTTAACGAGATGGATTTCACGCAATGAACAAACGTGTTTACGCTCGCCGCCGAATTCGAACGCATGTCGCCTGTTTGGTTTAAAAAGGAAAATGGCGGAGAGAGCGGGATTTGAACCCGCGGTACACCTTTGTGGGCATACACACGATTTCCAGTCGTGCTCCTTCGGCCGCTCGGACATCTCTCCGTAAAAAACTTATTCTCTTGTCAGCAAACGAACAATACCATGTTCTAAAATCATGGATTCCCACCTTCCTTTGTAACCTGAAGGTCATCCACGATGGGAATGACAGCTATTAATTTACAGCCGAAATATATTATGGGAGAGGGGGATTCCAATAAATTGCATAACAAGCTTTAACTACTACATTTCTTTATAGCGTAGTTTTCAGCATGCCCCCAAAAACACCCCCAAATAATTTTACCTCTGCCAGTCAAATGTTTTTTTGGCTGCTCTTTCTATCAAATAAAAATTTGTAATTCAAGGTTTATCATCACAGGCAATGACTTTTTTATCAATGATCGCCGTTGATGATTCTAAGAAAGGCTAAATTCAAATTCATCCGTTCTTAAATTGGAATTAATTCTAACAGTGAGTATTTTTTATCTGCCGCTTTCTTATCTATTCTCGTCATTAACTCCCCAATCATTTTAGCACCAATAATCTCTCTCATGTTTAAACCCCATATGAATATGTTTTTATTGTAAAATTACCCTATTTTTTGCCTGCTGCTTTAAATGGTTATTAAATAATTATTAAAACTTAATATTTAATAATATCATGTATTTAATCAATTTTTGCTCTTAACTTGCTGTTTATTCAGCTCTAAAAACCTCTTTTTCATGTAAACATTGTATATACTTATTTTCATTGCGAAATTTACATATTTTTTATTCGCTGTGTAAACAAATTGTCAACGCTTAATATTTAATCATATTAGATACTAATGATCGTTTTTTGTACCGCTTGTAAACTTTATGCAGAATTTTTCTGCGTAGGGTCTCCCGTAGCAAACCCGTCTACCCTTCCATTAAGCACTGCACATCAAATTGTGATAAATCCTACCGGAGAATAATTCCTCTCTGCTCGGCAAACTTTAAAATCCTGCTCGTAAAAACAGCACCGAGACTTTTCTTAATATGGCCCGAATCTCGTATCTCCTTGACTTCGGAAATGGCCTGATAAATATCTTCGTCCGGCATCAGATCGGCGACTCTTTGATAAAAATTTTTGCTCTTGTCATCCTGGCAGATATCGAGAATATCTTCAGTCAGGCAATCGATTCTGAACTGTTCTTTTTTCAATTTTTGCTTTTTGGAATGAATATTAAATTTATTGACAACCGGTGAGCCGGCACGGTGAAAAACTATTAATTCAGCTTGCCTGTCGGCAGATAAAATAAAATTATAATCACTCAACAACTGGAAACCATTTTTAATCAAATTATCACAAGTTTGCCTGATCGTTTCTTTAATATGTTTTCTCTTTTTAGCGATTATTAGTATTTGTCTGGCAAATTCACTGAGATTTCTTCGATGGATTGACTGGGTACGAAATACTTTGGATAAATAAAGGGCAAAGCGCTGTCCCATGGGCGTTAAGGAATGGAAAAAATCACTATTGAAATCTACAGTCAAAAGACTATTTTTTTGTAACCGATCTCTTTAAACGTTTTTTACACGTTTATTTAATTAACGTTTACCGGAGCAATAACTTTTCTATTTCATCCATTTACAAATGGTTTAGCCGGTGAAATGTCGATACCTGGCCGGTATAATGTCGATAGCCAGCCGGTGTAATGTCGATAATCGGCCGGTAAAATGTCGATGAATAAAACATACTGGGCTCGATTAAAATTTTATTGATTTCAAAGTTATGCTTATCCATTGGCCTCAACAGGGAACGATCTTTCAAAATAGACGGGATTTCCTTTGCTGAAGGGCCTTCTCAGCGCTCTTATTTGAGCCATCTCAGCCGGGCTTTTTCCCTGATATAATCAGAGAACCCCATATTCCCCTGGTCTGTAACAGCTTTGATCTGATCGAACATATCCACTGACAGCATCACAGAAATTGGTCTGGTATAGATTTTCTTTTTCATAAACCGATACCTCCTTATCTGAAATGATTTTTATAAAATTATTATCCCTATATTTTATTGTTCAGAGATCGAACTCGGAATAAATTTTTATAAACGGAAACAAACTTCGGAGTAATAAAAAATTTGTTATAAAAAACCAAGAACCGATGATTTCGGCTATGAATTTTGGAATGAGATTAATTGGTTGGGGTGGTGATTTGTATAGTTTGAGAATCTTTGCGGTTAGTAATTGGCCATGCAATCTTTCAACTGATATTTGTTAAGATGAAATTGCGAAAATGCAGGTATGGCGGAGCTTTCTAACACCTAC
>Ga0187851_10001460_pt1 | contig 22610 bp, 19 predicted proteins | sample June2016WEW_6_10_FD_132997 | JGI IMG/M metagenome (GOLD analysis project Ga0187851, IMG submission 132997) | Peatland microbial communities from SPRUCE experiment site at the Marcell Experimental Forest, Minnesota, USA - June2016WEW_6_10 | ecosystem: Environmental > Terrestrial > Soil >...
ATAGGTGTTGACCAGCCAGAGCAATACACCGATGACGATCAGCGTGATGGCGAGAGAAATCAGTGACATATCTTACCTCCAATTGGGATGAGTGTTTTAATATTCATGCTGTGAACCTAAGCCGGAGAGCGGAAGCACGCCATGGGGTGTTACCCTACCTGGAATTTCATGAAGCCAACCTCCGACCCCGCCGCATCAATGGTCAAACATTGACCGCCCAATCTTCTTCCAGCGTCTTTGTTCGAGGTCATCACGTCGGAAGTCAATCGTTTGGACGATCACCTTCGGCCAACGCAACCCGGAGCGGCCTGGCGGTGTCAGCACGGTTGTGAATGCGTGGCTCTGGCCGGCCTGGCATAGAATCCATTCGTCTGCGATTCCGACGGCTGATATGCGCAGGGCCGCTCCGAAATCGGCGGGAGCCAACTGTCGTCATTGTCCGGGCCGGAAAGATTGACCGCGGCTCCGCCTTGTTTCAGCGACCGGGAAGACGCCTCCAATATGCGGACCAGTTCCAGACCCTGCCGGCCATCGGTCAATGGGGTTGTTCCGTGGTTGATGCTGTCCAGAAAATGCTGGCATTCGATTTTTAACGGTTCCTCCTGCTTGAGGTAAGGAATATGAACGTCTCCATAGTGATAGGCGTAATTAAATTCGGCGAACGTGTCATAGTGCGGCGGCCGTTCAACCCGCATATCGTACACCCGGATCTTCTCAAGCTGGGAAACGTCGTCATAGAAGATCATTTGTTTGCTGCCCACAATGGTCATTTCCCTGATTTTTTTTGGGTCGAGCCAGCTGCTGTGAATGATGGCCGACCGATTTCCCGGAAAATTAAGCCACATGGTCGTTACATCCTCCACTCCGGGCGTGAGATGTGCGCTGCCTTCACAGTTGATGGTGATCGCTTCCGCTTCCATGATGTGTAAAATAATGGCAATATCGTGAGGCGCCAGATCCCAGGCCACGTTGATGTCTTTCTGGTAAAGCCCCAGGTTCAACCGCCGGGCGGAAATGTAACGGATCTCTCCAATATCGCCGCGCTGCACGATTTCCTTGATTTTCCTGACTGCCGGCGAATAGAGAAAGGTATGCCCCACCATCAGCACCAATCCCTGCTTGTTCGCAATATCAATCAACTCCTCGCATTCCTCGGATGAAGCCGCCATCGGCTTCTCGATAAAGGTGTGCTTGCCGGCCAGCAAACTCGCCTTGGCCATCGGGTAATGTGATCTCACCGACGTGGCGATGACGACCGCATCCAGCCCGACACCGTTGAGCATGTGATGGTAATTTGTCTCGCTTTCAACCTCGGGGTACAGTGATTTAAGGTGAGCCAGACGGTCTTCGCTGACATCACACATCATCTTCAGTCTGCAATCGGGAAGCGACCTGAAATTGCGAATCAGATTTGGCCCCCAATAACCGCAACCCACGACGCCGACTTTTATCGGTTCTGTCATATTATAAATTCAATCTCGATTCTTTCCTTATCCAGCCATTTTCGCCATCCCTGGCCCGAACCACACTTGCCAGGGCTGTTTTCGTAAAGGAAAACGGCTGGGTGGTGCTATTGGAATGACCGGTTTTCCGGCGCACGGGACGGGAGGATGTTTTCCCGGCCTGACGCGACTCCAGCATTTGAATGACCAGGGCGGGAATGGTCATCAGGATGATTTTTAAATCCCACCAAAGGGTTTTGTTTTTAGCATACTGGATGTCGAATTGAATCATTTCCACAAAGGTGGTCTTGTTCTTTCCGCTCACCTGCCAGAGCCCGGTCAGCCCCGGCACGGTCTTGAACCGTTCCTTCTGCCAGGGCAGATAATTGTCGTATTCGTAAGGCAAACAGGGGCGCGGGCCTACCAGGCTCATTTCACCCCGCAGCACGTTGATCAATTGGGGCAGCTCATCCAAACCCGAGGCGCGAAGCAACAAGCCAAAAGGAATGATTCGCGGATCACCTTGTGAGTCCATCTTCATCATGGGAACTTCGGAATTCATCAGTTGATGCAGGTGTCCCTGATGCGTGGTCGTGTCGGCATCCATAAACATGGTCCGAAACTTGAAACACACGAAGCGCCGGCCCTGATAGCCAACGCGCTCCTGCCTGAAAAGAACCGGCCCGCGGGAACCGCTGCGAATCAACAGGGCTACCAGCAGCGACAGCGGAATCAGAAATGGCAGAACCAGCAGGATGAGAAGCGTATCCAGTATCCGTTTCCAACGCAAGGCCGGATCGGCCTTGAGTGAAGGAGAAGACTTCAATTGATCCAACTCGATCGATAAATCCATGTGCTTAGTTTCCACGGTTAATGAACTCTTCAGCCACGATCGATGATGGCATCGTCCGGCCAGGACCGGATTTCCCATCAGATTGGCCCGTCCGTATTTAACGAATAAATTTTTAAATATGTTCACCGGTGTTTTTAATTGTCGTCGTTTGACTGCCTTCCTTTTGGGAATGGCATTCTTTTACTGATGGCTGGAGAATACGTTGGGCAGCCTTGCGGGTGCTATGGGGTGTTTCCCTATGGGGCGATTCCCTACCAGTAATTTGATTGACTTCATAAGCCGATGCTTGAAGCGAAGTGTTCAAACCAGGAGTGCCACGCCATCCGCCGGACATTCCAAACAACCACCCTGCCATTTCAGGCTTAATTCAGAAACTCCTGGTGCAGTCGGGCTGGGATGTAATTCCGGGACTTGTTGAGCACGGTCCTGACGGTGGCCTTGGATTCGGCCAGCAGCTTGATGACGCGTTTGACGACGTCCTGGTTGGTCTTTTCGGATTCAATGACGAGCAGCACCATGTCCATGAGGCCGGAAAGCCGGGCCGTGGCACTGGTTTGGTTGACGGGCGGCATGTCGAAAATAATGTAGTCGTATTCGCTCGTCTTGAGTTTGGGCATCAGCGCCGAAAGTTTCTTGGGCAGATTGGCCGGCAGCAGGTTGCCATTGGCCTGTTCGGTGGCGGTGTAAAGGCTGGCTTTGACGAGCGAACCTTTCTTCTCGGTTTCCAGGACTTCATCCAGGCTGTAACCCGGCTCGCCCTTGTAAAACTGCCGGGCCGCCCCCCGGTCGCCACTGATGTTGACCAGGAGCACGTTGCCGTCGCCGGTTTCGGAAAGTGTCGCGGCCAGCCCGGCGGCCATGCTGCTCACGCCCGCACCGCGGCCGCAACTCGTTACGGCCACCAGCTTCGGGTTGTGAACGGCATTTCGTACTTCAAAATAAACAATCAGCCGGTCGCGCAAGCCTTCGTAAAACCGGCGCAGCGGATGTTCCGGATCCCACGGGGCAATGCTCGTGTCCGGGAACGTTTTATCGCCGTTGGCACTGTCCGGCGCGTTGTGTAACAGCAATCGCCCGCCGCCAATCAGCCGGGCGTGGTTTCCATAACCGTTTTTTTGCGCATCCGGAATGGAAATGAACAGCGGCAATCCGAGCTTGGTTTCGATTTCGGATGGTCGCTTCACGGAGCGGTCCAGGACCAGTTCCATCAAAAAGGCCAGCGCCAGCCCGGCCAGAATGCCGCTCGCCGCCAACACACCCGCTGTTTTTTCGATTTTTTTCGACCAGCCTTTCAGCGGCGGTGTCGGCGATTGGATGATGCTGATGTTCGAGGCCTTGCCTTCGTTCAACGCATCGTCAAAACGGGATTGCTCCAGGTGGTCGGTGAAGTATTTCAGGCTGGCTACGGTCGATTCCTTCTTCTGTTGCAACCCGGAAATGGTGGCCGCCACCCGTTCAAAATTGGTCGCCACGATCCAGACCTGGCTCAACTGTGAATGCAGGAATTCAATTTTTGTTTTCAACGCCGCGATCTGCGCGACATCGCTTGGCAAATCGTTGGCCGCGTCCGCCGTCTCCCGGACCAGATTCGACAAGGGAATGGCCAGGCCTGCCAGTTGGGAATATTTTTCCTCCAGTTGATTTTTGATGTTTTGGGCATCGACAATCTGTCGGTGCACATCCTTGACCAGCACGTTTTGCTCGGTAAACCCCTGCTGCGTCAAATAGTCGTCTTCCATTTTGTTGAGAATGACGAGGCGCGCACAAGTCCGACGATAGGTATTAAATTGTTCGGAGGGAATTTTTTCCGCCGGCTCGCCATTGATCATTGTTTTGGACGGGGTCAACACCTTCAGCACGGCCTGGCGTTCCGCCAGTTCCTCCTCGGCGCTGGAAATTTGACCGCGAAGTCTGGTTATCCGGCCGGAATAGGCATCTTTGGCATCGTCAGTGGAGATCACGCCCGCTTCACTTTGCGCCTGCCGGATTTGCATTTCAGTCTGGACCAGTTCGCCGCGCAACCGTTCGGTTTCATTCGTCAGAAAGTCGCCAAACACGCCCCCGCCGCCCCGCATCCTGAAGTGCTTGACGAAATAGCCATCAATGATTTCACTCAAGGCTGGCTGGACAATTTCCCTGTCGGGATGCTGGAAGGTGATGTGAATCACGCTGCTTCTCAGCGCGGTTTCCACGGTCACTCCCTTCCTGACCAAATAAGCGGCCTCATTGGTGTCCGTGCCACTCCCGGCCAGAATTTTTTCAGGTGTCATGGCTTGAACCACATGTTGCGCCAGGTCCAGACTTTGCAGGATCTCGACCTCGGTGTTGATGATGTTCAAGCTGGGCTCGTTCATTGGCCTGGCTGCCTCCCCCGGCACATTAATCGGCTTCGCCTCCAATACGCTCAGCGAAAGCTCGGCCTCGGACCTGTATTGCGGCGGGTAGATTAAACAAACCGCCAGCGCGGCCAGGATTCCAGCCATGGAAAACCCAAGAATCATCCACTTCCTCCGGAAAAGGACGAAGTAAATGTCTCCCAACGTCATTCCTGAAGGCGGCGGGTCTGCGTTCTTATTGTTCATGCGAAGGTAGGCTGATGGGTGACTGGTGTCCGTTGCTTCTGATGATTGGCTCATTGAGGTCCGTGGCAACACGGTTTCCCGGCAGGTTCCGAGCGCTGCCATTTGCGGCAAATTCTTTCACTTCGTTTTCAACGACCTGCTCATAAGATCGCCCGCAGGCACAGACGAGAAGCCGGCCGGAAGTTGGATGAAGTTTTTCACCACAGCGGCAAACCCAGGCGCGCCACCCGGCCGGGCTGCCCACCACCAGGGCGTAATCCGGGACATCATGGGTGACAACGGCTCCGGCGCCAACCATGGCCCAACACCCAATGCTAACGCCCGGAAGGATGGTGCTGTTGGCCCCAATCGTACACCCTTTCTTCAGCGTGGTTTGGAGATACGTTTTCAGATGTTGCTTGCTCCGGGGGCGATTATCATTCGTAAAAACTGCGCTGGGCCCGATAAAGACGTCATCCTCAATGGTCAGACCATCCCAGAGAAAGGCCCCGCACTTGACGGTCACGCGATGGCCGATTCGAACTCCCCCCTCAATGAAGGTGTGGTCGCAAATATTACAGTCTTCTCCCAGAATCGCCCCGCTCACAACATGGGCAAAGGCCCATACCCGCGTCCCCCGGCCGATCGAAACTCCTTCATCAATCAGCGCCATGGGATGCGCAAAATAGCCCCGGACCGACTGATCGCCGGAGGCAGGCGATGCCTGCGCCGTCCCCGGAAGCGTCAAGGTTGTTTTGGGCCGGATCTGCAGCACCGATTCCAACTTCGGGTAATTCCCGGTCGCAATCTCATAAAAGTCATGCGCGTAGCAGCGGGCGCCAAAACCTTCCTTCCACTCCAGCAGGCCATGATTCAAGGCCCGGCCTTCCTTCTCGTTGGAGATTCCGAAATCAAAAAAACGCTTGTCCTTGTATTGCTCGATCAGCGTGCTGAACAGGTAAGCCTCCGCGCCAATGTGTCGTCCTTCTTCCGTGACCGAGCCATACTGCGCGTGCGCCACGGTCGGAGTTTCGTAAATGGTTGTGCCCGCAACAATGTCGTTGCCACAATAAGCCGAGAACTGTTTGATCTGTTCCGGAAAGCGCGACGCGAGCAGGGTGATTTCCTCGAGGGTATGCACGGGTTTGGCACCGTATCGGGCGGTCAGTTGCGGCACCAACACGCGTTCCCAAAATGGCTGAAAGGATGCTTCCCGGACGATACGGACTCCCGTGCTGATCGCTATCTTGATCAATCTCTTGTGGCCTCTTCGGAAGGGAAGCCGGTCCGCCTGCGAGATCGCCGTTGCGCAATCCCGGCGATACAGCCGCGCGTCGAGGAGAAACAAGGCGTACGCCGTTTCGTCGTCGGGGAGCGTGTTGTAAAAATCCGGAATCCGCTTGTAGAGCAGTTTGGAAATCTGCCTTTGGCTCAGGTAATGCAAAACCGCGTGGAAACAGGCCAGCACATCACCCAGCTTCGCTGCGCGGGAGAGCACGAGTCCGCCAAAAGTCAGGCCTTCATGGCTGATGAGGGTGCCGTTGGCGTTGAGGTTTGCCGGCAACACGGCCACCAGCGCCTGGTCGTTGAAAATCATCAGCGAATGGTCGGTGAACCGGTCGCGGTGATAGTCCATGTAGTCGCGGGAGAAAAGGAAGGTCGCGTTCTTGGCTGCGCTCACGAATCTGTCCCACTCCAGTTTGCGACTGGCGGTGTATCGCTCAACCGAAAGCGCTCCCGCGGCGTAGTGGTTTGGCGTCACGCAGGGATGGCTGCATTTTGAGAACATCGCGTGCAGGACATCTTCCACCGTATCCAACAACTGGTCGGTGGCATAGGGTTTTGCCAGCATGGTGACGGGTTCAAGCCATGGATTTCGGGCCAGTTCCTGCGTGGGCAACGTTGTTGTGGCCATGATGACCGGCACGGCCATGCGGGCGGCACGCAACTTCTTGAGCAGTTCAATGCCGGTCAGCCTGGGCATGCTGTTGTCGGTGATCAGCAGATCGTAACCGTTGGCCTGAAGCGCTTCCCAGGCGGCGGCGCCGTCTTCGGCCACGTCCACTGCGTAGCCGGAGTGAATCAGCGCTGCGGCGTTGATCTGGCGGAGCGCGCGATCGTCCTCAACCACGAGGATGCGATGTGGCGGGTTCGCCCGGTCTCCGTCCAGCTTGACGGCGGCCTGGTCGCAAGGTGCTGCAAGAACGTTATTCACAGGAACGAAACATGTTGTCGGAATCCGCCTCAAGAATCGCAAAGCAATCGTGCCCCCCGAAACTCAACCCGGCGCGTATGGACGGCGGGCCGCACAATTCTTTCGGCTTTTTGTCCGCCGCAGGCGATGAAATCGGCCGCGATCAAATCACCCAACGCCAGCAGCTTCTTCTTGCGGTTGATCATCAGGGCATGAAGATAGGGCAAAAAACCGCCCGGGTGCTATGGGGTGTTTTCCCCATGCCGGGATTGTCGTGAATCCGGCCCCGACGCTGTGTTTCGGCGACAGAGGACGGTTACTGGACCGCTGAACAGTGGAGCGGAATCATCACAGCCGCAAATCACCGGCGAGTGGCTGGCTTTGCCGGTCTGACGGTGGCGCGGTCTGCTCGCGGGGACTGTCGGGCGCACGCAAGACCGCTTGTACCATTTGCAACAACTGATCAGTCGAGAAGGGTTTTAGCAGCGCGCCGGAAAGCTGGAACCACGGATTCCGGCTTAACTCCTGCGGCGTCATTATTCCCGAGGCCAGGATGACCGGCAGCGCCAGGCGCGCGTCACGCAGCCTCTTCACCAGCTTCAAGCCGGACAACCTCGGCATATCGAGATCGGTGATCAGAAGATCGTAGGTGTGGGCCTGAAGCGCTTTCCAGCCGGCGGTGTGGTCTTCGGCGGCGTCCACCTGGTAGCCGTAGCGGATCAACACTTCCGCTTCGAGTTTGCGCATGCCCGTGTCGTCATCCACCACGAGGATGCGTCGGGGTCGACGCGTTGCGCCTGGTGTTGGCGGGGTGGCGGTCTTGGCGTTGCGCGTTTTGAGGAGTTTGTTCATAAGGATGAAAAGATTTTGTTGGGACCCGGCTCAAGAATTACAAAGCGATCGTGTCCTCGAAATTCAACCAGGCGCACATTGACGGCAAGCCGCACAATCCCTCCGGCTTTTTGTCTGCCGCAGGCGTCGTACGCGGCCATGATGAACTCACCAAACGTCAGGTGTTTCTTCCTGCAATTGGTTTTCATGATACGAGATTAGGACAGCCAACCGCGCGGGCGCTATGGGGTGTTTACCCCATATGCGTTTGTGGATTCATCCCTGGCCACAAGTGTCAGGATGGAAGAGCGTCAACCGGACGCAGGCGCGGGGATTGGAATTGTCATAACCGCAAACCAGCTGCAGGCGGCTGGCTTCGCCAGTTTGGCAGCGTCGCGATCTGCTCGCAGGGACTGTCGGTTGTGCGCAAGACTGCTCTCACCGTTTCCAACAATTCGCTGATGTAAAAAGGCTTTGGCAGTATGGCCGCCAGTTGCAGCGACGGGTTTTGAACCAGTTCCTGCGTGGGCAATCTTACTGCGGTCATGACGACCGGCACGGCCATGCGGGCGGCACGCAGTTTCTTTACCAGTTCCACGCCGGTCAGCCTGGGCAGACTGTGCTCGGCGATCAGAAGATTGTAGTTATTGACCTGAAGCGCCTTCCAGCCGGCGGCGCCATCTTCGGCGGTGTCCACCTGGTAGCCCGGACGGGCCAACGCCTCGGCGTACAGCAGGCGAAGATCGCTGTCATCATCCACCACGAGAATCCGGTGGCGTGATTTCAACCGGCACTGAACTGCTGCGCCCGCCGAAATTCCCGCTTGCAATAGTTCATTTCCTTTCATAGCAATGTGAACAATAAGGCGGAATGATGGCTGGCGCTATGGGGTGTTTACCCCATATGCGGTTGTCGTGGGCCAAAGTATCAAAAGCCAATCTTTCATGGGGTACCTGCGCTCTTTGCACCGGACGCGACGTCTTGTTTCCGAAGGAAGGCGCTGTCCGTTTCATTATCCAGCATGGCGCGCACTTTGCAGGCGAGGGTCGCCGGGGTATAAGGTTTGCACAGGAACTTGACTCCGGCCTCAAGCGCTCCGTGTTGCGCGATGGCGTCGTCCGTGTAACCCGACGTATAGAGAATTTTAAGATCGGGATAGGTTGCTTTCAGCCACTTCGCCATCACTTCGCCGCCCATCAGCGGCATGATGACATCGGTAACCACCAAACGAATCGGCGCTCCCTTATGTTCCCGCGCCGCGCGCAACGCGTCCTGGCCGTTCGCGGCCGACAGCACTTCATAACCCTGGGATTCCAAGATACTGCGGGCCAGATGCCTCACGGATGGCTCATCTTCCACAACCAGCAAGGTTTCCGTCCCGCGTGGCAACGGCCCGGTCTGAGGTCTGGCAGCGACAGCCAGCGGCTGCTCGACTCGCGGTAAATAAACCTTGAAGGTCGTGCCTCGGCCAATCTCACTGTAAATCCCGATGTGGCCGCCGGATTGTTGGACAATGGTCTGGCAGGTCGCCAGGCCCAAACCGGTGCCCTTGCCCTCGGGCTTCGTCGTGAAAAACGCCTGAAACAGGTGCGCTTTGACTTCCTCGGTCAAGCCGGTGCCTGTGTCACTGACGCTGAGCATCACGTAATCGCCAGGAATCACGCCCGTGTGTGCGCGCGCGTAGTTTTCATCGAGCGTGACATTGTTGGTGGCAATGCTGAGCTTGCCGCCGTTGGGCATGGCATCGCGGGCATTGATGACCAGATTCATCAGCAACTGCCAGATGTAGCCGGAGTCGGCCTTGACGCGTCCGGTTTGTTTTCCGGGAACAACCTTCATTGCGATGTGCTCACCAATGAGCCGCCGCAACATTTTGTCCAGGTCTTTGACCGTGTCATTGAGGTCGAGCACGACGGGTTGCACCGTGTGTTTGCGGCTGAAGATGAGCAGTTGCTGCGTCAACGCGGCGGCACGCTCCGTCGCGTGCTGTATCTCCTCGGTGTATTCCCGCAGCGGACTGGCCGGGCCAAGCTCTGACGTCATCAAATCGTTGTTACCCATGATGACCGTGAGGATGTTGTTAAAGTCATGGACCACGCCGCCGGCGAGCTGGCCGACCACTTCCATTTTTTGCGCTCCGATAAACTGCCCCTCCAGCTGCTGGTGTTTGAGGACGCCTTGTTTCAGTTCCGCGTTGAGCGCGCGGAATTGTTCCTCCGCCCGTTTGCGCTCCGAGATGTCGCGGATGTTGCATTGGATCACGTTGTGGTCACCGGCTAAATATACGTTGCTGACAAACTCCACGGGAATCTTGCGGCCGTCCCTCGCCTCCAGCGGCAGGTTTTCGTAGCGGACATACCCTTGCTGTTGCAGTTGCTCGAACCTGACCTTGTTGGCCACCAGGTCCTTGAACGGGCCGAGTTCCCAGATGGGTGTGCCGACCAGTTCGCCGCGGGAAAAGTCCAGCAGTTCAGTCAGGAAAGGGTTCACATCGCTGATGCGCCCCGTGTCGGCTTCCAGAATCAGGATGCCGTCCTTGGCTGCTTCAAACAGCCGCCGATAACTGAGTTCGGAGGCGCGGAGCGCCTCGTTGCCGGTTGCATTCTCGTTTTGATGATCGCCCTTCATAATCCCCGCTCCACCATGAGTTTCGACTTACAAAACCAAAACTCCTTTGGGGAGTTAGACTATCATAATAAGCCGGAAACATGGCAGGCGCCATGGGGTGTTTACCCCATGTGGGATTGTGGTGGATTCAGCCCCGGTACAGCAGGCCGGCTTTGGGCAGCCAACATTGGTATTGGTTGAAGGCAACCAAAAACATTCAACGTCCAAGCAACCGACGCAGAAAAACTTGGAGGTTCGGTGTTGAATGTTGAATGTTCGATGTTTCGATAACGATTACGAGGACGAGAACGAAAACACGGCCTCGTCATTAAGGTTTCCACCCTCCGTAGCGAGCTACTGCGGAGTACGGGTCGTCATTAGTCATTCCTAAAGATATCAACCGGGCGCTGCTCTCGATGATGACGTAGCGGGTCAGTCCGGCGGTGACAGCACCGGGTGGCTTGCGCATTCAGTGGTCATGGGACCGGCTGGAGGCCCTTCGCCCAGCACTTCGCCAATGGTGCGCATCAAGGCTGCGGCATTGTACGGCTTGGGCAGGAAACCATCGCTGCTGGGGCGCGAAGACTGCCGCAACATCACGTCCCGCTCGTAACCGGAACTGAAGAGGACTTTGAGCCGAGGCTGCTTCTCCCGCAGCCGGGCAGCGAGCGTGAAGCCGTCCATCTCCGGCATCACCACGTCGGTCAGCAACAGGTCAATCAGCCGGTCTGGCTGCGCCGAGGCCACGCGGAGCGCCTCCGGCCCATCAGCGGCCTCCAGCACCGTGTAACCAAGGAGGATCAATTCATGTCCGAGGGCGTCGCGCACCGCTTCGTCATCTTCCACCAGCAGAATCGTTTCGCAACCGTGATGCTGGTGGGCCAGTTCACGCAACGTCCTGCTCGCCCGGGGTGCCTTGGCGGATGGCGGCGACGGCGTCCCGGCGCAGGTCAGCAATTGCCGGGTCAACTCCGCCGCATGCTGGCCGGCTCTCTGGATTTCCTCCACGTATCGGCGGTGCGGGTCGCACTCGGACAACACGCTCAACAACAACTCGCTAAATCCGGTGATGACCGTGAGGGTGTTGTTCAAACCATGCGCCACCTGCGCGATGGGCACGGCGCCGCCTGCTGGTGGATGTTTCGTAACCGGTGGCAAAATCCGTGATGAATATGTTTTCATAGCATCCCGTCCTCGGTTGGTCACTGTGTTTTTGGAGACTATCGCCGGGTATCCCGCCGCTGTCTCGCCTGAGTTTGCATCACGAGAATTCGTTCAATTGTTAAGGCCCCAGTGGAAGCCGGTCGCAGCCAGCCTGGCCCAGGACATCGGTCACCGTTTCCAACAACTCGCTGATGTAGAAAGGCTTTGGCAGCATGGCCGCCAGTTGCAGCGATGGGTCTCGGGCCAGTTCCTGCATGGGCAATTGTACTGCAGTCATGACGACTGGCATGGCCATGTGGGCGGCCCGCAGCTTCCTGACCAGTTCCACGCCGGTCAGCCTGGGCAGTCGATGCTCGGTTATCAGAAGATTGTAGTTGTTGGCCTGAAGCGCCTCCCAGCCGGCGGCGCCGTCTTTGACGACATCCACCTGGCAGCCGTAATAGGACAGCGCATTGGTGTAGAGCAGCCGAATGTCGCTGTCTTCATCAACCACGAGAATCCGGTGACGCAGATTCGCCTGGCATTGAACTGATGCGCCCGCCAATTCTCCCGCCTGCAATAGTTCATTTCTTTTCATAACGGTAAAAATAATAAGGTGTAATGACTGCGGGCACCATGGGGTGTTTCCCCCATCCCCTCCTCCATTCGAATGGCTGGACCGAGTTGCACCGAGGCTGCAATGGCGCAAGCGCAGAGTATGACTGCGGCGCTGCCAAAGGAGGCGGCCACCAACGAACAGAGGAGCAGGAGTATCATGTGCTTCCAGCCCTCCGTTTGGTGCAGATACGGCAAATGGGCGCGGTGGAACCACACAACCTCCGTCCAGCTTTCCGGACTTTCATGGTATTAAAATAACCGAGGGAACCCTCCCGCCGCCATGGGGTGTTTACCCCATATGCGATTTTTTGGATTCAGTCCCGGCACAAGTGTCCGGACAGCGCTGCCAGCGTCAGTTCCGCGTCCCGCGGGTCGTCTTCAACCATCAGATATTCTGGGTTTTCCAATTTCAGCGTTCATTCAGACTCCGACTGTTTTGGGGATCGAAAAGTAAAAGGTTGCGCCGCCGTCCAACACGCCTTCCGCCCAGGCCCGGCCGCCATGCCGTTGAATGATCCGCTGGACGTTGGCCAGCCCGATGCCCGTGCCCTCGAACTCGTCGCGGCTGTGCAGGCGTTGAAACACTCCGAACAGTTTGCCGGCATAACGCGGATCGAAACCCGCGCCGTTGTCGCGGATGAAGAAAACCGGGGCTTCGGAGTGCTGGGATATTGGAGCATTGGAATTTTGGGTTGAAGCCACCGCTCCATTACTCCACTTCTCCATTACTCCAATCTCAATCCTGGCCTCGGCGCGGGTGCCGGTGAACTTCACCGCATTGGAAATCAGATTGACCAGCACCATCCGCAGCAAGGCCCGGTCGGCCTGCACCGTCGGCAGCGGGTGGATGTTCCAGACGATGTTCCGCCCTTTGGTCTCCGCTTGAAAATCGCCCAACGCCTCCCGGACCAATTCATCGAGATCAACCTCCGTCTTTTTCAGCTCTGATTGTCCGATGCGCGAGAAGGCCAGCAGGTCATTAATCAAATCTCCCATCTGTTTTGCCGACTGGGAAATCATCGCCAGCCGGCCGAGATTTTTTTCTGAAAGCGAAGATCTGCCGTCGTTTTGAACCAGTTCCACGCAGCTCATGACATGATTCAACGGCCCGCGCAAATCGTGGGAGACGGAATAACTGAACGTTTCCAGTTCCCGGTTGGCGGCCTGCAGTTGCGCCGTGCGCTCAACAACCCGCTGCTCCAGTTTCGCGTTGAAACGGCGGACTTCATCTTCCGCGTGTTTGCGCTCCGTGATGTCGCGGATGTTGCATTGGATCACGTCGCGGTCCCCGGCGGGATACACGTTGCTGACAAACTCCACGTCAATGTGGCGGCCATCCCTCGTTTCCAGCGGCAGATTTTCGTAGCGGACATACCCGTGCTGTTGCAATCGCTCCAACATGGCTTGATTGGACTCGATGTCCCGGAACGGACTAAGCTCCCCGACAGTTTTGCCGACCATTTCACTGCGGGAAAAACCCAATAGGTTGAAAAGGAAGGGATTCACATCGTTGATGCGCCCGGTGTCAACGTCCAGAATCAGGATGCCATCCTTCGCCGCTTCGAACAGCCGGCGATAACTCAGTTCCGAGGCGCGAAGCGCCTGCTCCGTATGCGCCTCGTTGTCCGTCACGTTATCGATTTGATGATTTGTCTTCATTCCACTTTCACCCCAATCACCGGCTGCCTTGGCGGCGCGTCGGCGATTTAACCAAGTTAGCGGCATTCAAAGATGCTTCGGAAGCAGCGCCTCTTTGCCACCGTTGTTATTGCCGTCCGGGCGCAGGATTTTGTTTACCACCTCCAGCAGATCGTCATTGGAAAACGGCCGCTGTAACGTGGCGGCGGGTTTTAGCCAGGGCTTTCGGGCAAATTCATTTATGGGCAATTGTCCGGTGGCCATGATGACCGGGAGGGTCATGCTTGCGGAACGCAGCTTCTCGATCATTTCAATGCCCGTCATTCTGGGCATTTTGTTGTCGGTGATGGCGAGGTCGTAGCTGCTGTCCTGAAGCGCCTCCCAGCCGGCGGCACCGTCTAAAACCGCATCCACGTCGTAGCCGGAGCCAACCAGCACATCGACGCTGAGTTGGCGGGTGTCACTGTCGTCATCCACCACGAGAATTCGGTAGGGGGGAATTCGCCGGGCGTGCCAGGGTGCGCCGGCCGGCTCTCCCGCTGGCGGCACTTTGCTGGCCTTCATATCACGATACTTGAACAGTTGGGAACCGTCGGCGCCGCTATCCACTTCGCGCAGGACCCTTTTCACCGTTCCCAGAAATTCCTCGATGGTATAGGGCTTGAGCAGCATGGCGGCGGGTTGGAGCCAGGGGCATCGGGTGAATTCCTCCGCTGGCGATTCTCCGGTGGCCATGATGACCGGCAGGGCCATGCGGTGGGCATAAAGCTTCTTGAGCAACTCAATGCCGGTCAGCCTGGGCATTTTGTTGTCGGTGATCATAAGGTCGTAGCTGTCGGCATTAAGCGCCTCCCAGGCGGCTGCGCCATCTTCGGCGGCGTCCACGTCGTAGCCGGAGCGAATCAACACTCCGATATTAAGCTGGCGGATGTGCGGTTCGTCCTCCACCACGAGAATGCGACAGAGCGGTAGTGGCGCGCCGGTTGACTCGCCTGCTTGCAAAATTGTTTTATCTTTCATGACTGGCCGTATAATACGCTGGCAATCCTTGCAGGCGCTATGGGGTGTTTGCCCCATGCCACCCGCGGACATTGCATCCGGATGTTTCTGCGCGTGGCAAATGCGCTCAAACGGGCGGTTGCAGCCCGCACTTCATCACGGCCCCGATTCTTTCCGCAAACCCTCCATTCACAGAACCATCCGGTCGCGTTGTGGAAGCGAAGACGCTCCCATCGCTGAACCGGGTCCCGCCTCATGATTTTTACGCTCCAATTCCAATCAGACCATTTGGATTTGAATGGGGGTAACACCCCATAGATTTCTCAGAACCAAGGCTCCATAGTATTCCCGTGCATATGTCAAAGCATGATGCGGTGAAATTGGTTTCCGTCCGGGCCAGCCGGAGCAGCTTTCACCATCTCTTGACTGCGGTATTCCCGATGAATCATTCACTGGAGCCCAGGTCTGACTTTCTGGGTGGAGTAACGGTTGTCAGCTTGTCCATGGGAATGGTGTTTATGATGCGTATTCTTCTGGCGCATTGATTTGTTTGCAGTCTCACCCATTTCATCAGCCGGATGCAGTTAACAGCCCGTTCAAAAAGGTCTTCTCTCGCAGGAGACGACATAAGGAGTCCCCAGCTTGCCCTTCAGAAACGGAAGAGATTTGAGACTCGTCTCCTCGTCTCCTACAAAGAAAGAGGTGAAGGCTTTTTAACGGGCGTCAACCTTGCGGCGCGGAGAGTTGTTCGAGTTTCGCGCCTTCACGCCGCAGGAGGATGGCTTCGACGCGAGGCACATACATTTGTGTTTCCGCAGGCAGATGTTCGGCGATGGCGTCGTAACTGCCTGTTTTATAGCGGTCCAAAAGTTTTTGCACCGTGCCTTCACCGGCGTTGTAAGCGGCCAGGGCGAGCCGCCAATCCTTGAAACGGTCGTAAAGGTACTTTAGATACTGGGCGGAAGCGGTCGCGCTCGGTTCCGGCTGATAACGCTGATCGCGCGGCCACAGGGAAAGGCCGAACCGTTTGGCCGTGTCCGGCATCAATTGAAACAACCCCGCGGCTCCCGCCGGACTCAGCGCTCGCCGGTCAAATGACGATTCCACTTCCGCCACCCAGACCAGTTCCGGCGGAATCTTTTGCGCGGTAAAAATCGGCTTCAACTCCGGCACATATTCCTTTGCCAAGACGGGCCAGGGACTGACGGAAACTTTTTTCACCCAAATCTCGCGTTCCTTTTGCGGCGGGGGATTGGGAACCGGCGGGGGCGGCTGGTTGGTTTCAACGTTTGGCGGTGGAATCGTGAGCCGGATTTCGTCCGCGACATCCAGGTAATCCATCTGCGCCTTGAGCCACGAGGCGTAGGGCCGGGTTTCCTCGCGGCTTTCCAGCAACGGCAGGACGGCTTGGGCGGTCTGCCGCAGCGCCGCCAGATCCACCACGTAGTCGCCTTGATAGCGCTTTTGCAGTTCGCGCAAGAATTGCTGCACCACGGGGTCGTCCACTTCGGGAAGTGCGTTGAGAACGTTCGTGTCGAGATTTTCCTGCGCCCATTGTTGCGCCCCTTGAACCAGTTCCGGCAGCGTGACCGTGTCGTCATCCGCCCGCGCAACCAGTGAGCCCGCCAAAAAAAACACCAGAATGCTGCACGCCTTCATGACTTGCTCTCCTGAGTGAACGGATTGCTGCTGGTGGTCGCGGGTGCAGGAAGTCTTAAAACCAGATCCATCTTAACAGGACAAAAGTGACCATGAAGGCCACCAGGCTGATAATCAAGCTTTTGTAAAACTCGTGCGCCGGTTTGTTTGATTCGCCGCCAATATCTCGTTCAGCACTCATTTGTGCTTAAAGTACTATTTTACCTTGCGGACGCCATGGGGTGTTCACCCCATAGACGAAACGAACCTGTTCCAGGCATTTTCTCCGAACATGCAACTGAACGATTAACAGCAGATAAATAACCTGATGCCATGAACACCAAAAACAAATCCTACGAACCCAAGTACGCCGCCAGGAATGGGGCCACCATCAAAACCGTGAGCCTGCAGGTTGCCGTCACGGAGCCCGATCTGCAAAATGCCGTCCGGGAAGCTTTCACCCTGGCCAAAAGCGGCGGCCGGGAACTCGACCTCGCTTTCACCCTCCAGCCGCTCACGCAAGGCATTCCAAAACCCTTTGACATCAGGGCGGCGCATTTCATGTCGCCTCGAGTGGGTTGCTGACATCTTTAGTGGTCGCCAAGGATGGGATGCCCTTCTCCTCACGGAAAGGGCATCCCGATTTCTGTAGCCACCGGATAAAAACAATCGCAATCCCATTGGCACGTCCGGTCATCGCAGAGCGATGACCCTGCCAATTAAAAAAACAACACGTCCCCACGATCTTGCTGAGCGTGATGTCCATGCTTTATCCTCCAGTCATGAAAATCCCGCAACGCAAAGCGTTGCCGCACGAGATTCCATTGTGGCTTGATCCGCAAAAGGAGATTTATTTCATCACCATCAACTGCGAAGAGCGTTTCAAGAATCAACTCGCGCTGCCGGATGTCTCCAAACGATTGTTCGAAACCGTCCGTCACCGGCAGGAAAAGTTTTTGTGGTGGCCATATCTGTTCCTGCTCATGCCCGACCATCTGCATGCGCTGCTTTCCTTCCCGCCATCAGGAAAGACCCTGCAATTGGTACTAAGCAAGTGGAAGGAATGGACCGCTAAAGAAATCGGCATCATCTGGCAGCGCAATTTCTTTGAGCACCGGCTGCGACATGACGAAAGTCGCCAAGAAAAAGCGGATTACATTTTACAGAATCCCGTCCGCAAGAAGCTCGTTGCCCACCCCGAAGAATGGCCATTTGTTTATTTCGGCGATGGTAAGCGCCCTCTCGCCGATAGGTAGGGACGGCGCGCTGCGCCGTCCGGTCATCGCAGCGCGATGACCCTACCTGCCGAGGTGACACCACTAGTGCTTCTTTGGGGTGCCGGAGGAAGGCTGTCTCGATTCATGGTCAATCATTCTGTTGATGATGAAAACCACGGGAACGAAAATACAAACCCTAAGCCCTGAACCATGCCGCTCCGCGAAATGACTAATTCCTAAACCCGAATGACGAAAGAAGTCCAAAGCTCGAATGAGCAACCGGTATGACGCGTCGGGCATTGGGTTATTTGGAAATTCTTTAGTCATTAGGGCTTCGTCATCAGTCATTCCTAGACAATGGTCAACTGGACGCTGTTCTCAATGATGCCCGCGCTGATGGCGTAGCGGGTGAGTCCGGAAGTGTCGTGGATGTTGAGCTTGCTCATGACCTTCTCGCGATGTTTTTCGACGGTTTTGATGCTGATGCCCAGTTCCGCAGCCGTTTCCTTGTTGGCCTTGCCCTCGGCTATCAGTTGCAGCACCTCCATCTCGCGCGAAGTCAGGCGGGCATCGCGCGACTGCAACCGTCCGGCCCGATCCGACGACTTGCCATGCAGTTGGTGAAGCCGCCGGGCAACCGTGGGGCCGTAAAACGTTTTTCCTTTTTGGACCTCCCGGATCGCCTCGCACACCACGTGAGAAGAGTTTTGTTTGAGCAGAAATCCCACCGCGCCGGAATCGGTTGCGTTTTTGACATACGCGTCATCACTGTGGGCGGAGAGAATGACCACTTTGGTGGCGGGGACGGCTTTGAGAATCTGACGGGTGGCTTCCAAACCGTTGAGCAGGGGCATCGCGATGTCCATCAGCACCACGGCGGGACGGAGTTTTTTGGCCAGGGCGACCGCCTGGCGACCGTCTTGCGCCTCACCGACCACTTGCAGATCCTTTTCCATCTCCAGCATCTTGCGAAAACCTTCGCGCACAATCGTTTGGTCTTCGGCCAGCAGAACAGTGATTCGTTTCATAAAAATTCAAGGATTAGCCACAAGCGAGATTAAGATTACGGTTAAGATTATGAGGAAGTACCAGCGGCTTCTTAATCTTAATCCTGCTCATAATCTTAATCCAAATCAGGTTTTTTGACTTCAGCGGACTCCATCGGCGGAATTTCGCCCCCCCGCGCGGCAGTTGGCGAGCGGAATCAGCGCCTGGATCATGGTGCCTTTGCCGGGTGAGGATTCGATAACGAATTTGCCGCCGACCATCTCCAGCCGTTCCCGCATGCCGATCAGCCCCAGGCGTGTATTCCGTTTGGAGTGCATGACGTGATGTGCCCGAAAGGATTTGCCGTCGTCTTTGATTTTCAGGCAAATGGCGTCGGGAAGTTTCTCGAAGTTCACCTCCACAAAGCTGGCCTGCGCATGCCGCGCCACATTGGCCAGCGCTTCCTGGGTGACGCGGTAAAATACCGTGCGCGTGGCATTGTTCAATTGTTCAATCCGGCTGGAGGAAAAGGTGCGGAAATGAATGTGGATCCCCGTCCGTCTCGTGAATTCCTTCATAAAGGCATGCAGAGCGGGAACCAGTCCCAGGTCGTCCAACGCTGCCGGGCGCAGTTCCCGGGCAAAAAGATGCACCACGTCCACCGATTTTTCCACCAGCCGTTGCGTCCGCGCGATCTTCTGCCGGAGATCCCTGGGGTTGCCCTCTGCCTCCCGGGTCAATGCCGCCAGATGGACATTGATGCCCACCAGGGTCTGGGCGATTTCATCATGCAGCTCGCGGCTGATGCGCTTTCGTTCCTCCTCCTGCGCGTGCAGAATTTGATGGGACAAATGCCGCAACTGTTCCTGCATGAGATGCGACTGCTTCAGCAACCGGCTTTGGTGTTGCTCGCTTTTCTTGAGGGCCTGCTCCACCGTCTGCCGCCGGGCAATTTCCCGTTTCAACCCCCGGTTGGTATCGGCCAGGACCTCCACGCGGCGTTGCGCCTCCTCAGCCTGCTTGCGGACGGTAACGTCCCCGAATGTGACCCGGCACCATTTCCCCATCCCTTTGAGCGAGACTGCGGACGCGGCCCGAAAGCTGGCCCAAAAAGTGCCGCCGTCCTCCTTGAGCAGGAGCGCTTCACAGACCTGGTCCTTGGTCCCGGCAAACACCTTTTCCAGAAAGGTCCGAAAAATCGTCCGGCTCGCCGGGGCCACAAAACGCTCCAGGCGCAGGCGGATCAGCCGGGAACGTTCCACGCCGAGCAAGGCGGCGCCCGTCAGGTTCACCTCCAGAATCAGACCCTCAGTGTCAATCGAAAGATAGCCCACCGGGGCGAAATCGTAGAGATCGGTGTAACGCTCCAGTATCGCCTCCATGTCATCCCTGGATTTCTGCAGCTCGGCGTTCTGCAGTTCCAGTTCGATCTGGTGGACCTCCAATTCGTGGAGCAGCCGCAGGGTGTCGGCCTCTGACCTGGACCCCGAACCCGTTCGGGGCTGATCTCCGGCCTTTGACCACAGACTTTTACGCTGGTTGCGCAGGCGGGCTTCGGCGCGGCGGCGCAGTTTGGCGGAATCGTCGGAAATGTTCGGCTTTCGGTTCATGGTTGACTGATTACTGATGACTGGTCACTGCTTGCTGTTCCCCTTTCCCTTCCTCCGCTCCCGCTGCATCGTCGCCGACTGTTTTGCGACGTGCTTTTCCAGCACGGATTGCTTGTCCCTCAATTTTGCTTCCAGCGTCTTGGCTACCGTGATATCCGCGAAGGTGATCACCACACCGTCAATCCGGTCGTCGAGCGTCCGGTAAGGCATGATGCGCACCGTGAACCAGCGTCCGTCGCGCGTGTTGACCGGTTTTTCCGCAAAGCCCAGCTTCTGCAACACCTCGCGCGCGTCCGCCGGCAGTTCCGGGTAAAGCAGGTCGGAGGCAAGGTCGGTGATGGGCCGGCCCACGTCGCCCGGGATGAGCTTGATGATTTTCGTCGCCGGGGTGGTGAACCGGCGCACCTGGAGGTCCTTGTCCAGAAACAACGTCGCAATGTCCGTGCTGTTGAGCAGGTTCTTCATGTCGTTGTTGGACCGGGACAACTCGTCCACCCGGACCTGCAATTCGGCGTTGACGGTCTGGAGTTCTTCGTTCAGCGATTGCATTTCCTCCTTGGAGGTCATGAGCTCCTCGTTGGTGGACTGCATTTCTTCATTGGTGGATTGCATTTCTTCGTTGGCGGACCGGAGTTCCTCCTGGGAGGCCTGCATGTCTTCGCGGGTGGTCTGCAACTCCAGGCAGACCTGCCGGTGTTTCCGTTCCAGTTCCGCCAGCCGGGTTTGGTGGACCCCGGCTTTCCCCTGCTTCCCAACCCGCCCCGGCGCTTTCGTTGCCAGCGGCGCGGCCACGTCGGCAAAAACAATCATCACCGATCCCCGCAGCGGCTCCGGTTCCTCGACCCGCTGGACCGTGAGATTCACAAACTGTTCCCCGCCGTTGGTCTCGATTCGGAGTCCCTGGAGCGCCACGGTGCCTGCCTGCCGGAGCACTTTCTGGAAGGCGTTGGTGAGTTCGTAACGCAAGCCCTCGCGGGCCATGGCAAAAATGTTCCAGTTGGCCTTGCCCGCGGCTGGTTCCAGGTATTTGCCCGTCCGGCCGCTCACATACAGGATGTCGCCCTTGTCGTTGACGAGCACGGTGGGCGGGGAGTAATGCTCCAGGACCAGCTGATCAGCCAGCGACTGGAGACTGAGCGGCATTTTCGTTTCCGGGCGGGCCGCGGTCCCGGCGGGCAAATCCGGGGCATAGGACGAGGGAAACTCGATGGGGTCGGCCCGCGTGGCGGACTCGGTTCGCCGATAGAGCCTCGTCTTGCCGCCGAGGGAGGCAAACAGGTCGGTAAAGCCGCCAACCGTCTCCGCGCTGCCGAGAAACAGGATGCCGCCGGGACTCAGGCTGTAGTGAAACAGCGGAATGAGTTTCTTCTGCAGTTCCGGGGCGAGGTAGATCAGCAGGTTGCGGCAGCTTAAAATATCCAGCTTGGTGAACGGCGGGTCCAGGATGAGGCTCTGCGGAGCAAAAACCACCATTTCCCGGATCTCCGCGCCCACCCGGTAGCCGCCTTCCACTTTGGTAAAGAACCGTTTTAGCCGCTCCGACGATACGTCGGCGGCAATGTTTGCGGGATAAACCCCCTGGCGGGCCTTGTCAATCGCGTCCTTGTCCAGGTCGGTGGCAAAGACGGTCAGCTTGAATTTCTTGGGGATCTTGATCTTCTCCATCGCCTCCTTGAACACCATGGCCAGGGAATAAGCCTCCTCGCCGGTGGAGCAGCCGGGCACCCAGGCCCGCAATGCCCGGCCATCCGGCCGGCTGGCGAGAAGCGCCGGGATGACGCTTTCGCGCAACTCCTCCCAGGCGGCGCCATCGCGAAAGAAACTCGTCACCCCGATCAACAACTCGTTGAAAAGCAAATCCAGCTCCTGCGAGTTTTCCTGCAAGTACCGGATATAGACGGCAATCTTGGTGATCTGGTGGATGCCCATGCGGCGTTCGATCCGGCGGTAAAGGGTGTTTCTCTTGTAGAGCGAAAAGTCATGGCCGGTGTGGGTGCGCAGCAGGATGATCGCCTTTTCCAGGGCGCTCTGCGTCTTGTCTTCCAGCGCCAGTTCGGAGCCGTGGCCCAGCGAAGTGCGCTTGAGATAGGCGAGAATCCTCCCGGGCAGATCATCCACGGGAGCCACAATATCCGCCAGCCCCGCGTCCACCGCGCTCCGCGGCATGCCGTCAAATTTGGCCGTTGCGGGATCCTGCACCAGCACCACACCCGCCTTCTCCTTGATGGCCCGCAGCCCCAGCGTGCCGTCGGATCCCATGCCCGAGAGGATA
>Ga0187851_10001461_pt1 | contig 22603 bp, 22 predicted proteins | sample June2016WEW_6_10_FD_132997 | JGI IMG/M metagenome (GOLD analysis project Ga0187851, IMG submission 132997) | Peatland microbial communities from SPRUCE experiment site at the Marcell Experimental Forest, Minnesota, USA - June2016WEW_6_10 | ecosystem: Environmental > Terrestrial > Soil >...
GCCGGTCGCCAACGTCTGGCGCACCACCTCCGACATCCGGGCGAACTACACCAGCATGGTGGGCCACTTCGTCCGAGATGTCCGCGACTACCACTACGCCGGCCGCGGCGGCTGGAACGATCCGGACATGCTCGAGGTCGGCAACGGCGCGATGACCCCGACCGACTCCCGAACGCAGTTCAGCCTGTGGGCAGAGATGGCGGCACCGCTGATCGCGGGCAACAATCTGACCAAGATGTCGGCGGTGACGCGCGGAATCCTCACCAACCGAGCGGTCATCGCCGTCGACCAGGACATGCCGGCCAGGCAAGGATATCCGGTGGCGAGCGGCCGCGGCCACTGGGTGCTCACCAAGCCGCTCGCCAACGGGGACCGCGCGGTCGTGCTCTTCAACCAGACGGACACCCGGGCGACCATCTCGACGGCCACCATTCGGGTCGGCATGCCGCCGGCGGCCGCGTACACCCTGCGCAACCTGTGGACCGGGGCGCTGGCGGAGACGGCGGGAGTGGTCACGGCGACGGTGCCGGCTCACGGCGTGGTCATGTACCGGGTCACACCGACCGGGGGGCCGTCGGGCCGGTAGGTCCGCCAAGCCATGGCCGCCGACCCCGGGGCCAGGACGGCCTATGCCAGCACGACCAGGTCAGGAGCGGGCCGGCTTCCGAGAGACCGCCTGGCCCACCCGCCGGGCGCTCTCGGCCGAGCATCGCATCATTGGATATTCGCGTGCTTCCGCCACTGGGTCGCCGTGTCACCGGCGGCCAGGGCCAACGCCAGTCCATCCAGCAGCAGGAGCGCCGCCTGGGTGAAGAGAATCTGGCGGAACTGCACCGAGCCCTCGGTCGAGAGGATCACGCAGGGCTCGGAGAGGAGGGCTATCGGGCTGCTGCGATCGGTGGTCAGGCAGCACACCGTTCCACCGAGAGCGTGAGCCTGCTGCGCATGAAGCAGCGAGGTCGGCGTCGCCCCCGATGCGGAGATCACCACCAGGACGTCCTGCTCGCCAAACGCCGGCGTGGTGGCCTCCCCCACCACGTGCGCCCGCCCACCCAGCTGCATCAGCCTCATGGCCGCCATCCGCGCCACGAATCCCGAGCGTCCCTGACCGGTGAAGAAGCGCCGCCCCCGCGGACGCTCCAGGGTGGCTCCGAGCTGCTCCACCTCCACCGCCTCCACCAGCCCGAGGGCTCTGGACACCTCCGCCCCGACGAGGCTCAGGGCGGCGGACACGCTCCCCGCGTCGAGGCGCCGTGGGGGCTCGTGGTCATCAGCAAGGTCGCTCAATGGCTTGCTTCCCACGCCTCGCGCACCGCCTTGATCATCTCCCCCAGCACGGCCTCCGGGTCCGGGGCGGTGAAGATCGCGCTGCTCGAACCGGTTGCCTGGGCGCCTGCCGCGATGACGCCGAAGACGTCCCGTGCGGACCCGATACCCGCCCCGTGGAGCACCCGGATCTCCGGGTTGACGAGCCAGATGGCACGGTCGGTGGCCGCGATCGCCGCGTTGTCACGATCGCCGCCGCTGCCGGTCCCGATCAGCTCGGGCGACTCCACGACGATGATGTTCGGCGCCAGCTCGGCGATCGACACCGCCTCCTCCACATCGTCTGCGCAGACCATCGTCGCCAGCCCCACCTCGTCCGCGCGACGGATGGTGCGCGTCAGCTCATCCCCGGACAGCCGGTGCTCGACGTGGTTCAGGACCACGCCGGTGGCGCCGGCCGCCTTGATCGCCTCGGGAAGCACCGCCCCCTGCCCCCGCCCAGGAGCAATCGAATCCATGTGCGGAGCAAAGACCAGCGCTCGCTGAACCTGCTGGGCGATCACCGGGATATCGACGTACTGGGGATCGATGATGACCTGCACCTGGTACTCCCGGCTCAGCTCATCGGCGCACCTCGCCACCCGCAGCATCTCAGGGCCGAACATGTAACCCTTCGGCCCCAGCTCGAAGAAGGGCGGCGTGATCTCGATCCCCCGGTACACGGCGCCTACTCTCCGACGATCTGGATGCGGACCGTCCGCTCACGAGCTCGCACCTGGTCGAAGTCGACGAACCAGAAGCGCCCGAACTCTCCCAGCACCATGGCGCCATCGATGACGGGCACGCTCTCCGAGCGCCCCAGCATCACCGACCTCAGGTGACCATCGGTGTTCAACCCCCAGGCCGCCTGCTCATGCAGCGTGGAGACCGCGACGTCGATGTGCTTCGGCCCGGGATGCAGATACTGTCCCTCGGTCCGGCAGGTGGGGACCAGACGCTCGAAGATGTTCACCAGGTCCTGCATCAGCAGCGGGGTGCCCCAGTAGTTGACGTCGTGCGACTCCTCCTGGATCAGGACGCTACAGGTCGTGTGCTGCGAGTACACCATCAGGATGCCCTCCCTGATCCCGGAGCGCGCCAGCGCCTCCTGCGCCTGAGGCGTGACATCGTGGAAGGTGGGGCGCCGGTCTGACTGGATCTGGAACGACTCGTGGTAGACGGACATCTAGGAATCTCTCCTCCGAGGTGGTGGGGTGGCGAGGGTCTGCTCGCCGCTGGCGCGAGGCTCGTTCATCGCAGATCAGGAAGCGGGTATCGGGGCGCCGCCCGCGCCGGCCGTGTCACCCCAGATCGCCATGCCCGTCTCCGGGTCGAAGAAGTGCAGCGAGCCGGCGCGCACGGCGAAGCCCGCCCGCTCACCCACTGCGATCCGGGTCCCGGAGTCCACCCGGGCGACACCCCAGGTCGAGCTGGCCGAACCCGAGTCGTCTCCCTCCGGCTGGCTGTCGCCGTCACTGGTCGGCGCACCCGGCACCTGAGCAAAGGGCGCATCCAGGCTGAAGTGGACCAGCAGCTCCGACCCCAGGGCCTCGAGCAGCTCCACATCCCCCTGCAGCACCGCGGCGTCGTCCGGCCCGGCGGCCGAGATGTGCTCGGGGCGGATCCCGACGACAACCACCTTGCCCCGGTAGGCGGCAAGCGCCGGGTGAGCCCTGCGCACCTCCTCGGAGAGCTCCAGGCGCTGGGAGCCCAGGCTGACGGCCGTCCCCTCCGGGGTCACCGCGCCCTCGTAAAGATTCATCGCCGGCGAGCCGATGAACGCGGCCACGAAGATGTTGATGGGTCGCTGGTACAGAACCTGGGGCGCCGCACACTGCTGGAGCACGCCCCCGAGCAGCACGGCCACGCGGTCACCCATGGTCATGGCCTCGGTCTGATCATGGGTGACGTAGAGCATCGAGACCCCCAGCCGCCGCTGAATCCGCGAGACCTCGGCGCGCATCTGCACGCGCAGCTTCGCGTCCAGGTTGCTCAGCGGCTCGTCCATCAGGAACACCTTCGGCTCGCGCACGATGGCGCGCCCCATGGCGACCCGCTGACGCTGCCCGCCCGAGAGCTGCGCCGGTTTCCGGTCCAGCCACTGGCCCAGACCGAGCATCTTGGCGGTGCTACGCACCTTGCGCTCCACCTCGGCGTTGGGCAGCCGGCGCATCTTGAGGCCAAAGCCGATGTTCTGGGCCACCGTCATGTGCGGGTAAAGCGCGTAGTTCTGGAAGACCATGGCGATATCCCGGTCCTTCGGGGACGCGTCGTTGACCACCCGTCCCCCGATGCGCACCTCCCCACCCGAGATCTCCTCGAGCCCGGCGACCATCCGCAACACGGTGGTCTTGCCGCAACCCGAGGGGCCGACGAGGACCATCAACTCCCCGTCTCCGATCTCCAGGTTCACGCTCTGGACCGCCTCCACGCCGTTGGGGTACACCTTGCTCACCGCGTCCAGCTCTACTGTCGCCATCTGTACTCCCCTGCCTCCGGCCGTGGATATGGCCAGCAGCGAATGGACCGGCGTGCCACCGGCAACGAAATCACATGCCTCCCACTCATCTCAGCGACTCACCCCCATGGTGAGGCCCGAGATGAGATAGCGCTGGAAGATCAGGTACACGATTATGGCGGGGATCGCGCTGATCAGGGATCCCGCCATCAGCGCGGGAATGCTCACCGCGCGCCCCGATGAGAGCACGCCCAGCCCCACCGTGATGGTTCGGTTGGCCGGCTCCTGCAACAGGAGAAGCGCCACCAGTAGGTCGTCCCAGATCTGGATGAACTGCAGGACGGTGACCGTGGCCAGCGCCGGGGCGGCCATCCTGACCGCAATACGCCAGAAGACACCGACGTAGCCGAAGCCGTCGCACAACGCCGCCTCGATCAGCTCGTCGGGCAGACCGCGGAAGAACACTGTCATCAGGAAAGTGGCGAACGGCATGCCCAGGGCCGAGTACACGAGGATCGGACCCAGGTAGTTGTTGACCAGGCCGACGTTGCTGAGATTGACGTATTCCGGAATGATGATCGACTGCACCGGAATCATCATGCTGCCGATGATCCCGAGGAAGACGACATTCTGGCGGCGGTAACGCAGCTTGGCGAACGCAAACCCCGCCGCGCTGGAGCCGATCAGGATGATCGCGATCGAGCCCGCGCAGATCAGCGTCGAGTTGAGCAGCTCCGAGCCCACCGGCAGCGCGCTGAAGAGGCCGGACCAGCTGGACGTGGAGAACCCGCTCCCGTTCAGGTACTGGGTCTCGGTCCGTAGCGAGTTCATGATCATGAAGGCGAACGGGTACAGCATCACGATGCAGATCACGACCAGCGCGAAGAACATCACCACCGCCCCCGGATCTCTCCGGAGCCGGCGCCAGAGTGTGGGCCCACCTCGTCCGGTCCGGATCCGCCCGCGACTTCCGGTCTCGAGCGGCGCGGCCGCGCTTCCGGCCTCGACGGTCATCTCTCCACTCCCACTAGTTCTCACCGCGCAGGATCCGCATCTGCAGGAGGTTCACCCCGAAGATGATGATCAGCAGCACGATGCCCACCGTCGCCCCGGTCCCGAATGCCCCGATGGCGAACGCCTGCTGATAAACGTAGAACTCCAGGGTGGTGGTCCCGTAGCCAGGACCACCCTCGGTCATGATGAAGATCAGGCTGAAGAGGCCGGTGAACGCGCTAATCGTGGTGATCACGAAGCCGAACTGGAAGTAGCGCTTCAGCAGGGGGAGGGTGATGTGGCGAAAGACCATCAGACGCCCGGCCCCATCCAGCCGCGCGGCCTCGTAGATGGCGGGGTCGATGGTCGACATCCCGGTTAGGAAGATGATCGTGTTGGTTCCCACCATCGACCAGATGAAGGTCACCGCCACCGCCCCGAGAGCGCTGTATTCGAAGCCGAGGAAGTTGATCTCCAGCGACTTCAAGCCCAGAGCGCCGAGCAGGGAGTTGACCGTCCCGTTCGCCGCGAACACCTGCATTGCGACGATTCCGATCACCACCCACGACACGGCCGTGGGCAGGAAGATGAGTGACCGAAATACCTTCCATCCCCAGACGTGCTCATGGAGCATGCCGGCTATCACCAGCGGGATGAAGACGGCGATCGGGAGTGCCAGCAGCAGCAGCCCGTTGTTCTCGAGGACCCGCCAGAAGGTCGGGCTCTGGACGAGATGGACGTAGGTGCCCGGCCCCACCCAGTGCGCGGTGATGCCGTCCCAGTTGGTCATGCTGTAGTAGACGGCCTCACCGATGGGGATGATCAGCAGGACCACGACCACGGCGAAGGCCGGGAGCGTCAGCACGATGCCGGCGCGCGAACGCTGGCGTGCGATCCCGGATGTCCGGCGGCCGCGCTTCCTGCCCCCGCGCAGCGCGGGCGGGACCCGTACCATCTCGACCTCTGCCTGTGCCATCTGGCTTCTTCTGCTTCCCATATTACCGGCGGACAACCCTTTTCTCGACCGGCGATGGCCGCCGCCCACCGGTCACCGATTCACATTCCGAGCCCCGATGGTTGGGCGGGGCAGACCGCCGCAGCGGCCGCCCCGCCCAACCTTTGCTCAGGAGCTAGCCTTGTAGGTGGACCATGACGCACCACGCTCACTGGCGGGCAGCTGCTGCCACGCCTGCTCAAGGTCCTGGGCAGCCGTCGCGACGCTGATCTGACCGGCCAGGAGCTGAGGCAGCACCTTGCTTCCGGCGTTCACCACGTCGACCGTGGTGACGTTGTCGATCATCGGGTACGGCGTCATCCCGTCCTTCGCAGCGAAGTTCAGCATGTCCTGGTTGACCGGGTTGTTCGTCGTCGATCCGCTCAGGTCGGGGATGAGGCCACTCTGGTCCACGATGCCCGCCGCCTGGGTGGTGGTGAGGAACTGGAGGAACTCGGCCGCCTGGGTCTTGTGCTGCGAGTAGGTGGTCATCGAGAACCCGTCACCCGGGTACTGGACCACGGCGTTGATCGACGTGTCCGAGTAAGGCGGCACGAAGGTCCCCAGATTGCTCCCCATCGACTGGTACAGGGTTTGGGTGTCCCAGTTGCCGTCAACGATCATGGCCGCCTGGCCCTTCTCGAGCGCAATCAGCGAGTCGCCCGCGCTGATCACATTGGCGTTGGTGTAGCCGTCCGCGTGGAGATTCGCCCATTTGGTCAGCTGGGCCTCGACGGTGGGATCCGTCCAGGAGGTCTTACCGCTGTACAGATCCTCCCACTGGGACACCGACAGGACGCCCGCCATCAGGTAGCTGAGGTCGTAGTAGGGGTAGAACTCCGCCCCGAGCGCCTGGCTGTCGGCTCCGTAGTAGAGGCAGCTGGTCCCCATGGCCTTGAAGAGCTGGCAGTCCGACGTCAGCTGGCTCCAGTTCTGCGGCGCCTGGGTGATCCCCGCCTTGGCAAACAGCGACTTGTTGTAGAAGCCGATGTAGAACTGGTCCTCCAGGGGGATGACATAGGCGCCGTTGGCCGTGTCGAATCCCGGGGCCACCCATTGCATGCCCAGCATGCGGTTCAGGTCGCTCTGCGGAACATACGACTTCAGGTTCTGCAGGTAGCTGTCGTACTGGAGGGTGAAGAGCCCCGTCCACATCACCGCGAGATCCGGGCCCGTCTTGGAGATGGCGGCCGCCTGCAGCAGGGCGAAGTAGTTGTCCGCCGGCTGCGCCACGACGTTGATCTGGATGTTGGGATGCAGCTTCTCAAAGGCCTTGACCAAGCTCGTCGTGGCGGTGGCATTGGACTCGGTGCCGTAGTTCTGCCAGAGGGTGAGGGTCACCTTCGAGCCCGAACCGCCCGAGCCGCCACACGCCGCCAGCAGCAGGGACGCGCCCACCGCTACCGCGCCAAGGCGGCTCAGCCGCCCCATCAGCCCTCGTGTCGGGTTGTCTTTCATAACTTAGCTCCCCGTATTCGTCATCGGATGGGGCGTTATGCGCCGCCCCTGATCTGAACCCAGCCGGCCGAAGACCCGGAAACCAACCTCAAAGCCCCCCATGCGCGTTTCACCCAGCATCACCCTCCTTGACAAGCTCACGGCCAAATCCGCGCGACTCTCGCGCCGCGACCTGTGGTGTCCAACCCAAGAGCGGATGGGAATCATGCCAGCAGCACCTCGATTCCCATCTCCCGGATCCGGGCTACGATGCCGGGATCCGCACGCTCGTCGGTGACCAGCACGCTGATGGCATCGAGGGTTGCGAAGGGTGTGAATCCCGCCCGTCCCAGCTTGGTGGCGTCAGCGACGACGACCACCCGGCGGGCCCGCGCGGCCAGCGCCGCTCCGACCTCGGCGACCAGCATGTCCGCGGTGGTCAGCCCACCTTCGACCGTCAATCCGTCGCAGCCCAGGAAGGCGATGTCCCCCGTGAGTTCACGGAGGTTGAGAAGGGTCAGCGGTCCCACCCACGACTGGTGCTCCCTCAGGTAGAGGCCGCCCAGGCAGATGAGGTGCGAGTGATCCCACGCACCCACCTCCTCCATCACCTGCAGCGAGTGGGTGACCACGGTGGTCCGTTGCGGCGCCGGGATGTTGGTCGCCACCTGGAGCACCGTGGAGCCGGAGTCGAAGAGGATCACATCACCGGTCCGAACCAGGGTCGCGGCCAACCGGCCGATCCGCCGCTTCTCCGCCAGGTTCTCACGCGCGCGTTCCATCGCCGCGGTGGGGGGTATGAGCTTCCGGGTGCTGATCGCGCCGCCGTGGACGCGGCGCAACTTGCCCACCTCCTCGAGGAGGGTGAGGTCGTGCCGAATGGACGTCTGGGTGACCCCGAACTGAGCCGTCAGGGCGGAGACGCTGACCCTGCCCCCATCTTCGAGCAGCCTGGTGATGCTGTCCCGGCGTGCGCGCGCAGGCGTCAGACTGGCCATGGCCTTCCACTCGGTCCGCGACCAGCCCACCCGCCCGGCCTCGGCAGGCGCAGGCGGCACCGGCACCCACCTCGCAGCTGGTTCATCACACGACCACAGCCTCGATCCCCTGCATCTGGGCCAGCTCGAGGAGCTGACGAGTCCAGCGACCGCGCGCCGCGCCCATGTGGTGCGGGGCCCCGGCACGAAGCCACGCATTGCACCAGTCGTCGACGGCCAGCGTGTCGTGCCGGAAGAGGGTCTGGGGTGCCGAGATGGGCCGCGGCTCCATGGGGAGGAGCTGCCCCTCCGAGATCACGAACCGCCACCGGTTGTCACCCACGGTGACGATCGCCAGGTTGGTGATGGGCCCCGGCTCGTAGGCGAACTCGAAGCCGGCTCCGTACCCGTGCACCCCCGTGTAGTAGATGGAGTGCTTGACCGCGACCGCCCCGGGCGTCCCGAGCGCCGGGTTGCCGTGGCCATCGTGGGAGAACATCACCGCGTTGTTGTCGAAGTCGATGCTGTAGTTCTCGAGGGTGGTGGCCTGGCCGGCCAGCTCCTGCAGGACCAGCTGGGAGATCGCGGTGGTGACGTCGCCCTCGGGGGCGGCAGGGATGCCGAGCTCGCAGAGGCGGCCGGTCCCATAGGAGGGGATGATCCCGACCCGGGGATCGCTCAGCCAGACCTGGTCGAAGGCGGTGAAGGCGTCGAGCCTCTGCTCGCGCGCCACCGACTCCAGGGCGAGCGCCATCCGGACCGACCGTTCGAAGAGAGCCGGCTCCATGTCGACGTGGTAGCGCGCCCGCTCGGATGCGACCAGCTCGTCGACCTCGGCCTGGGGGATCTCGCCGAAGCGCACCGCCACCGCCTCCGGCTCGACCGGCCAGAGCGCGGGACCGACCGACTGGCGCAGCGCCACACCGTCGAACATGAGGTCGGTCATCCCCTCGTAGGGATGCCCCACCAGGCCCACCTTGGCGCTGCGCAGGCGGCGGCGCACTCCGGCGGCCTGGATCACCCAGGCGAGCTTCTCCCGACCCTCGGGGTCGTCGAACCGCGAGGTGACCAGCGAGAACTTCCGGCCGGTGCGGATCAGGCCCGCGGTCAGCTCGGGCATTCCGGCCATCCCCGAGTTGAGCATGATGACGTCGAAGCCGTCTCCCTCCTGGAGACGGCTGATCTGCTGCGTGTTCCAGACCAGCACCGGGGCGGTGGTGTCGAGGAAGCACCGGGCGGGGACCAGCCCCTTGGTGTAGGCGATCTCCATCGCGACGATGATGTCGACGCCCTCGGCGTTGAACTGGCGCGCCGCCGCCGCGGCCTGGTCCTCGTCCTCGACCAGACCGGGGTGCACCACCGTGCCGTACGGCTCCAGCGCCCTGGCCACGCCCCGCGCCGTCTCGGTCGCTGCCGGGCGCATATGCGCGGTCTTGTTGTAGGCGTCTTCGAGCAGCGCCATGGTCAGCACGCCGATCTTCAGTTGCGTGGTCACGTGACTTCCTCCCGAGGCCCTTGACGAAGAGGGGTCGGCCGGCTGGGGCCCTCCGGCACGGGGAGGGGCGGCTCGGCCCATTGAAACAGCGAGCGGAGACTGTCGAACAGCTGGATGTAGCGCCGGTAGGTGGTCTCGTAGGCGGGGTGCGTCTCGAGGTCGGGCTGGTACCGAGCCTCCGGGCGTACGGCCGCGCTGCAGGCCTGGCCCAGGTCGCCGAAGCTCCCCGAGGCCACCCCGGCCAGCATGGCATCGCCGCGCACCGCGGCCTCCGTCCCCTGGAGCGTCACCACCGGCAGGGAGCAGACGTCGGCTTTGATCTGGTTCCAGAGCGGGCTGCGGGCACCGCCTCCATGCGAGCGCACCTCCGCGGCACTGGCACCGATGCCCTGGAGCAGCTCAAGGTTCCGGCGAAGCGTGAAGGTCACCCCCTCGAGGATCGCCCTGACGAAGTGCTCCCGGCCGTGCCCGAGGGTGAAGCCGAAGAACACCCCACGGGCCGCGGGCTCGTACTCCGGGCTGAAGGCCCCGGAGAGGTGCGGGAGCATGATGATCCCGTCGGCTCCGGGCGGGACCTCCGCAGCCATCTCGGTGAGCAGGTCGTAGGCGCTGACGCCCTCGCTCCGCTCACGGGCAAGCTCCGGCTGACCGAAGCGGTCGCGGAACCAGGTCAGGGCCATCCCCCCGGTCGGGCAGACGGGACAATAGAGGTAGGTGCCCGGGGCGGAGTGGACGTAGACGGGAATCCGGCCGCTGCCGTCGCGGTCCGGACGGTCAAGCGAGGCCTGCACGGCCAGGGCTCCGCCCGTGCTCTCAGAGAGGAGGCCGGGGGCGAAGTTGCCCACTCCGACCGCCCCCGCCCCCTGATCCATGCCGCCCGCGACGACGCGGACGGAGGTGGTGAGCCCAAGGGCGTCGGCCGCCTCCGAGGTCAGGGATCCGACCACCGTTCCGGGGGCAACCAGGTCACCGAGGCGGCTCGGGGAGATCCCCAGGATGTCGAACATCGGCTGCCACCAAGCGTGGTGGGCGATGTCGTACAGCAGAGAGCTCGATTGGACCCCGGCCTCGGAGACGAAACGGCCGGTGAGCCGCTGGAGGAGGAACTCCTCCACCAGGAGGAAATGGGCGGAGCTCCGGAAGAGGTCGGGATCATGCCGCTTCCACCAGAGCAGCTTGCAGGCCGGCCAGGTGGGCACCATGGTGGGAACTCCGGTCGCCGCGTAGACAGCGCCCGCGTCCAGTTGGGCGGCGAGCTCGCGCGCCTCGGCCACGGCCCGGTTGTCCAGCCAGACGATGGCCGGGCCGAGCGCGACCCCGGATGCCGATACGGGGATGACGGTCTCTCCCTGGCTGGACACGGCCATCGCCTCGACGTCGGCGGGCCGCGCCCGAGCCTGAACGAGGGCGCGGCGCACCGCGCCGACCAGGGAGCTCCAGTAGAGGTGGGGGTCCATCTCAGCACGCGAGGGCTCAGGGGTCTGGAGGGAGTATTCCTCCACGGCCACCGCCCGCTCGGCGCCGGTGTCGTCGAACAGCCCCACCTTGAGCGAGGTGGTGCCGGCGTCGACCCCCAAGAGCAGGCTCATCAGGCTGGCACGGCCTCGATGAGACCGCAGCGCTCGGCGGCAACCTCGGGAGGAGTGCCCTCCTTCACGACGGCGCAGAGAGCGGCCAGGAAGCGCTCGGGGTTCCGTGCCTGGAGGACGTTGCGGCCGAACACGACGCCGCGGGCCCCGCTCTCGACCGCCTCGGCGGCGAGCTTCAGGGCGTCGAGCTCGTTCGGCAGCTTGCGCGATCCGAGCGCCAGGACGGGGATGGGCGTGGCGGCGATGATCTCGCCGAAGCGCTCCCCGGTGTGGAAGGTCTTGACCAGGTCCACGCCCAGTTCCGCGACGACGCGGCAGCCCACGGCGATCCGTTCGTGACGCTCGTCGGGGGGCAGCTCCTCCTGGTCGGCGGGATAGACCTCGCCAACGATCGGGACGCCGGCGACGCGCTTCTGGCTCACGGCCCGAGCCACCATCTCCACGTTCTCGGCGTCAACCGCTTCGGAGCCGGTGTGGATGGACATCCCCACCAGGACGATGTCGGCGCCAAGGGCAACCGCCTCGGCGGCCGTGAGGACGGGAACGCTCCGGCTCTCGTGATACTGCCACTGGGACGCGTACTGGGTGCCCCAGTTCAGCCGGATCATCAGGGCCGGGGCCCCCCGATGCGCAAAGTGGTGCCCGACATGAGCGGCCATCCCGGGGCTCATGAGGACCGCGTCAGCGGCGCCGAGGTCTTGCACGGTCACGGGCAGGTCATTCAAGCCGGCGATTGGCCCGTTGTACAGGCCGTGATCCACGGCCACGACGACCGCGTTGCGGCCTCCGTCGAACAGCCGCCCGAGGCGGATCTCCGCTCCCATGGTCATCCGTGGCACCTCCAGCGAACCGGGTGAGGGCGCGGAAGGGTGCGCGGGCCAGAGAACCTGCCCATCCAGACCTTCACGCCTCTTGGTTCGCTAATTCTTCTGATTCCCTTGCGTTCTGTCAAGAGAAAGGATTGATATCTTCGTTGATGGCATCGGATACAGCTGAACGGGTAGGGCGAGGGTGGTCTTGGGTGCCATCAGGCTGCGGATCATACACGGATTCGGGAGCGCTTGTATTGCGCTTGACCTTCCTTATCCCCCAGGGCTAGGATGCAGTGAGGCAGCATTTATGGCAGAAACAAAATGCATGAGAGGCCCGATCGCAAGGAAAACCGAAGCCATCACACCTCTGGCGAAGGCGGTGGGATCGCCCCGGAACGCGGTTGGGGATCGATCGAAGGAGCAGCCATGACGGAGGCGCGCCGAAGCACACCGGTTCAGAGAGACGAAGCACCGGCCCCCGCCGGCAGACAGCCTCGCCTGGAGGAGCTGTCGATCAAGCTGCGCCGCGTGCGGACGTGGCTGGATGGATCCGGGTACGGCGCCGCACTCTTCACCGCCCAGGCGGGAGTCGCTTGGGTGACCGCCGGTCTCGAGGACCGGGTGAGCCGCAATGAGGAGCCCGGGCTGGTCTGGGCACTGGTCGACGCCTCCGGACTTCACCTGATCACCACCGACGTCGAGGGAAAGCGCCTCGCCGCGGAGGAGGACCTGGCCGGGCTCGGCTTCGGCCTGCAGGTGACGCCCTGGGATCGCCCGGGGGGACTTGACGCCGTGGCGAGCGAGCTGAGCGGCGGTGCGCGCCTCGCCAACGACGGACACGGGCCGGGCACCCCCGTTGCGGACGCGCTGGCCGGCCTGAGGCTCCCCCTGACACCCCAGGAAGGCGACCGCCTCGCCGCGCTGGGCCTCGAATGCGCGGAGGCTCTGGAGGGTGCCGTGCGCGCGTGGCGGCCGGCCGAGCGTGAGTGTGAGCTCGCGGCGAGGATCGCGGCCGCCCTGGAGGCGCGCCGCCTGCTGGCATCGCTCATCCTGGTGGGCGGCGCCGAACGGAGGCGGGCCTTCCGCCACCCGATCCCGACGGACGCGGTCACCGGTCGGGATGTCCTCGCCATTATCGTGGGGCTTCGCGGAGGCCTCAACGTGTCGTGCTCGCGAACCGTCTGCGCGGGCGCTCCAGGGGCCGACCTGGAGGCACGGCACCGGACGGCCTGCGCTGTAGAGGCCGCCATGGTCACCGCCACGCGCCCGGGGAGAAGCTGGGAGAGCGTCGTGGAGGTCGCCAAGGTCGCCTACGCGGACGCCGGCTTCCCCGGCGAATGGCGGGCTCACGTCCAGGGCGGGCCGGTCGGGTACCTCTCCCGAGAGTTCGACGTCGTGCCGGGCACACCCAGCGCCGCGACCCTCATCACGCTCGGCGCCGGCTTCGCCTGGAACCCGACGGTGCAGGGTGCGAAGTCAGAGGACACCTTCATCGTCACCGGGGCGGGCGCGCGGTCGGTGTCCAACACCGCCGAGTGGCCAGCGCTCATCCTCGACACCGAGCTCGGCCCGATGCGGCGACCGGCGATCCTCCAGATCTGAGCGCCAGGCCAGCGTCGACGGGGCGTCCCAGGAAACTGCCGATGGCAGCCAGGGGCCCCGCCACCTCTGCCCCAACCAGCGGTGAAAGCAGGTAACCGACATGCAGGCATACGTGCTGCCCCGGTACGGCGACGCGAGCGCCATGGAATTGCGGGATGTGCCCGAGCCGGCGGCAGGCGACGGCGAAGTGCTCATCGCGGTACGCGCTGCGGGGCTGAACCCGGTCGACTACAAGGTTCGCCAAGGCAAGCTGCGGTTGGTGAACCGCCTCGATCTGCCCAAGGTGGCGGGCAGTGAGCTTTCGGGTGTGGTGGAGGGGGTCGGCGCCGGCGTCAGCCGTTTCCGGGCCGGGGACCGCGTGTTCGCCAGGGTGGACAAGCAGATACTGGGTGCCTATGCCACCTACGCCGTGGTCCACGAGGCTCTGGTGGCGAAGATGCCAAAGTCCCTGGACTTCACCGATGCGGCCGGGTTGCCGCTGGCCGGGGTCACCGCCCTGCAGGCGCTTCGCGATCGTTGGGAGGCGCGCTGCTGCTGAACTCACAATTGGCCGTTTGGTCGGGGCGCCCAGACTCGAACTGGGGACCTCTTGCTCCCAAAGCAAGTGCTTTCGACTTTCGTCGTTCGCATAGGCCTTCTCGAATTCGCTTGGACCATTTGCTCCGCCATCCGTGCTTCAGGCCAGCACTTGCTTCGAGGGTCAGGAGCAGTTCCGGAAGCAATAAGGCGACTGCTGCTCCCGCTACAGCCTGACGCGCGGACCCGGATGCTGGGGGGGCTCGTGCCGTGCCCGGTGCTCGCCCACCTTGCGGTCCCTATCCCGCTTGCCATGCACCGCCTCGGAGCCGCTGGCTCGGTCCTCCGGTGGGGGTTCGACAAGGGTGGTCGTCTGGTCGCCACCCCCCAGCTCGGCCATTGCCACGCCGACGTGCGCGGAGGTGGTCCGGAGCCACGCGCGCTCCGGCCTCGAGAGGGGAAGGTCGCGAAGGTAGCCGAGAGCCTCGTCGACCGCCGCGGTGAGGGTCGATCCCTGGAGCGCAGAGGCGGCCAGGACAGACGCGATCTGACCGGGATCCGGTGCCTCGACCCGCAGGAGCAGCCACACCTCCTCGCGATCCTTCTCCCCGGGTTGGGTGTCGGGGCGGTCGAGGAGGGCGGCCAGCTTGGTGGCCAGGTGGGCAGGCGCGTCGAGCACGCGCCGTCCGTCGAGGGTGACCGCGTGGGGAGGGAGAGCGCTCACCGGCAGCTGGAGCCGCGTGCCTAGGGTCGACTGGTGAGGGACGTAGAGATCAATGTGGATACCGGTGACCTCCGAACGCCACTTCGTCCCCAGGTGAGTCGTCTTGGTCACCGGCCAGCGGCCAGCGAGAATGTCCAGCTCATGAGGCTGAAGGACGAGGTCGATGTCGTGGCTCCGGGGTGCGCCCACCCGGAAGTGGCTGGCCCACCCGCCAATGAGAATGGCCTCCGGGACGACGGCCAGGACCTCGCCAAGAGTCCGCTCGCTGAGTTGCGTCAGCTCGGGAGGGTAGAACTCAGGCGGCACGCGTGAGCTCCCCGATGAGGCTCTCGGTGAAGCGAGCGGCCGGCCATCCCGGGGTGTTGAAAAGATCGACGAACGCCTGGCAGAGCGGCACCACCGGCCCGTATCGGCCCAGCCAGGGATCGGGCGTATGCACCTCGAGGACGGTGCTATCCCCTCCCTCCGCGACCGGCCACGCATCCGGTAAGTCCGCCGGGTCGCCGTAGCAGACGACCCGGTCGTAGTCCGAAACCCGGTTGCCCCCACGCCGCGCCACGACGGCCCCGAACCCGCTCAGGAGGAAGCCCTCCGGAAGCTGGCGCTCCACCTCAGTCGCCGGGGCACCGATGTCGCGCCGGAGCGCCAGGTCACCGGCGGTGTCGCGATGGCCAGCCCAGAGCAGGAGCAGGCGCAGGGGGTCGACCAGGCTGAAGCCACCGCCCGGCCGGCGGGTCACGGCGCCGATCGCCATCGGCCGCTGCAGGGCGCGGTGCACCGTGGACACGGGGAGACCCAGCTCGGCGGCGACGGAGGCGAGGTTCGCGTAACGCCGGCGACCGAGCGACTCCTCCTGGGCGAGCAACTCGCGCCACACGACCTCGGTGTGATTCATACGACCAGAATACCAGTTTCCAGCTATATCTGTAAACTGGATCTGTTATCGCACGACCGCACGGTGGCGCCACGGCAGTTGCGCCACGAGCAACGCCACCGGTATCGCCCAGACAAGCCCGTGACCGGTCAGCGGCGGACACTCGCCTTCGGATGCGGAGTTGCGGCCTTCAACTGCTGGGACAACACGGTGGCCGAGAGCTTCTTCTCGACGCTTAGGTTCGACCTCCTTTACCGCCACAACTGGCCGACCCGGGCGGCGGCGAGGAGCGCCATCTTCGAGTACATCGAGGTCTTCTACAACCGGGAGCGCCGCCACTCGACGCTCGGCAACCGGAGTCCGGCAGACTACGAATCCGAACAGGCCGCTGTGTGCTCGGCCTAACAAATGTGTCCGTCAAAGCGGGTCAGGCCCACCATGGTGGCCGACATGGCTCGGGCGTTCTTCGAGCTTGCCGGCTCCGATTGAGGCAGGACGCGACGTTCGGCCCCGGGTACCAACTGCTGCGCCACTCCTGAGAGCTGGCGCCGAGCCGAACTCCGTTGCCGCATCCGGACGACCGTGACCCACGGCCGGAGACGAGGCTCCAGGAAGGACTCGCGAGCCCGCACGAAGGTGCGTGTCAGGGCGGCGCCATTGCCGTTGGTCAAGCCGGCGCGACCCTCTTGCTCGTATCTGTGCCAGTGGTCACGAACTGGCGGATATGCCGGAGGAGCTCTCGCAGAGCGGGCGTGTCGGTTGCGGCCCAGATGAAGGCCAGGATGGCGAGAGTTGTCGAGTCACGGATGGGCAGCGCTTTCAAGCGGTCGGGGTGGTTGGCGGCCATCGACTCGGTGAGGATGGCGATGCCGAGGCCACGGGCGGCGAGGTCGGCGACGGTCCCGGGCGCGCTGGCCTGGAGGGCGATGTTGTGACGTATGCCCTTGCGGGCGCAGTCTTGGTCGAACACAGCGCGAACCCCGGTTCCCTCCGGCATGCTCACGATGGGGTAGTCGCTGATGTCGGCGAGGGAGATCCGGCGCCGTTTGACCAGAGGGTGGTCGAACGGGACGGCCGCAACGAGATGTTCGCTGACGAGGACGAGTGCGTCCAACCCCGACGGCGGAGCGCCGGCGGCTCCGACCAACGCCAGGTGGACCTCACCGGAGCGAACTCGTTGAATCAGACGATCGGAGTCGTCCTCGGCCAGCGTGACCTCGATTCCCGGGTGCGCGTGATGGAACGCAGCGAGGATTTCGAACAGCGGGGCGACAGTGCACGCTGTGACCATGCCGATAGTCAGCCGGCCTCTCACCAGCCCGTTGACGTCGTCGACCGCTTGCCGCATGGCGTCGACCGATGTCAACACGGCACGAGCGTGCACGAGCGCGGCCGAACCGGCGGTCGTCAAGGTGGCCCGGCGACCCGACCGGTCGATGAGGGTGGCGCCAAGATCAGTCTCGAGCTGCCGGATCTGGGCGCTGACCCCGGACTGGCTGATGTGCACGCGCTCCGCGGCGCGGGTGAAATTCGCCTCCTCGGCGACCGCCACGAGATATTCGAGCTGTCTGAGTTCCATAACTGTATCTTCTAGATCCTAGTAGTTCAATCGGTTGGACTTATCGATCTGCGGCTCTCAGACTGTACTGCGCAAAGACCCGAGCCACAAGGAGAGAAGTCATGTCGAACCAGGAACGAGCCCAGAAGCCAGAGGATCTGACCCGGCTGTTCGTCGAGCGAGGCAACGCCGGCGATGCTGCCGGGATCGCCGCGCTGTACGAGCAGGACGCCGTCATGGCCTACCCTCCCGGCGGCACGACGGTCGGCCGCGCCGCCATCCACACGTTGTGGGAGAAGATCCTGTCCAAGGGCCCCCACTTCGAACAGGAGGCTCCGCTCCCCACTCTGGTCAGCGGCGATATCGCCCTCACGTCGACACCACCCAGGGACGCTGCCGGTGCCCGGGCGCAGGTCTGCCGTCGACAAGCTGACGGCACCTGGCTTCGTCTGCTCGACCAGCCCGAATTCGTCTCCATCGCCAGGGACATCCCATGACCCCCGGGCAGATCCGCGCCGTGGCCATGTCCCTGCCCGAGGTGAGCGAACGTGCGACCTGGGGAAGACCGACCTTCCGCGTTGGGAACAAGCTGTTTGCCACCCTCGCCCGGGACGGCTCCTCGGCGACCCTCAAGTCCTCCGTCGAGGCACAGCGGGCGGTGGTGGGCGCCAACCCCGATACCTTCACCATCGCCGCCTATCTCGGCCGTCACGGCTGGATCACCGCCCGGCTCGACGTGGCCGACAAGACCCTGACGAAGGAGCTAGTCATGGAGGCATGGCGTCGGGCTGCGCCCCGGCGCCTTCTCATCTGACGCCAGTCCCACCGATGACTTGCCGGCGATCGTCACGGTCAAGCCGCACTCACCATTTTGGGAGGACCTCGACGTGCCCGATAGCGCCCTAAGCAGTCCCATCGCCTTCGAGGAGCCGCGGCTAGAGTTCTCGACGCGAGCGCCACGCGCCTCTCGGGTGATGGCCGCCCTCGACTCCGCCGTAGAGTTGGACTCGTCTCTCCGGGACCTCGTCGGCCTGCGAGCATCCATCCTGAACGGTTGCGCCTATTGCGTCGACCTGCACGCCCTCGATGCGAGAGCCCGGAGCGAGACCGAGCAGCGGCTCCACGCCGTCGCCGTCTGGCACGAGGCCCGTTCTTCAGCCAACGCGAGCGAGCCGCACTGCTTCTCACTGACGCGATCGCGCGCATCGCCGACACCCACGTGCCACCCGCAGCCTACGAGGTCGCCCGCAAGCACTTCGACGAGGAGGAGTTCGCCCAGTTCGTTTGGGCCATTGTGGTCATCAATGCCTGGCACCGCGTCGCGCTCACACTCCGCAGCCGTCCCGGCGAGCACCAGCCCGGCCGACGGATGTGGCGGGGGCCGGCTGACGGCCGCGATGTCGTGGAGAGAGTGTAGGGCGAGGCATGTAGCTTGATCGCATGGGCACAGGCCTCCAATGTCGACCATTGGTGTCCGGGGATGGGCGACCTCACCAGCCTCGCGACGGCCACGCCGCCAGTGCTGTCGCCGGCGACGGTTCCGGACCTAATCGAAGCCGTTACCGCGCCTGGGGACTGCTCCGGAGTACCCGTAGGACCCCGCTGTCCTGCCGGTGCGGCGGTGGCTGTCCTGCCGGTGCGGCGGTGATAGAGAGCTTGCTTCAACAACGGCGGCGCACTGCAGCACTTGCTTATGCACCCCAGGTCCCCGGCCGGGCCTGGACAGCATCAAAGCAAGTGCTCCAGCCGAATTCAGAACTGACCGCGAGTTCACCCGCTGGTCGGGGCGCCCAGACTCGAACTGGGGACCTCTTGCTCCCAAAGCAAGCTCCTGAGACATTCGTCGCTCGCATAGGCCTTCTTGAATTCGCCTGGTCCGCTTGCTTCGCCATCCGTGCTTCAGGTCAGCACTTGCTTCAAGGGTCAGGAGCAGTTCCGGAAGCAATGAAGCCCTCGTCGAGCGGCAGCCGGAAGGCTCGTCCCATAGCTCGCCGCCGCCGGTTCCGCTGTTATCGGTGCGTCCGGGTGCGCAGCCGACGACGCTGACGAGCACGACGGGCAGGCCGCGGTCACGGAACGCCTCGGCAAGCCGTCCGGCGCGGGCGGCGGTCTCGGGCACGGGTTCGGGTGCGGAGGACCGGAAAAGGGTTCGGACGCCCCTTTGGTCAGCGATTACCGGATTTCGTAGGTGCCGTCGAGCCGGGCGCGTGCGATCACGTGTTCGGTCATGGCGTGGACGACATCAGTCAGGGTGAACGTGTCGGGCAGCTCGGGCTGGTAGTCCAAGGCGAAGAGTTGGAAGACGTAGGAGTGTGGTCCGTGCGAGCGGAGGGGCATGGGGCCGGCCCAGCCGCGGTGGCCGAGGGCGCCCTTGCCGTGTTTGAGCCCGCGGATCGGGCTGCGGTGGGCGAGGCCGTTCTCCGGAATGCCGCTTAGGGATGGGTCGATGCCGACCGTGAGTGCATGCGTGGCGGGTTTCCCCAAGGGGGCGTCGGCGTCTTGCACGATGAGCACGAGTTCCGCGGTGTCGGCCGGTGGTCGTGTCCAGGCGAGGGCGGGTGAAATGTTGGCGCCGAAGAGGCGGCCGCGGTGTCGCTCGGGGATGGGAGTGCCGTGTTTAAAGGCAAGGCTGGTGAGGGTGAAGTTCTCGGGTGCTTGCAGGTCGGGACGCGCCCAGACCAGCGTGTGGTGACCGGCGCGTCGGTTGCGCAATGCGTGACCGACGGGGTTTGCGGGCATGGTCTTGGTTCCTTCTCTATGCCTGGCGAGTGGGGAGGCCAGGGTTGCGGAGTCTGCGGTCGAAGACTGAGAGGGCCACGGCGACGATGCTCACGCCGATCATGATCAGGCCGATGAGGTGGACGCCGCTGTCGCTGACGCTGTTGTGGAAGACGATGCCGGTGATGGCGGAGGAGGCGATGGAGCCGACGTAGCCAAAGGTGCGGAACAGTCCGGATGCGACGCCGAGTTGCTCGCGTGGGGCCTGGGTGTAGAGGGCGATCTGGTTGCCGCTGGCGGCGGTGGCGAGTGCGACGCCGAAGGCCAGGGTGATCAGAACGATCCAAACGATGTTGGTGCCCGAGGCCAGGACCAGCACGCCAGCGGACCCCACCAGGCTGGCCAGCGCGGCGACGATAACAGGGCCGCGAATGAGGTTGCGCCTGGAGATCGGTACGGCGACAACGCCGGAGATCACGCTCATCGGCAGCAGGAGCAATCCGGCGCCGAGCGCGGACATATGGCGACCGGCCTCCAACCATTGGGTGATGCCGTAAAGGACGACATACACGCACAGGGCGACCAAGGCGTAGCGCAGGTACGTCCGGGTCAGCGCCGCATTGCGGACGAGCAGCCGCACGTCGACGAACGGGTGCTTGGCGCGCAGTTCCCACAGGGTCAGGGCGACGAACAGAACCACGGCCGCGCCCAGCATGGTCCAGTTCGGTTCCGGGAGTGAGAACAGGAACGCGAGCAGAGCGGTCATCGCCAGGGCGAAGCCAATGATGCCGGTCAGGTCGATGCGGGAGAGAACGTCGCGGGCGTTTTTCGGCGTCTGCTGTGCGGGATCGCGTGGGATCCAGATCAGCGCTGCGGCCAGGGCGATGAGCGCCACGGGAACGTTCACGAAGAACACCCAGCGCCACCCGGCAGCCTCGACGAGCACTCCGCCGATCGGCAGGCCAAGGGAGGCGGTCGCGATGCCGGCGATCAGCAGGCCGCCCAGCACGCCCCCGGGCGGTTTTTCCATCCCGGCAGCTTTGGCGCGGCGCTGGATCAGCATCATCGCCGCCGGATAGGGGCAGGAACTGCCCAACCCGATCAGCACCCGGGCGATCAGCAGCATGAGGAGGTTCTGCGCCACCCCGCCGAGGACACCGCCGAGCACCACCAGGACGATCCCGACGAGGAAGACGCGGCGGGCACCGAAGACCTCCGCGACTTTCCCTGCCGTGGGCTGGGCGATCGCACTGGCCAGGTACAGGGCGGTGACCAGGGAGGCGGTCTGCCCGACCGAGACGTGCAGGCCGGTCGCGATCGGCACGAGCGCGGTGGCGATCATGGAAGTGTTGACCGAGTTCAAGGCCGCCCCGATGAACAGCGGGGTGGTAAACCGCCACGAGAACGGCTTGCCCCTCACGGTCGATTCGTCGGCCGGGATAGCGGGTGTCATGGGGCGCTCCGATCGAGCCGCATCAGCGATCTGGGTTTCCTCGGTACTTAGGTATACTAAAGGCCAACTTTTAGGTATACTAACGACCCATGGAGACAAATGCAAGCCGCGAACAATCCGGCGCCGCCGACGAGGCCGGCCTCGGCGGCCAAGTACGATCAGCGGTCGCTCGGCTCTACCGCCGGTTCCGTAGCGAACGGCCAGAAGGCACCCTCGGAGACACGGCGCTCGACGTCCTCTCCTGGCTGCAGAGGAACGGCCCGCACACCCTGACCGAGCTCAGCGAACAGGGCCATGTCGCCCCCGCCTCGATGAGTCAGACCGTGAACCGGCTGACCTCGGCAGGCTACGCGATCCGCACTCCCGATCCGAACGACCGCCGGAAAGTGCTGTTCAGCACCACTCCCGGGGGCGCCGAGCTCGCTCTCGCCGCCCGCATCCAACGCAATACCTGGCTGGACGCCCAACTACAAGCACTCAGCCCCGAGGATCAGAACGCGATCGCCCGCGCCTGCGCGCTACTCAGCAACATCGCTGGCTCCCAGCCCGCGGAGCGACCGCCCAAGCAGTGAAGGCTGGGGCAAGCAAGCTAGACGTTTTGACGTATAGCCGTCGGTCTGGCGGTGATAGAGCACTTGCTTCGCAAATCGTGGCCCGGAGCAGCACTTGCCTTGCCCCACCGCGGACCCGGCCGGGCCCGGCAGAACCAAAGCAAGTGCTCCCGGTGAATTCAACATTGACCGTCATGTGACCAGCTGGTCGGGGCGCCCAGACTCGAACTGGGGACCTCTTGCTCCCAAAGCAAGTGCTTTCGACTTTCGTCACTCACATAGGCGATCTTGAATTCGCTTGGACCACTTGCTTCGCCATATGTGCTTCAGGCCAGCACTTGCTTCGAGGGTCAGGAGCAGTTCCGGAAGCAATAAGGCGCGGGGGTGATCCACGTCTCCCCTCCCCTGCCGCCAACGAGCCACTTGAACCGCCCCGGGAATCCTGGAGGCTCCATTCCTTGAGAGGATGGAGCGATGGCAAGGACAAGCAGGTATCCCCAGGACGTTCGTGACCGGGCGGTCCGGCTGGTGCTGGACCACCGAGGCC
>Ga0187851_10001463_pt1 | contig 22588 bp, 16 predicted proteins | sample June2016WEW_6_10_FD_132997 | JGI IMG/M metagenome (GOLD analysis project Ga0187851, IMG submission 132997) | Peatland microbial communities from SPRUCE experiment site at the Marcell Experimental Forest, Minnesota, USA - June2016WEW_6_10 | ecosystem: Environmental > Terrestrial > Soil >...
ATCGTTTATAATTTCATAAAAAGGAGTCCTGCAAAATGATGTCCGCTCTTCTGCGAGTATGCTGCACTCTGTTCATTTTTGCGACGACCGTCTCAGGCAGTATGGATACGTCGCAATCCGCGATGGCGGCAACTTCTACTTCTTCTGCGCCTGATTTCGGATCGGCAACGTTCGACTCCGGCCTTACGGACCAGGCGCGTATCTATGCCGGAATGATGCCGCTTAATCCGCTGCACTATAGCAACCTCACCTCGACAAAGGCGTGGCAGCAGCATAGCAGGATATTTCAAGAAAACTGGACAAAATTAAGCAAACGACTTCAGGCGATGTCGGTCTGGCGTGATTCCGCCCTGGCGGGTATTTCAATGGATGGCGCTACGCTCTTCTACCCGTTCAGCGGGCCGGACTTCCTGAATGCCGATATATTCTTTCCCGAGTGCGAAAAATCCGTCTACCTGAGCCTTGAAGGGACCGGATCTATCCCCTCAACGACTATGAGCGAAGCGCACCTCAACAACTTCCTCGACGACATTCGTGCAGCCATGGCTGAAATCTTCGAGAGGAATTATTTCATAACCTCATATATGAGCAAGGATTTCTATACCCCGTATCTGAAAGGAAACCTTGCGGTTTTCATGATATTCCTGGCACGCAGAAATTGCGCCATTGTCTCGATCGAAAAGATTCATATTGACTCTGCGGGCAACCTGGTCAGTGCTCCCGCCGATACGGGAATTGCTGGTAGAAAGGACATAGCCGGAATTGAAATTCAGTATATAACAGGGAACGGCGGAACCACTCATTCACTCCTTTACTTTCCGGTAGACATCTCCGATAAATCCCTGAAACTCAAGCCTCAGTTCCTGACTTTCCTTGGCACGATGACCGATATGATCACCTTCATCAAAGCGGCCTCCTACTGCATGCATGGCAGCGATTTTTCGATCATCAGGAGCATCTGCCTGAAGGCAAAAGCGGTTCTTGAAGATGATACCGGAATTCCATATCGATTTTTCAAGCAGAATGAATGGGAGGTGTCGCTTTATGGTCGCTATACCAAGCCGGTAAAGGACTTCCATTACGGTTTTCAGGCGGACCTCGATTCCGCTTACCGGTTCGGTAAGAATATCCAGCCGCTGCCCTACAGCATCGGCTATCACTGGCGGGACGGCTTTTCGAGTTTTATCCTGGCAATACGAAAGGGCGTTCATTGATAATTCATCTCTCTTTGGGGAAACCATTGGGGAATATTTTTTACAAAATCACCGTCTGAGAATGGCCGCTTCATGGTTTTTCCCGGCACTTTAGCCGGCGCCGCCCAAAATAGTACTTTCTTGTTTTTTTAAGATGATCATTTGCAGGAAAAAAAGCCCGACCATCCAAGCATTGGCCGCGCCAATGGCAAAAATGAAAAAAATAGCGGGACGATCGGTTGCCGCGGCAAGAATGACAAAGGTGATATGGGTGGAAGGGCCGATGAGATTCCATAGCATCGCTTGCAGGGGGGTAACCGCCTGACGCCGCTCCGAAGAAGGCGATGGCGAGACGCGAGAACTCTCGCTTTTTTGAATGGCGAGATATCGCAGATAAATGGAAATTAATAGTTTATCAACGACGTGACCTTTTTCCGTCTTCAATCGCGCCAGTTCATCGGCCATAAGGCGGAATTCGTCCTCATCGATGCCTCCCGGCCTTGCCTGACGGATGAAGGCATTACGGTAGTAGTCGCTTGAAATGGAGTGGAGAATCGTGCTGGCGACTGCCGCAAGCATGAGTATCCATGGGTTGAAGGGCAGGTGGAGGGTGCCGTATCTGACCGCTCTGGTCATGCCGATTGCAAAACCGATGTAGACCGCCCCGCTCGCAATGTAGTCCACCATGCCGTCAACGATCCTGCCGGTTTTTGTGCCGTTTTTCTTCAGACGCGCGATCATCCCGTCGCTGCAATCGAAGATATTCGAGAGTCCGAACAAAATCGCCCCGAGAGCGAAGGCCGCAGCCGTTCCGCCGGCCATCACGATACCCGCACCGATGCCGACGACCATGGCAAGCAGGCTTACGAAATTGGGCGTCAACGGCAGCGGCTCCGTCACTTTTACAAAAAGAAAAGCAAGCGGGCGAAAAAATGCCAGATCGATCAATTCTTCGGCAAAGGGATTTTTCAGGGAGCTTTTATATTGAGCGATGAGCGACGGTTTCGTTGCCACGGGTGGTTTCTCGCGATAGAGATTCAGTATGAATCGTTAACGACAGGGATGCGCCCTGAATGTGCGCATCGGGAAGCGGCGTTGTATATCGTTAAATATACTATCAGCAACGAAGGCGACTTTCATGATCCCTACCGTTGCCAAAGAGGCAGGCAATGACCGATTTTATATCCGATGAAAACAACGTGGATATGAGGGGGGAAAAGCATGGGGAAAAAATCACTGTTAAGCCCCTTTATTATTATCGGGGTTGGCTTTCTTATGCTCCTTGGCGGTGGCATCGCCGCGATCTACCTGCTATTCCCGCCGGAAAAAATTGTGGCGATCATTCTTCCGCAGGTGGAAAAAACAATAGGCCGGAGGATAACGTTTGAAAAAGCGAGTTTCAGCTTCCTTCCACGGCTCGGCCTTACGCTTTCCGGCCTGACAGTCGGGAACACTGGTCGCGAAGGGTTTTCCCTCGCCCCCTTTCTTACCATGGAGAACTTCACCGCGTGCATTTCAGTGGCGTCCCTCTTCAAGGGGTATCCGGAGATTACCCAAATCGTCCTGAAAAAGCCAACAATCAGAATTGAGGTCAGTGAACAGGGCGCATTTAATTTCGATGACTTCGCGCCGAAAGATAGCGCCGCAAAAGCGCTCCTGCCGCCTGGAATCCCGGTACTGCCCATACCCCTCACTCTTGAGAAACTGGTGATCACGAGCGGAACGCTCATCTATGACGATCGCAAAATGGGACTTATGGTGACGGTGGGAACAATCAAGCAGGAAGCGCGGATCGCAATCGACCGCAACCTCGCCAATATCGTTTTGGATGGAACGCTCCGTTTAAGCGACATTTCGGTGAAAATCAGGGATGTCGAGACGCCGCTTAAGGGCCTCGAAATCACGGTGGCGCACGATATCGGCGCCGATCTTCCCTCCGGAATCATCACGGTCAACCGGATCGATGCTTCATGCGGAAAAATCGCGTGCGTCGTGACCGGAACGATGAAGGATGTATTGACAAAAGCGCCAATGTTCGATCTTACACTCAGTGCACAGCGGATAAATGTTCAGAATATCCTCAGCCTTCTGCCCGCGAAAGTTATGCCGTTCGCTGCAAAACTTTCAGTCGCCGGAACCCTCGCCACCGCAGTCCAATTGCGGGGACGCCTGCTCCCCGGCACGTTGCCGGTTTTGACCGGTTCGGCTAAGGTTACGGATGTTACGATACATTATGATGATGCCGCTCTCTCCCGATCGATCGATACGTTAAACGCTGCGGTAGAATTGACCGATAAGAGCGTTACCGTTGATCCGCTGACCATGCGGTTCGGGAGGGGTACGGGCGCGGCTCCCGGTCGGATGGCCAACAGCCTCGCTGGCACGTTGACAATACACATGGCTGATGGAAAGTTCGAAAACACACCCTTCCAGAAAACCGTCACCGAGACAATCCGCGCGTTCCTGCACTCCGATCAACTCGAAGGCATCAACCCTATTAACTTTAGTGAGCTCAGCGCCTCGATTCGGATCGCAAACCGCCGCGCATTTATCGACGAAATGAAAATTCTGTCGGATTTCGGAGACTGGAAGGCCAGGGGCAGTATCGGGTTTGATGCCGGCGTGGACATGGCGGTATCGATGCGGCTGAGCAAACAGGTGTCCGGGAAAGTTCTCGACGTGGAAGGAGCGGCAAAGGAGGCGGCAAAGAGGTTGCTGGCGGGAACGCAGCTCTCGGCCGCCGCCGGGTTTTTCGATAACCTGAGCCTGATTCCGCATGATAAAGAAGGGCGGATATCCCTGAAGTTTGCCCTTTCCGGGACGGTAAGCGCGCCGCAGGTCGGCTCCCTTACATTCGGAGATATCGGCCAGGGCAATGGAACGGGAGGGCAGGCGGGTTCCGGGAGTGATGAAAAATGGAAAAACGGTTCACAGGAGGAGATGATAAAAAAAGCGGGAGAACAGATTAAGAATGCGTTGCGGGGATTATTGTAATAGGAGGAGTAAAGGTTGAAGGATGAATATTTTCTTCAGGCTCCTGTCTCCCGTTTCCGGCGCAAATCCCCGGTCCTGAGGTATTTTCCTTCACACCTCGCTGAAATGGATTGTACGAGCAGAGGTTATTTCTGCAATCTCACCCATCGAAAGGATGTATCATGCGCCAACTTCTTCTGCGTTTTTTAATCGGACTCACCCCGGTCATGCTTTTGGCAACCCCGCTCTTTGCGCAAGCCGGCGGGAGATCAGGGCTGGGCGGCCTGGGCGGTATGTTGCCGATGCTCCTTGTGATGTTCGTGGTTATCTTTTTTTTCATGATCCGTCCGGAGCAGAAGAAGTCGAAAGAACGTCAGCGTTTGCTTGCAAGCATAAAGAGGGGCGACCGAGTGATGACCTCTTCAGGTATATTCGGAACCGTTGGTAACGTCAAAGACACGACGGTCATGGTAAAGATCGCTGAAAACACGGTCGTTGAATTCTCCAAGAGCGCCGTTACCGCCATCTTGAATTCAGATGGGTCGGAGAAAACCCCGGAAAAGGAAGAAAAGGCAGGTTAGTAGTGCTTGCAATGCATTACTATGGAGACTCAATTCTCCGCACCACGGCGACGCCGATTACCTGCATTGACGGCGATCTCAAGACGTTGGCCGATGAGATGGTCGTCACCATGCGCCATGAGAATGGCGTGGGACTGGCAGCGACCCAGATCGGCCGTACGCAGAAGATAGCCGTCATCGATCCGACCGGTGGCGAAGCGAAACCGTACATTCTCATTAATCCGGAAATCGTTTATGCCTCTCCGGATACGGTTATCGAGGACGAGGGGTGCCTCAGCGTCCCGACGATCTGGCATCCGATCAAGCGCCATAAACGCGTCTCGGTAAAGGCGCTCGATCTCGATGGAAAAGAGTATATGATCGAAGATGCCGATGGCCGGCTTGCCCGTGCGATTCAGCATGAGGTCGACCACCTGAACGGCATTCTCTTTATCGATCATCTCTCGCCGATGCAGCGTCGGCTTATAAGCAGCAAGCTTAAAAAACTGGCAAAAACCGGTGGAGAACAGGACTAGGTCGCTTCGAAGTCCCTTTTTTGCGTTTTTCATTGGCGCCGTGGTTTTCTGCGCTCCGATCCTTGTTCCCAATTCTCCTGTCACGCAGAAAAACCTGACGTCAACGCCGCAACTTCAGGCGCAACCGGCTGATGCACGGTCCGGCGCCAATGCAAAGGAGATTGCCTCCAAACCATCGCTTTCCGGCGACGTCTCGGTTATCGGCGATACGCTTTCGCCGTCCCATGCCGTGTCCCGGCTTTCGTCTTCCCTTGGATCAGGAGAGATAATTCGAATCGCTCTCGCTCGATCGGCGAGTCAATCGGTTTTCTATGTGCAAGATACGGTAACGCTGCATTCGGCCTCTCCCGGAAAGCTTCAATGGCTCTCCGGGAGGATCGCTATTGCGATGCAGGAGAATGGGCAGGTTGTGGTCCGGTTCGGGGATTCCAATGAGTTTCAGGCGTCGCTTCCATGCACATTGATGACGTTGTGCGAAACCTCCTCCATCTCCTTCGATGCGCGACATTATCGCGGCTCCATGGTTCTGGAAGGAACCGGGAACTATGCGATTCTCAACTGCCTTGACATCGAAGACTATCTTCGCGGCGTGGTGCCGCTTGAAATGGGGAAACGATCCTGGCAGGAGCTGGAGGCGTTGAAGGCGCAGGCGGTCGCATCAAGAACCTATGCTTACCGGCGTATCCAGAGGAGCAGGGGAGAGTCTTTCGATCTGCTCAGCACTATTGCAGACCAGGTCTATGGCGGCGCCGATGTCGAAACCGCGGAGGCCGATTCCGCGGTCCGCTCGACCCGGGGCCTGGTTGTTCGTTGGGGAGACTCTCTTGCCGATATCTACTTTCATTCCACCTGCGGCGGCTATACGGCGGGCTTCGACGAGGCCTGGAACAAACCACCCTGTCCCTATCTGCAATCGCAAAGCGACCTCGATCCGGATGGAAAACCCTATTGCGCCTTTTCTCCGCTCTTCGAATGGGAAGAGACGTGGAGCGCTGACCAGCTATCCGCAATAATTCGTAAAAATAGCGGAAAAATGAAGGGTCAGGAACCATTCGCCGGCAAACTGCGGAAGATAAGGGTGCTCGATCGTTTCTCTTCCGGCAGGGTAAAGGCGTGCAGGTTCGAGGGGAAGGGTGGAATCATGGAAAGTGGCGGCGACCGGCTTCGGTCCATTCTACGGCGCAACTCCGGCTCAGGAGGCTTGCTGCGAAGCTCGAATTTTACCATTGTTGAGAACGGACCCAATAAGTTTACCCTGCATGGCAAAGGGTATGGTCACGGCGTGGGGATGTGTCAGATGGGCGCCGTCGGGCGGGCACGCCATGGAGAGCGCTTCGACCAGATTCTCAAGGCATATTTCACCGGTACGGAGATAGCACAGATGGACGCGGAGTGGTTCAGTGGCCGATGACTCGAAACGCAGTTGCTCTGCTCTTCGTTGTCTACAAACTCGATTGTTGTATCGTGGATAAAATATAACAAGTGTTTTTCGTGCATGAATTCAGTAGATTATATATAACTGAACAAGGAATTGCATGAAAGTACCAATATATCTGCATATGTCGATCAATGGTAATAAAGAAAGACGGAGGAATCGATTGAGCGTGTTGAATTTGAGAAGCGTGATGCGCATTCGATCGGCCGCAAGGCTGTTCTTTTTTTCAACGCTCTGCTTTTATGCCGGCGCACAGACATTCCCGCGACAGGATATTCGGTATTCCGCCAACTGGAAATTTTACCGGGGCTACATGAACGGTGCGCAGGCTACCTCTTTCAACGACGGATCATGGAGCACGGTGTGCCTGCCGCATACGGTAAATGTGGAATCGGCCATAAGCAATCCTGACTATGATTACTATCAGGGCTACTGCGAGTACCGCAAATCATTCGTTCCGGACTCCACCTGGAGGGGGAAAAAAGTATTTCTGGAGTTCGAGGCGGCAATGCAGACGGATACGATCTGGATTAACGGCAACCTTAAACTCGTGTACCTTGGCGGCTATAACCCCTTTACCATCGATATTACGGGCGATCTTCAGTACGGCGTAACGAACGTGATTGCAATATGCCTCAACAACAGCGTCAATACCGATGTATCGCCCGGCGAGCAGCCGGATTTCTTCTTTTACGGCGGTTTATACCGTGATGTCAATATTCATGTCATGGACTCTCTGCATATCACCGATGCCGTCTATGCGGATAAAATCGCCGGCGGCGGCGTTTTCGTGACCGATTCCGCTGTGTCGAAGACGTCCGCGATTGTAAGGGTCAAAACCGATGTGCTCAACGAAGGTGTCAGCTCCAAGGGTTGCGTGCTGACGACCACGCTCATTGATTCGCTCGGCGTAATACAAGGGACCGTTACCTCACCCGCGACGACGATTGCCCCGGGCAGAGATTCCGCCTTCAGCCAGAGTTTTACAGTTTCAAGTCCTCGCCTGTGGAGCCCCTCCAGCCCATACCTGTACAAGGTTGTCTCCCGGGTGTACGACGGCTCGACGCCAGCCGATTCGACGATTACGATAATCGGGATCAAGACTGTTTCTTTTACGCGCTCAGGAGGTTTCATGCTTAACGATTCAAGTTTCCTCCCGCGCGGCGCAAACCATCATCAGGATTACGGCGGGATCGGCAATGCTGTCCCGGCCTCCGGCCAGTATCGCGATGCATTGCGACTTAAGGAGGCCGGCTTCAACTGGGTCCGTTGCTCGCATTACCTTCAGAACCATGCATTTATAGACGCATGCGATAAGCTCGGCATCATGGTTGAACCGGCCCTCGTTGGCTGGCAGTACACCGCAGGTTATTCCAACGCCACTTTTACGGCAAATCTGAAACGCGATCTCCATACCCTGATTCATTACTATCGTAACCATCCCTCGGTTGTCGTCTGGGAGAGCGCGATGAACGAAAGCGATCCACCGGCTTCATGGCTGGATACGGCGCAGACGATCGTGCATGCGGAAATTCCCGGCACGGGGCAGGCGTACACGGTAGGTCAGCAGGCCGGCAGCTGCGGAACGTCGCTGAATATTCTGAATATCTATCAGGCAGCGGTACAGCAGTGCGGAAGAACTCCTGTGATAAGCGCCACGAGTCCGTATGGCATATCGGAATACGGCCACTGGGAGTTCGGCGGATTCACCAGTACAAGCATGCAGACACGAGCGAACCTCGATACCGGCATGTTGATTGAAGCGGCAAACCACTCCTCTTCGCTGAGCGCCGACCGGGGTCTTGCCGGGCTTTCGTTCGACGCCCTGTGGGTATACAACGATTACTTCGGTATGTCGAATTATGCCAATGGCTTTTGTTCGGGCGGCTTTGTCGACCCGTACCGTTTCCCGAAATACTCCTACTACATGTTCCAGAGCCAGCGGGATCCGGGGATCATCATGCCGGGCGTCAGTTCCGGTCCCATGGTGTTCATTGCAAACCAGTGGCGGTCCGGTTCGCCGATCTCGGTCAAGGTTTTCAGCAACTGTACCCAGGTTTCCCTCTATCTCAACGGCGCGCTGGTTGGAACGCAATCACCCGACGTTGGCGGCGCCACGGGCAATCTTGAACACCCGCCCTTTACTTTCACAATTTCGTCCTACAAGGCTGGCACATTGGTGGCACAGGGCCTGATAGGCGGCGTTGTCGAGACTTCGGATACGGTGAGAACTCCCGTTACGGCAACCAAGGTTGCTGTCAAGCTCGATACCGCCGACATGCAACTGCAGGCCGACGGATCGGACCTGGCGATTGCCTATGCCTCGATAGTCGACACCAATGGCACGGTGATGCCGACCGCGACCAATGCCGTTACTTTTTCGGTATCAGGACCGGCCTCGATCATCGCTCCCGACGGCAATCCGGTCGCGGCAATCGGGGGAATCGCGGCCGCCTACATTCAAACACGGTACAATACTGCCGGTATCATCACCGTTTCAGCCTCCGTCACCGGGCTCGCTTCGGGCAGCGCAACAATGAACTCAGTCATGCCGCCCGCGACCGGCCCGGTGAGCGTCGAGCATGGCGCCGCTTACGTCGCGGTCTCTCCGGCAGCCATCCGCATGGTGCAACGCGGCGACCGAATGGTACTCATCGTTCCCGATGAGGTGATGCGCGGGTCCACGGGCGCGCGGTTCATGCTGTATAACCTGCAGGGAAGATGTGTAAAAGAATGGAATTTCGATCCGGGAGCGGAACTCTCGGTTTCGACGAGATCATGCCCGCAGGGTCTCTACTATGGTAAACTGGATGTCGGATCGCACGAGTATATCCGACAGGTGGTGAAGATAGGGCAGTAAAGACCGCCGAAGAGATTGATGGGCGCTTCAAAAATATATTCTTTCGTCAATGCTCCGGCAGTAGAGAGGGAGGAGTCCGCAGTGAGCAGTATCGAATTTGCCCGTCAGACGCTTAAGAAAGAAATAGTTGCTCTTGAAGAGTTGATGCAGGGACTTGGGCCCGCTTTCGACACCGCGGTCGATTTGCTCTGTGCGGCAACGGGGAAAGTCATTACCTCCGGGCTCGGGAAGTCGGGCATCGTTGCCGGCAAAGCAGCGGCGACTTTTTCAAGCACCGGAACGCCCGCAGTCTTTCTCCACCCGGTCGAGGCGATGCACGGCGATATCGGGCTCGCGCAGAAAAACGACATCGGCCTGCTTTTTTCCAACAGCGGAGAGACAAAAGAGGTGCTGGAAGTGCTCCAGGCGTTCAAGCGGCTTGGGCTGAAAACTATTGCCGTGGTCGGGCGAAAACGCTGTTCGCTCGGCGAATTTGCCGACTGCTCGCTTGATGCGGGCGTCAGGGAGGAGGCCTGCCCGCTCAACCTCTCTCCGACCTCAAGCGTCATCGTAGCTCTTGCGCTTGGTGACGCCCTTGCCGCTTGCCTCATGCGACGCCGGGGATTCACGGAGGAGGATTACAGCCGCCTGCATCCATCCGGTTCTCTGGGGAAAAAGCTGCTGCTGCGCGTAAAGGAAATCATGCATGGCGGCGATGATTTACCGCAAGTCATTACGGGGACGCCGATGTCCGAAACCCTTTATATTCTGACCTCAAAGGCCATGGGGGCGGTGATCGTCACCGATGCCTCACGAACGCTCTGCGGCGTTTATACCGACGGCGATCTCAAGCGGACGATCCAGCAGAGTAAAGATTTTCTCGACGTAAAGGTTAATGAGGTCATGACCGCCGACCCTGTCGCCATTCGCGAAGATCGACTGGCGGTGGAAGCGCTCGCTCTCATGGAAAACCGTCTCTCGCAGATCTCCGTTCTGCCCGTGGTCGATAAGGAAAACAGGGTGGTCGGCATCGTCCGGTTGCACGATCTGGTTCGTGCGGGGCTTTAATACATTCCAATCGGATTCACGGTGTTTAAAAACCATAATGGTCAGTTTCCTGCGTTCCGATATGCCAGCGTAACTCTTTGCAAAACAGTAATGCCCGCGAGAGCCGAAAGGCTTCCGAGAATCCACACCATGACCGTGGGTCCGAAGAGAAGGCCCAGGCCGAGCAAAATGAGCCGTTCAGGGCGTTGCAGCAGGCCCCCCGAACAGGTGATTCCCATGCCTTCGCACCGCGCCTTGACATAACTTACCATGAGCGACAGCGTAATCGCGGTGTAGCAGAAAAGGATCCCCTTGCCATGCAGCGGGGCCGGGCTGCGGGCAAGATAAAAACCGAGCAGGCCGAACAGCAGGACGATTTCGGTGAAGCGGTCGCAGACTGAATCGAGAATAGCGCCGAAGAGAGTCTTTTTATTGCTCAGACGCGCAAGGAGGCCATCGAGACCGTCAGCGGTTGAGCCGATAACAACAACGCCTGCGGCGAAAGCCCAGTGGCCTCGAAAAACGAACCATCCGGAGATGCTGAACAGAATGACGCCCGTCAGGGTCAGATAGTTCGGCTGGAGACCCAATTTGACGCACTGCCGGGCTATCGGCAAGAGAAGCCGGTTATAGGCAGGTTTGAGTCTTTCTACCATTTGACCTTTCCTTATGCACACAATAACGATAATGTAAATATATTTTTTTGCGAAACTGCGAATCACCGTATCGATAGGGGAAAATTTATCCATGACCGATCGCAGCGCTTCCCTGATTGCCTATCTCAATGCGTGCATCGAAAATCGCCTCTTTCCCGGCTGCGCTCTCGGTATTATCGCCCATGGAGAGAGGCGGATCATCGCCGCCGGACGATTGACCTACGATCAATCATCGTCTCCGGTGACCGAAGAGACCGTCTATGACGTTGCCTCGATCACCAAGGCTATCCCGACCTCGTGTCTTGCCCTTGCGCTCTGCGATGATGGGGTGCTGTCGCTCACTTCGCGGATCATCGATGTCGTCCCCGAGTTTACAGGGGACTTTCACGAAAACATCACCATACGGCACCTTCTCACGCACACGCTCGATTTCGATTTCCAGCTCTCGGCAAAGAAACACCTGCCGCCCGATGCGATCATCGAGGCGATTCTGGGCGCATCGCTTCGCACCCCGCCAGGAAGCCGCTTCGCCTATGCAAATGCCACGAGCGTCCTCCTCGGTCTCGCCGTGGAGCGCGCCAGCGGCATGCGACTCGACGAAGCGGCGCAGTACCGTTTTTTCACCCCGCTTGCGATGACTCGAACTTCTTTTTTTCCGGCGTCGCTCTTCGGCGCATCCATTGCGCCCAGCGAAGACGATCCCTGGCGCGGTCGCATCATCTGCGGCGAGGTGCATGACGAAAGTGCATGGGCCCTGCGCCCTTCGGTGGTGGCAGGCTCGGCCGGTTTGTTCTCGACCGCGCCGGATCTCCTGAAGTTCATCGGAATGCTCCTTGAATGCGGAGAACTGAATGGTCGCCGTTTTTTCGCAAGAGAGACAGTCGCTCTCATGCATGCCAATGCGCTCCCGCCCGCCTTAGGCGCGGACGCCGCTCTCGGGTGGGAGCTCAATCAGCCAGTTTTCATGGGAACGAGCGCTACGCCCGCCACTTTCGGCAAAACCGGGTTTACCGGCTGCGCAATTGTAGCAGATCCGGGGCGGGAGACGGGAATGGTGTTTTTGGCCAACCATACTTTTCCCAAAAGAAGAGACGACCGGAGCGCGATTAATGCGGTGAGAAGTACGCTGGCGGATATGGTTTTTGAGAAATTTTCAAAATAAATTAAGATCTGAGGGAGAAACCGCGAAACGGTATTCCCCTGCAAAAAGGTTAATGGAACCGGCCGTCCAAAGCGTTCTATTAATCCTCAAAAAAAGGTAATCAAAATCCCGATAAAAAACTTATTATCTTTCTTGACCTTGCCTACCATATATAGTATTTTCATAACCATTATACATCAAATGGTAGTATATTCATTTTCCCTTCCTGGAGTGAGGAAACCTCATGATTCTGCGCAGGCTTTCCCTATTTGGGTTTAAATCGTTCGCGGAAAAAACCGAGCTCGAATTTGGCGCCGGCATGACTGCCGTCATCGGGCCGAACGGGTGCGGCAAGAGCAACGTCGTCGATGCCATTCGCTGGGTTCTGGGGGAGCAGAAGGTGACCGTGCTTCGCAGCGCCAGCATGTCGGATGTGATTTTCTCCGGCACCCAGAACCGTCAGCCGCTCAACATGGCCGAAGTGACATTGACAATAGAAAACGACAAGGGGATCCTGCCGGTCGAATATGGTGAAGTCGCCATCTCCCGGCGTATCTTCCGCAGCGGCGAGTGCGAATATCGCATTAATAAGGTGCCCTGTCGGTTGCGCGATATCCACGATCTCTTCATCGATACCGGCGTGGGAAGCAGCGTTTATACAACGATTGAGCGCGGCATGATCGACTCGATTCTGAGCGACAAGGCCGAAGAACGCCGCGTTCTATTCGAGGAGGCGTCCGGCATCGGGAAATACAAGCATCGCCGAAAGGAAAGTCTGCGGCAGCTCGATAAAACCCGGCAGGATCTGCTCCGTATCAACGATAAGGTGCAGGAGGCCGACAGGCAAGTGCGCATGCTTGCCCGCCATGTCGAAAAGGCCCAGCGATTCAAAACCTACCGCGAAGACCTCAAACGGCTCGAAATCGGTCACTGGAACCGGTCGTTTGTCGCGCTCACCGAAGCCCTTGCGCTACGCGCTCAAAAAATCGAGGAATCGGTCGCCGGGCGTGAAGCGCTCAGGGCGCGTATCAGCGCCATGGAGTCGCAGATCGAAAAAATGCGGCTTTTTGCACTCGAAAAAGAGAAGGATCTTGAAATCGCCTCGCGTCATGTCAGCGAAGCGAACGAACGGATCATCCGTCTCGACCGCGATCTCTCGGTCGCCGCGGAGCGGGCGAAGAGCCTTAGCGAAACCGTGGCCGTGGTGGAACGGGACATGCAGGTTATCGACACCCAGATGGAGGAGAACAGCGCCCTGCGCACACAGGTGGAAACCTGCATTGTCGGGCGGGAGAGCGATCACCGGAGATGCGCCGAACGTATGGTGTCGATGAAAAATGAGATCGAGGCGTTCGATAGCCGCCTGTGCATCCGCCGCGATGAGACCGATGCGCTGGCGCGCAATCAGATTGACATTATCAACGTGATCGGTAATTCCAAGGATGGTATAAGCGCCTGCAAGTCTACCCTGGCGGCCGGTCTGGCCCAGCAGGAGCGTAACCGCCAGGAACTGCAAAGTCTCCATGCGCGTGAAGACGAGTGCCGCGAAGCGGTGGAAACCTGTCAAAAGCAACTCACGGCGGCAGATGAGGAAAACCGCACTCTGGTGCAGTCGCGCCAGACCTTGGTTGCGCGCATAAACAAAGAGGATGAACGGTATCAGGGACTCATCGAGCGGGAGAAACGACTCGAAGCGCAAGGGGAATCCTCAACGTCGCAACTGCGGTTCCTCGAAGGGCTCGATGCGGCGTTTGAAGGATATGAGGGCGGCATCAAGATGCTTCTCAAAGCCATGCCCGAAGGGCTGCGCGGCAGCGTCGCCGATCTTATCCGCGTCAGCGATGAGGCGAACGTTGCCCTTATTGAAAAGACCCTCGGAGGTGCGGTGCAAACCGCGGTTTTCGATACAGAGGAGCATCTTCGCGCGGCCATGCTCCATTTGCAAGGAGAGAAATCCGGCGCCGCCCGCATGGTGGCGCTCGATCGCATCGCCCATGACGCCGCGCCGGCGGTTCCCGCGGCGGCCCTCGGAACTCCGATGCAATCGATGGTGACTACCGCCGCGGATTGTGAAGCGCTGGCGGACTATCTGCTCTCGGGCGTCATGGTAACAGAGAGTGGCGAGGAAGCATTGGCGTTTTCCCGGACTCACGATGCATTGCAAACGTTTGTCGGCCGCGACGGTGTTATTTGCAAAGGTGATGGTACCGTCATCGCCGGGCAGCCGCAAAAGGAGCAGCCGGGCATTCTGGCACGGAAGATTGAGATGGAAAAGCTGACCGCCTTTCTTGATCGTTGCGCAAAAGAGCACGCCGCGACGATCCAGGAGAAGGAGATTTGCATCATCAACCGGGACGAGGCTAAGAAGGCGCTCGTGGAGGTGGATGAGCGACTTAACAAGGGACAGCGATTCTCGCAGGAGCAGCAGGCTGCAATTCGGCACTACGGCAACGAACTCGAAGTGATCGGCGAGAAGGTCAATACGCTCCTGGTTGAGGGGGGCGATCTTGAAGTGAAGATAACCCGGGCCGAAGCGGACATTGCGGTGCAGGAAGCCGGGGTTGCGGCGCAGCAGGGTCGCCTCGCAGAGCTCGAAGCACGGCTGGAAGAAACGAGGAAAACCGTTCGCGCCATGGAAGACGAGCGCCGCGTGCTCGCCGACCGGCTTAAAAACCATGAACTCGAAGTGCAGGGACTGCATAACCGGCTCCAGCAGGACCGGCAGGATGTCGAGAGGTTGATAAAAGAAAATATCCTGGCTTTTGAGCGGAAACAGCGGAAACTTGCCGAAAAGCAAAAGGCCGAGGCCGAGGCAATCGCCCTTGCCGACAAGGCTGATGCCTGCCGGCAGGAACAGACCGCGCTTGTCTCGCGTCGCACATCGCTGGAAGCGGCTCGCGACGGCATCCGCGAGGAGTACAGCGGCCGACTGATCGAAATCGATGAACTCCGGAAAGTCGCTAAGATTGAGCAATCGAACTTCGAGGAGATCAGCAACCAGATCCATGCAAACGAGATCGAGCAGACGCGCGATGAGCAGGAACAGCGCCGCATCCGCGAACGTATCTGGGAGGCGTGGGAGGTCGACCTCACCGCTCCGGTCGAAGAGCTTCCGGTGATAAGCGAAGCCGAGGCCGAGGTTCTGCAACAGATAGACATGCTGCGTGAACGGCTGCGTCGGGTTGGCGAGGTCAACATGGCCGCCTATGAAGACTACGAGACCGAAAGTAAACGGTTCAACGAACTTTCCGCCCAGCGCGACGACCTGCAGAAGGCGGTCGACGATCTTGAACATGCCATCCGGAAGCTCGACAAGGAGGCGCGCGCGCAGTTCCTCGCCACCTTCGAACTCGTGCAGAAACATTTTACCGACATGTTCACCTCGCTTTTCGAAGGCGGTGAGGCGAATGTCAGCCTTGAAGAAAATGTGGATCCGCTCGAAGCCGCCATCCATATCAACGTCCGCCCTGCGGGCAAGAAAATGCGCGGCGTGCAGATGCTTTCGGCTGGCGAGCGGGCCCTCACGGCTATCTCGCTGCTCTTTGCACTTTACCTTGTCAAACCCTCCGCCTACTGCATCCTCGACGAACTCGACGCCCCGCTCGACGAAGCCAACACCGTGCGATTTATCAATGTCGTACGGAAATTCGCGGCCAACACGCAGTTCATCGTGATCACGCACAATAAACGCACGATGGAAGCGAGTGACATGCTCTATGGAGTGACGCAGTGCGAATCGGGCGTCTCGACCATCGTCTCGGTCAAATTCGATGATGCGGAGCGACAGGCGGCGTAAGATAAAGCGAATATTATGTAAATTGAGTTTTGCTCCGGTCCGGACGCGTGGATTATAGTTCTAAAAGCAGTGGAGATTATCGTGCGGATTGGAAACGTAACCAGATGCGTCTGATACCTTTATTTCGGGTTTTTTTTTCGCGGTATGCCGTCGAAACAACCGTTTTTGCCGGTGCATTTCTTCTTCTTTTGCCGGGCCTCTTCTGGGGTATGCCATCGGAATTCCCCTCCGAAATCGACTCAATCCTGCCGATGGGGCCGATCCATTTTTTTCTTAACTACACCGGCTCTCACGATCAGCTCGCCTATCCGGCGTTGCACTATCTGATACTCGGCGGCGTGTACGCGGTCTGTTTTGTGCTGTTCAAGGTCGGCGGCATTCTCGGCATTCCCACCGCCGCCTACCCCTTTGGGCTTCATGACCCGGTCGCGGCGATGACCATTCTCATGGTTGCGGGCAGGGCCGTTACCGCAATCATGGGAGCGACGATCTGCGCCGTGTTATTCCGCACGATCAGGATGATGACCGATTCGACGACGGCGCTCTTCATGACGCTTTCCCTCATGACATCGGCTGTCTTCGCCTATTACTCTCGTGTTACGAATCTCGATATCCCTGAGTGCTTCTGGTGGGCGCTCTCCTACGCCATTTTCCTGCGATCGGTGTACGGTGCGCCGGTTGCGCCCCGGCGTGCACTGTTGTTAAGCGGCATCTTCGGCGGTTTCGCCGTCGCGACCAAGGACGAAGCGATGATGTTCATCATCCCGCAGTGCCTTCTGCTCCTGTTTGACGGGACAGGTCGATTCGCGACCCGGCTGCGCAAAGCCATGGCCTACACCGCTATTGTCCTATGCGCCTATGTTCTGGCCGCCATTCTGCCGCAGCCGGTGCGCTGGGCAAACCATTTCCGTTGTATTGTCACCCTCTCGGACCAGGGCCCGTTGCGGACTTTCGGGTGCACGCTGCACGATCAGGGGGCTCTGCTCATCAGCACTCTGCGGTGTTTCTCCGCCGCCGCTTCGCCTCTCGTTGCCCTGCTCGGGTTGGCAGGGGTGATATCTCTTCTGGTCAAAAGGAGATGGGCCGTTGCCGTGCCGATTATCGTACCGGTGATTTTCTTCTATTGTGTCATGATCGTGCCGCTCGGTTTCGTGTATGAACGCTATACGCTCAACGCCGCCATAGTCGCCCTGATCCCTGCGGGGTATGTCTTTTACGGGATCCGGCGGAGATGTATCGGAAAGAAACGCGGCCTCTTTTTTCTGCTCGCGGCATGCATGGTGGTTGCCGTCGAATGCTGCTCGGGTTATGTACCGTTGACAATAGCAATGACCGGCGATGCCAAGAGAAAATTGACGGGAGTCCTTACCCGCATCGTGCCGGCGGGAAGCCGGATACTGACGCATGCATCCTATTTTTCCATGGCGAATGCCGACGCCTACCGGGCCTTCACCTTCTGCTCGCAGGACCACTGGGCATCGGGCAACGAATCACACCGCATGGCAACGCTGATCGACCATGACTCCACATGCACGAACTTCGTGCTGGCCGACCACGATCTTCGCCATCGTTCCACGTGGAAAAAGGGGGAGAATATCGATACCGCATCGCTTGACCTCATCGCGACGGTGCGGTTCCCGCCCTGGATCGAGCGAGGCAGCCGGGTCTTCCGCGCATCTCACGCGGCAGGAATATTCTTTGTCGCGCAGTCCTACTACGTGTATGACAAATTAAAATGAGGCTCAGTTCTTCGCCTCATCCTCCTGCTTCTGCATGTACTTTTCCGTCCTCCGCACGATCTTCAAATTCAGTTCCACGAGATTTTTTTTCTTGACGCTTGTGGGAATAAGCATGCGGAAGGTTTCGAGATTGAGGACTTTTGCCGCGAAAAAATAAGCCGTGAGCATGGCGCTGTTGGTGCCGGGGATGAACCCTTCTTCTTTGGCAATGTCGGAGACGGGAACGTAGAGCGCCCGCACGTCGGTGCGTCGCACTTTCCGGCCAACAATCGAGGAGTTGACGATAACAAGTCCTCCCGGTTGGACCGTGTCTTCGAACGCGTCGAGCGACGGGCCGTTGAGGGCCAGAAGAACGTTCGGCCGGTCAACGGCCGGCGAGCCGATCTCGGATGCGGACAGGATGATGCTCGTATTCGCCGTGCCGCCGCGCATCTCGGCGCCGTAGGAGGGGAGCCATGTGGCGTTGAGACCCTCGGCGATGGCGCATTTCGCCAGCATGCTTCCGGCGGAGAGCACTCCCTGACCGCCGAATCCGCCGATCTTTACCAGCTGATCCGGGAAGGTTTCCGCACGGCGCGACCGATGCGGCAATGCCGACTCGCTTCCGAGAAGGGAGAGCAACGCTTCGTCGGAAAGGACGGGATGGGATGCCGAAAAGGAGGGGAGGGTTTCAGCGGTTGCGCCGTTGTCGCGGAAGACCTTTGCCGGGAAAACCGGTTCCATGTTTTTCGCAAGCCATTCGCGCGCCTCGGCCGGGTCCATTTTCCAGTTGACCGGGCAGGGCGAGAGGATCTCGACAAAAGAGAAACCTTTCTTTTCGACCTGGTTCGTCATGGCTTTTTTCACCGCCCGGCGCGCTTTGGCGATGCCCGCCGGCGTGGCGAGCGAGACCCGTTCGATGTAGACCGGGAGCGCAAGGCTGTTTATCACCTCCGCCATGGCGATGGGAGCGCCATCGAAGCCGGAGCGGCCAAGTGGCGTGGTGGCCGTCTTCTGGCCCAGGAGCGTGGTGGGGGCCATCTGGCCGCCGGTCATCCCGTAAATCGCGTTATTGACAAAAAATACCGAAAGGTTTTCGCCGCGGTTCGCGGCGTGGACGATCTCGGTCGTGCCGATGGCCGCCAGGTCGCCGTCGCCCTGGTAGCAGACGACAATCGCATCGTCGAGGGTGCGGCGCAGGCCGGTGGCCACGGCGGGCGAGCGGCCATGGGAGCACTGCACGTTGCCGGTGTCGAAGTAGTAGTAGAGAAAGACGCTGCACCCCACCGGCGAAAGCATGATCGTCCGGTCCTGCACGCCCAGTTCGTCGATCGCGCCCGCGATCAGCTTGTGCACGGTGCCGTGGCCGCAACCCGGACAGTAGGTCGTGACAAGGGGCAATGCATCCTTGCGGTCGAACGAGGGGTACAGGGAGCGGGGCTTTTCGAATTTTATCATAGCGGCCCGCGTTTCATATCGGCAATGACTTTTCCGGTGATCGTCTCCGCCGTGGGAACGATGCCGCCGTACCAGTTGTAACGGAGGACCGGGCTCGCGGCCCTGACGGCGAGCTCCACGTCTTCGGCCATCTGCCCGTTGTTGAGTTCGACGACGATGATTTTTCCGAGGGACGGCGCGAGCGCTTCGAGGCGCGCTTTCGGGAAAGGAAACAGGGTCTTTGGCCTGAAAAGGCCGGCCCGAATGCCCTGCTTGCGCAGTTGGCGTACGGCGGAAAGACTGATCCGCGCGCTGATGCCGAAAGCAACGAGCAGCACCTCGGCATCCTCGATTGCCGTTTCTTCGTAGTCAACAACTGTTTCCCCGAAAGCCCGATATTTTTCCTGAAGCCTGGCGTTGAGCGCCGAGAGGCTTTCGGGCGTGGCGTAGATCGAGGTGATCAGGTTTTTCCGGCTTTCGCGATCGCCGTATACCGCCCAATCTTTGCGCTCCCCGTGCTTGACCACGGCGGGTAGTTCCAGCGGCTCCATCATCTGGCTGATGCAGGCGTCGGAAAGGATGATGACCGTTGAGCGCCAGGCGTCGGCGATCTCAAAAGCGCGCCAGGTAAAGTCGCACAGCTCCTGGACCGAGTTCGGGGCAAATACGATATTGTGATAATTGCCGTGCCCCCCGCCTTTGACAACCGAGTTGTAGTCGCTCTGCTCGGGCCAGATGAAGCCGAGTCCCGGTCCCGCCCGCTGCACGTTCACGATGACGCTCGGCAGCTCGGCGCCGGCAAGGTAGGAGAGCCCTTCGGCCATGAGCGAGAGCCCCGGACCGGAGGTGGCGGTCATGGCGCGCGCCCCGGCCGAGGCGGCGCCATAGATCATATTGATGACGCTGACCTCGGATTCCGCCTGGAGAAAGAACCGGCCCGATGCCGGAAAAAGGGAGGCCGCCGCATGCGCAATCTCGCTCGCCGGGGTGATCGGGTAGCCGAAGAAGTGCGTCGCGCCCCCGAGAAGGGCGCCGTAAACGACCGCCTCGTTGCCCATGACGAGCTGCTTAGACATTGATGTCCACTGTTTCTTTTTCCTCGAAGACCGTGATGGCTCCGGCTTCGGGGCACACGTAGTAGCAGATGCCGCAGGCCGTGCAGGCGGTGGACTGGAATACCGCGTACTGGTACCCCATTTTATTGATGGAAACGCCGATGGCAATGCACTGCTTCGGGCAGAATTTAACGCAGAGTTTGCACCCTTTGCACTGCTCGGATTCAATTAAAGCGTGGTTCATAACTATAGTACTTGGCGGTAGTCGGAAATATTGAAGGCTATCGACCGTCGCCGCGGTAGATCGGTGCCCTTTAAAATCTAAAAAATACCTCATTCGGCGGTTTCTGATGGTAAATCCATCGATTTTGCGGGGATCATTTGGGTAAAATGAGAGACCTTTGGCCTGAGCCTTAAATCCTGGTTCTTGAGGAAAATCGAAGCCACGGGAGGGACTTCTGCGGGTATCATGCCCCGCGATACCCGCTCGATACTCGATAGAAGGATAAGGCGATAGCTTCCAAATTCTGCATGACTTCACGGGAGGATATTTTTGCTTGCCGGGAGGAAGGGAGCAATCTATTTTATTCTCAATTCATTATGCCGACAAAATTCTTTACCAATACGGGCGAAAATACCCTTCTGAAAAAATTCGAGGGGATTTTTACTTTCATGGATGTGCATTATTTTGATGCCTTGGTCGGCTATTTCCGCTCCTCCGGCTATTTCCGGATTCGAAGATATCTTAAAGATGTCTGCAAAATTCGAATTCTTGCGGGGATCGATGTCGATAGCTTAATCAGTGAATCCGCAAAGAAAGGATTGGAATTCCACTTCAATAGCGAACTCACTATTGATGAATTTACAAAAAATATGCGTGATGATATACAGACCGCTGCCTATGAAAAAGAGGTAGAGGATGGCATATTGCAATTCATCACCGATGTGGCAAATAAAAAAATAGAAGTACGAGCGCACCCCGATAAAAATATTCATGCAAAAATCTACATATTCCGGCAGGAAATTGAACATGAGCATGCCGGCTACGGGGCGGTAATAACCGGGTCAAGCAACCTTACCGAGGCAGGCATCGAGAAAAATTTTGAATTTAATGTTGAATTGCGGGATTATGACGACATTAAATTCGCGAATGCAACTTTTGAGAGGTTGTGGGAGGAATCCGTTCAGGTTTTTTCCGCGCAATGTCAGCAAATTGTTAAAGAAACATATTTAAACACCGAGTATACTCCTTTTGAGATCTATATCAAGCTGCTTTCTGAATATTTTGGCAATAGTATTGAGTATGATCCGGAATCGATAAGCGATTTGCCCAAAGGGTATAAGAAACTTGCCTATCAGATCGATGCTGTTAATGACGGCTTCGCTAAACTCATGCAACATAATGGTTTTTTCCTGGCTGATGTGGTCGGACTCGGCAAAACTATCGTGGCAATCATTATCGCGAAAAAATTTTACTTTTCCAATGGCTACAGGACAAAAACCCTTGTTATTCATCCACCTGCTCTGGCAAGCGCATGGAAAAACACCTTCAGGGATTTTGAAGTCCCTAACGTGGACTTTATTACCAACGGTAGCCTGCATAAAATCAAGCACCCTGAAGATTATGACCTCATTATCGTCGATGAGGCGCATAAATTCCGAAGCGACGAATCGGAGATGTTTAACCATCTGCAGAAGCTGTGCAAAACGCCGCGAAAAAGGCCTGGGCCTGATGGTTCAGCGCATAAAAAAGTCGTTTTAGTCACGGCGACGCCCTTAAATAATAAGCCCGAAGATATCAGGAATCAGCTCTATCTTTTCCAAGATGCCAAATTCTCGACGCTTGAAGTGGGCAACTTGCAGCATTTTTTCAGGCCACTCATCGATCGTTACCGAAGATTAAAAAAAGAAGACGACCGGCATAAGATTAAAATCGAAGTAAAAAAAATTTATGATGAAATAAGAACCAAAGTCCTTGAGCCGGTCATTGTGCGGAGGACACGCGCCGATATTCTAACCACGCCTGAATATGCGAAAGACCTGAAGGAACAGGGTGTCGGATTTCCTTTTATAGTGCCACCGCGACAGATCCTGTACTGTGTGACGTCAGCTGAAAGTGGACAGATTAGCAGCGTGAAATAAGAGATGGTTTTGGATATTTTTAGCCCTAATGCAGGAGGTTAAAATGGTATCCAAAGCTGA
>Ga0187851_10001467_pt1 | contig 22549 bp, 22 predicted proteins | sample June2016WEW_6_10_FD_132997 | JGI IMG/M metagenome (GOLD analysis project Ga0187851, IMG submission 132997) | Peatland microbial communities from SPRUCE experiment site at the Marcell Experimental Forest, Minnesota, USA - June2016WEW_6_10 | ecosystem: Environmental > Terrestrial > Soil >...
ATGCGTATGAGCGTGGCGATGATGCGGCCGGATTCCTGGCGGAAGACAGCTTCCGCCGTTGTCCGCGCGTCCATGGTCAAGGCCGCCGCGGCAGCTCATGGACCGGACGGATTTCGATGCATCCCACGGCGCCTTTGCAACCGGTAGGAATTCGCTTGGCCCATTCGATGGCATCGTCCAGGTCCTTGCATTCCAGCATGTAGTAGCCGGCCAGTTGCTCCTTGGTTTCGGCGAACGGGCCATCGGTGGTGATGGCCGCGCCGCCGTTGACGCGGACCGTAGTGGCAGTGCTGGTGGGCTTGAGCGCGTCGACGCCCAGCAGGACGCCTTTTTCACGGGCGTCCTGCATCACTGCCCAATGGTTGTTCATGAGAGTCTGGGCCTCTTCGGGTGGGAGAGGCACCGAACGTTCTTGGGAATAGATCAGAAACATGTAGCGCATGGCGGTTGGTCGGTTGGTCGGTTGTTCGGTTCCTTAATTCGTTGGGAAATTTGGATCGGCTTTCACTTCCTGGATTTGCTTGGTGTGGCGCTCGCTGTGTCCCGCTGCTGCGAGGATCCATTGGTAGCCGTCGAGCGGCCCAAAGACGGGATGATCTGCTACGTGGCCGCGGAGATTGGAGTCGGATTTCAGGCAATTCACAGTTTGTTGGCGGCTGGCCAGGAATTGCTCCAGGTTCGCCGTGGGCGTGGAATGGCCGGTTGGCACAAGCTGCGGCGGCGCTTTCACCTTGGTTGAGCGATCCGGAACCATGGTAAGAATCAGCGTGTCCAACTGCTTCACGTCGCGATCCGGGGAAGGCGCCGGGCCTTTTTCCAGTCTCACTCGAACGCCGGTCAAGACCAAAGTTTCCACTGTGGCGATGTGTTCCAGGCATTCCGCTACCGACCAGCGATCGGGCGCTGGTTTGAAGTTGAATTGCGCTTCCGAGAGGCCTTTCACGGCTTCTATGACGCCCGCGCGCGTTTCCGCGAGATAGCGAAGTGCTTGTTCCCGTTCCATATTCGTGATGTCCTGGCCCGTGGCCCCGCCGGCGAGGCTGATGGCTCCAAAAAGTATCGCTGATTTCGTGTACAGAGTGTTGATCATCGGAATTCTCCTTTGGTGTGGTGTGCTTCCGGCAAGACGACGATTGAGAATTCGCGGATCGACAGGCGGATTGAACTTTTTTTATGCGGATTTGAGCGCCTGGCAGACGTCTCCGGGATGGGTGGCGGGTTTCACTTTGCGGAAAATCTGCTTGATCTTGCCGTCCTTACCGATCAGAAACGTGCTGCGCTCCACGCCCATGTAGGTGCGGCCGTACATGCTTTTTTCCACCCAGGTTCCATAGGCGTTGGCGACATTGTGATCAACGTCTGAGAGTAGGGTGAACGGTAATTTGTACTTTTCCTTGAACTTGGCGAGCGCGGCGGGCTTGTCGGGCGAGACGCCCAGGATGACGGCTCCGGCGTCGGCGAACTTTTTGGCGTGATCGCGGAAGCCCTGCGCTTCGGTGGTGCATCCGGGAGTGTCGGCCTTGGGATAGAAATAGAGGACCACGTGCTTGCCCTTGAGCTTGGCCAAATCGAAGGGCTGACCTTGATCGTCTTCGACGTGGATAGAGGGCGCGGTGTCGCCTTCTTGGAGGGCTTTGGGCATAGGGTTATTTTAGCGGAACGGAAGTTTGACGCAAAGCAGGATTCGGGCTCTCTTACTCAGCGCCGGAGCACCATAGCCGTGCAACGAAGTCCGACTCTTCTGCGGTTCGCGGCATATCGAGGTCTACGCGGACTTCCCGAATGAGTTTCGACAGCAGGGCGTCATGTCTTGCGTCCGATCTGGAGGTATTGGAAACCTTGATTTCGTCTTGAAATTGGTACAACACTCAGCACACCCTTCGAGCCAATAAGGAGAAGCGTGTTGCTGGCTATCGCGAAGGCCTTATTGCGCTCTGGCGTTGAGTCAGTGCCTAAATTCCGCTCAAGGAGACAACGAATTCCTTGTATAGCTCGAAGTTGTACTTCCTCCAGTCAGCTTCGCGCTCCTTCATCTTGGTGAAGTAATAGCTGATGGCCTTGACGACCACCGCAGCGGCGGCGGAGATGACGGCGATTAGAATCGGTGTATCCATGGCGCTGGGAGATTGACCGTAATTGATCGTACGCAAGCCCAATCCCCGGCCTCGGGATCGTGGTCCATGGCGATGTTTGACAACAAAAACGATACCGGGCCGGTAACTAGGTGACCCTTCCGTCCAAACGTCAATAGACGAGCAGCGCGACGAGATCGCGGCTTCCGAGCACTACATGGAGGATCAGCACCACGTCGTCCTCAACGATGCTGTGAATGATGACGTAATCGCCAACGGCAAGGCTGCGCAAGTTGGGGTCGCAAATCTTCGTCACGGCGGCGGCCCATGTACGGATACCGGGCCAGTAGCCAGAAACGCTCTGCGATGCCTTCGACTACGCGAGTGGCAACGTCGACGCTGCTGGTTTCGCGGGCTAAGTGAATCCAGATGCCGTCAAGTTCGGCGTCCGCCTCGGGCGAAAGACGAAACTCGCTCATCCGCGAGGATTTTACTCGGAGGCTAGACGGGCCATACCACACCGCCTAATGTCCGAGGTAAGCTGGGTCACTTCCTCATGCGAAGTGATTCGCCGGCCTTCGCCACGCGCCAACGATGCTTCGGCCTGATCGACTGAGGCGAGTATTTCGAAGCGTCGCCGTTCGCGCTCCTCCCAGAGGGACATCGCTTCCTGCACCGCGTCTTCTTTGCGGTGCAACCGGCCAGCTTCGATGGCTTGGCGGATAAACGCCTCCTGGTCGGGGGTCAGATGTACTTCCATACGACTTTAGCGTAGCAGGCTCGGGATGACACACCGCACCGAAGATTGTAGACTGGAAGATTAGTCCAATCTGGAGGAGTTCTCGGAATGTGTAAATCGCTTTTGAGCTTGGGCGCCGGCGGGTTGCTGCTGGCCGGATTGCTGGTTGGGGCAGACACCAAGGGTGATCCCGCGAAGGGTAAAGAGGTGTTTGAGCAGTGCGGCGTCTGTCACAACACCGACACGGACGAGAAGAAGATCGGCCCGTCGCTCAAGGGGCTCTTTAAGCATGACAAGCTGAAGAACGGCAAGAAGGTCACCGAAGAGAACGTCAAGGCGATGATCAATGCCGGCGGCAATGGCATGCCCTCCTATGCGGACCTGCTGTCGGAAGCTGAAAAAGCCAACGTCATCGCGTATTTGAAGACGCTGTAGACCGCGGGCGGCGTGCTACATTAGTGTTTGTAGGCCCTCCGACACGTCCCCATCGTCTAGCCCGGCCTAGGACACCGCCCTTTCACGGCGATAACAGGGGTTCGAATCCCCTTGGGGACGCCATTTCACTGAATCACCGACTCCGTTGAAGCCCGCGTGGCGCACGCACTCTTGCGTGCTGCGCCGAGACTCATCTCGGGCGTAGGGCGAACATCGACACGAGTGTCGATGCAGCACGCAAAAGTGCGTGCGCCACGGGCTACGGGATGCTGATCTGATAAATGCTCAGGCCGTTTTGATTGGGAACCAACAAATAGCCGTTTGACGCCGCGATTCCGCTTAGGCCGAATTGTGTCACGAAGGGATACAGCACGGGGGCGCTGCTGGTCCGCGCATCTACGATCATTAGATTCCCGGGCCCGGTAGGATCTGTTTCTGGCGAATTATTGACCAGGGCAAATACGAAAACATCCGAACCAAAAGGTTCCACCGAATACGTTCCCGTGGTTTGGATCTTGGTGACCACAGTGGCGATCGGCTCGGGATTCTGGACATTCGAGATATCCATGGTGGTCACGGTCAGCGTGCCGGTGAGGTTGAAATCCGGGACGCCTGGATTGCGAAACCCGGTGGTGTTGCCGGTTACTAAGAGCAGCGTGGTGTCGTAGGCCATGCCCAGGAAAATCGAGGCATCGGCCACGGTAACGCGATCGATTCCCTGCAGGCTCTCCAAATTGCTCACGTCGATGACGTCCAGCGCAGCGCTGCCTACGGTGCTGTCCCCAGTGGCCGTGGTGGTGGCAGAGTAAACTGTTGCCAAGCCCGCCGGCAGCAGCGCTAGCGCGTTCGGACGCGGGTTCAGATTATTGGAAGCGGGCTGATCTGCGTTGGGCACCAGGGACGAAACCAGTTGCGGCAGTAAAGCGGAAAAATCGAACGCGAGAAAATCGCCGTGGAGCGCGGTGATATCGTTCGCGCTATCGGTGGTGAACCAGCTGGTGCTGGAGAAACCGGCGGTCCCGACAAAAGTGAGATCGGCGAGGAAAGTATACGTAAGCGGAGCGATTGTGCCCAGCAGGACCGGATCAGTGGGGGTGGTGACGTTATAAACCGCGAAGTTGGGCGCGGTGCCGGGTCCCAGCAGGTCGACTAGGATTGGCGTGGTGGTATCGAGGTTGAGCGCGCATTTTCCGCCATTGCCGTTCAGAACGGAGTCGCCAAATTCGCCATCATAAACGGGAGTGGTTACGTCGCTGGTGTCGATGATGATGATCTGGTTGGCGTTGCATACATAAGTTATGTTGTTGTAGACCACCAGGCTGCTTGCGCCGGCGTTGCCGAAGCTCAAGCTGCCCACCAGACTCAGGAAGCTGGGAGGCGCGGTTCCGGAACCGGAAACGGAGAGCACGGCGGAAGGGCTGACAAAGCCACCCACGGTGATTACCAGCGGATAATTTCCCTTGGCGAGACTGGGCACTTGGATGTTCGCCTGAGCCAAACCGACGAACCCCGGCGCAAGGCCCAGGAATTGAACGGTGGCCGCGACTCCGCCGATAGTTGCTGAGACTGTGGATGTTGCGTGGGCCAAGGGCGAAGTTACGGCCGGCTTTCCGTCCGCCACGGGATGATCCACGGGACCTTGGCCGGTAAGATACACGGTCACTACCGATCCTTCGGCGGCCGGGTTCGAGCTGCTATTCGCGGAATGATCCGCATTCTGTGCGGCGGCTTGATTGCTGGTGCTTTGGAAGAGTGCAGGAGATGCGGTCACCACTGTGAAGTTGAAGATTAAGCTCTGGCCCCCGCCTAGAGTGACGTAGAGCGCGGCTGTCCCAGCGACTAACCTACTTGGAACCTGGAAATTGATCTGGGTGGGGCTGGCGTAGACCAGGGGCGCCTGGGAGGAAACCTCCGATTGGCTAACGATCACGCTGGCTCCGGCCAAGGTGGTCGGCAGGGGAAGGCTTGCAGCGTTTAATGTCGAGCTGGCTAAGCCAGTTCCGAAGATGGTGGCGAGCGACCCCGGCGACACTCGGGGCCCGAAGCTGGCCGCATCGGTAACGGCTTGGATTACAGAGGCTGCGTTCGATGCCGCCAAGGGTATGAGGAGGAAGGGGATGAGCCGAAAGAGGTTCAACTACGATTGACGCGTAGCGCAAAGAATCCGTTCAGGTTAACTGGGCGAACTGGGTGAAAAGGCGCAATGCCTGGGGACAAAGGCTTGGATGCCAAGACCCATTCCAGCTATCCTATTGACTTTTGGGCGCATGACGCTGGCCGTCCAATTGCCCACATCGCAAGCACCTATCGCGTTTCCTGTGACCGCTATGACACTTTGTGAAACCTTGCGTGAACATGCGTTCACTTCCGGACTGACCGATCCCCAGATTGCGAAGTTGGCTGAACTCGCCCACGAGGTGAGCTTTCGGGAGGATGAAGTGATCCTGGTGGCCGGGCAGCAATCCAAGCAGTTCTATCTGCTGCTCTCGGGGAGTGTTTGCATCGAGGTGGGTACGCGAACGTATGTCGTTTGGGTGCAGATTCTCAAGGAGGGAGATGCGTTCGGTTGGTCCTCACTTTTAGATCACCACGATACGTTATTTCAAGTACGTGCACGGGAAGCGTCCCGCGCGGTGTGTTTGGACGGTGAACGCCTTTCGGCCGCCCTGCGCGCGGATTCGGAGCTGGGGGCGGAAATGCTTCGGCGCACGCTGAATCTGGTGGCCGGGCGCGTCAAGGCTACGGAGACGCGGCTGGGTGAGATGTGCGGCGTGAAGCTGCAGTAGACCCGCGCTCAGAGGCTCCGCGCTGGTCCCCTTGCTCACGCGCGGGGCTACCTGACGCGCGGGGCTACAATAATCCGAAACGGCGTTATCAGAACGACCACAGGAAGCTGGAATAGGCTGTGGTGGCGCGGTAGGCGTTACTCGGAAGGAAATCCCCAGTGGCGAAAAAATCCTCGTGATAGCCATAGTATTGATATCCGACGTTCCAGCGGACCCGATTCGAGATCTTCACGGAAACGCGGCCGAGCGGCGACAAAAACTTCATGGGAAACGTCTGCGCGGCCTGGAATGCCGGGATGGTGGTGCCGAATCCGGTTCCGAGCGGATTGTTGCGGCCATCGCCAGTATCCTGAATGTGGCTGTAGCCGGTGTACAAATCGACGCGCTTTCCGAGCGCGAACCGTAGGCCAATATTTCCGGTCTGCAGATTGCTGATGTAGAGCGAGTATTGATTCTCGAGCAGGGTGCCGCTATCGAAAAATGAAAGACCGCCCAAAGTGTCCAGGTGCAGCTTCACATAATCAGCATTGAATGACAGCCAGCCGAGCGGCGACCAGGAGGCGTTCGCGGCATAGGTTCGGGCGTGAGAGCTGTAGGCGGTGAGCGTAATCGAATCGTTGTTGTAGTTCGATTGCGCGTAGGCCGAGAGCATGAGGCTTTTCTTTTTGTATTGAATTCGCGCGTTCAGCGTCTGATAATTTTTGTCGCTCTTGGGAGAGAAGGGGCGATTGGCGTGTCCCACCTCGCCGTCCAGCAGGATGGTGAGCGGCGCTAGCGGCTGGATTCTCACGCCGAACACGCCCGCGTTCAAAATGCTGGTTTGTTCGTAGGCCGGCATGCCCAGAGTGAGGACGCTGTTAATGGAACGGTCGGAGTAATGATATCCGGCGAAGAAGCCGATCCACTTGCGCATCCGATAGTTCAAATCGGTTTGATTGGTGATGGTGCGGATGCCGAGATATTGAAAGTCCTGGACCACGAACTGTCCGGTTCCATTGTTCAATTGCAGGAATTCGGAATCTCCCTCGGTGCGGATGTTGTAGACACCGGTGCTGTTGGTAAGGGTGAGCTTTGGTCCCAGAAGAAAGCTGATGCTGAGATTGCCGGTGGCGGCTGGGCGATTGCCGGTCCCCATGCTCACCACCTGTAAACCGGCCAGGTTGGGCCCGGATGCACCGGGGAGGAAGGGGCTTTGATCCGATATATAGGCGCGGCGCGAGCCTGTATATGTGAAGCGGCCGTTGACGCTGAACCATTTCCGATTGGTGAAAAGCCCCACGCGCCAATACGGGCTGGTGCCGTGGTAGGGATTCGTAAATAGCGTGGTGGGCGTGCCGGCTACTTGGGGAGGCGTCATGAAATCTTCCTTGAAATCCTGCCAACCGTGCATAAAGTTGACGGTGACTCCCAGAAGTTGAAATTCACTGCCCAGGCGATATTCGTTGGTGGCATCGCGCAGTGAGGTGAATAAGGCCGTGTCCGGAGTAGAGCTTGGAGTCGGCGCGGGCACAGGCGCCGTTCCAGGCGCCGTTCCAGGCGTCGTTACGGGAACTGCTACGAAGGCGCCGACGGCAGTGATCTCCGGACCCTCCTGCACGGAGCGCGAATATCCGATGAAGAATTTGATTTTAGACTGCGGGAACAGGGTGAGATCGTCATCCTGCGAGGTGTAGCGCGTATCCCGAAAGTTGCCGCCCGTTTGACCCGCGCTGATCAGGCCGGGATTGTAATAATCGTTCAACCGCCAGGTCATATCGAAGCGATATAGGTTATTTTTAGCAATGCGCAGCGTGGCGGATTCGTAAGGATCGCCTCCCAGGCCGACAGTCGAGAGCGTGAGTTCGTCGAAATACGTGCCATGGCCATCGCGCGAGTACATGCCAAAGGAGCTTCCGAGCAATCGCAGCCCGGCGGGGTAATTCACCTGGCTCTTGTATTCGTCGAGATTGCCTCCGATGGACGTGAAGCGGTAGCCGGTCTCGAAGGAGTTGACGATGTTGTAATCGGATGCGTTGTCGCCGGACGGTGGGCCAACGGGTTCCTGGGTGGTGGGCGTTACAACTTGTTGCGCGCAACAGGCGGCGGTGATGAGTAGTGGAAGGATTAGAGTTTTCATTGGCCGCCTCAATTCAAAAAGAACGCGCTGGCGTTGGAGCCGTGAATGTGGCTGTGACAGTTGGTGCAGTTTTGATAGATGGGTGACCGAAAATTATGAAACTGGAACGGCACCGGATCACCTTGGGCGGTCCGGCCAAAGCCGGGAGCGCCGTTATGGCATTCCAGGCACATGGTGAAAACAACTGGACGGCGCAACAGGCGCGAGTTGGGCGATCCATGGGGATAATGGCAAATTTCGCAGCCTTCCACGCGAACCGGAGGGTGCTCATAGACGAAGGGTCCACGTTTTTCCGCGTGGCATTTGAGACAGGCCTCCTCACTGCCGTCAACCTGTTTCACCATGGCAGACCGCGTGGATGTTCCCCAGGTTTGGGCGAACGTGCCGTGGGGATTGTGGCAATCGCTGCAGGTGATGACGCCTTCGTTCACGCGATGCTTGAAGGGCATGGAGAATTGGGAGCGAACATCGGCGTGGCACTGGTAGCACAGCTCCGATTGCACTTTCGCCAGCAGAAATTTCGGGGTTTGAGACGCGTGGATGGAGTGGCAACTGGTGCACACAACATTGTTCTCGGTGTGCGCGGAAGTGCGAATGTTGGCGCGGGCGAGTGTCTGGGAGTGACAGCGCAGGCAGTTGTCCTGGATCTTTTGGGGTTCGAGCTGGGAGAAAGCGATAATGCTAGCCTTTCCGCCGTGGGCTGCGATGTGGGCTTGGCCGGGGCCGTGGCAGCCTTCGCATCCGGTATGCTCGGGCGTCTCTTTGCCGGAGGCGACGCTCTTGAAATGCGGGTTCTTAAAAAACTTCGACCAGACGTCGGGATGGCAGGTTTTGCACGCTTGGCTGCCGACGAAGCCGCCGGGGGAGGCGCCCCGCTGGATCAAGCCGGATGGCTGAGCTGAGGTTGATGGCGGCTGCGCTACGGTTGATGGCGGCTGCGCCGTCTGGACGGATGGCTGCTGCTGGGCTAGGGCCGGCCAGGCGGCGGCCAGGACCGGGAATAAAAGCGCTCGAATTGCAGTCATGATCCATTGGACGCGCGGAGGCAGGCTTTCCGCAAGTGCCTGGATGGGATTAAAGTAAACTTTTTGTGAAAGTATTATGACTTACGGCGGTGCCGGCGGCTACCGGCGAGGCCATCGCGTTCACGAATGCATTAGCTATCGGGGATTGTTCGCCGCGTAGCGCCCGGCGCTCATGCTGGAAAAGAGTGGCCACAAAGAACGGATGCGCGGTCAGCTCCACTCCGCGCAGATTGCCTTCGAGATCGCGGACCGCGGCCTGAAATCCACTGGCCAGAAGCAGCGGCTCAAATTCCGGATTCACTCCGAAATTGCAGTGATATCCTTCCGTAATGCGCTCGACGCCGTAGGCGCGGCGGACGATGCCGCTGGGCGCCACAAGCAGTTCTTCCGTCTGTTCCACCAGTGAGCAAGCCAGCCTGGTAATGACAAGCTGGGGCGCATCGGGCGCGGTTTCCTGGTGGTCCGCAGCTTGAATGCCGCAAACATTGCGGGCATATTCGATGAGCGCGTATTGGAAGCCGGCGCAGGTTCCGAGAAATGGCACGCCGTGCTCCCGGGCGAATCGGATGGCCGCAAGAGCGCCCGCATCGTTGGCGTAGGGGCCGGCTGGGACAGACCAGATTCCATCGAACGCGGTGAAATCTTCATCCCGGCCGGTAATGGTGGAGGTATGCGTCCAAACGGGCTGGATTTCTACTCGGGCGGCCGAGGCTGCAAGCCGCAGTGCTTCCGGGATGGCCTGGTGAGCAATGACCGCGGGGTTGTAGTCGCCAATGAGGGCGATGCGTAGGGGCACGAAGCTAGTATACTGGTCACCTCGCGTCCTTCCCCATGCTGTTAGAGGGTTTGTGAAGCTTTTTGCCGCTTACGCAGTATTTTCGATGCTGGCCGCCTCAGCATCCGCGGGGGCTCTGACCAGCGTCAACCCACTGCCAGGGCAAATCCAGCCGAACGTCATGATTCGCGACACGGAGGGGAACCTTTACCTGGGCAGCGGAGTGCCTATCCCGACCGCTGGGTTGCCCCTCACCCCGGCCGCCGCCGTCACAAAGCTTTCCGCCGACGGAAAAGTGATTTTCACTACCACCCTCGCTCCCAATCCCGAAAGTGGCGTGACAGATCTGGCACTCGCGCCGGATGGCTCAATTTGGGCGGTTGGATCGGTACAGGGAAGTTTCCCGGTCACTGAGGACGCGGGCGAAACCCAGCCCCTGGGCGACCCGACAGGCTTTGTCGCGCGGCTCAACAGCAGTGGCGCCGTGATCTACTCGAGTTACGTGAACGGCATCGCCGCGTCCCCTTCAGGACTCGGCACGCTCCTTGCGATGGCTGTAGACAACAGCGGAGCGGTCTACATCACCGGCCAAGGTATCTTCAATTCCACGCCAGGCGCGCTCGCGCCGGCGACGTCAGCCGGTATCGGCTATTTCACCGTGAAGCTGGATGAAAATGGAAAGCAGGTCTGGGCCACGGGCGGAATCGGTGGCCTCGCCATCGCGGTAGATGCTCTGGGAAATGTATACGTCGGCGGGAGTGAAGTAGGCAGCTTTCCCTTGCCGATCACGCCGGGTGCGTTCCAGCCGTCGTCGGCGCGCTACACTTGCGGTAACGCCGGTCCAACTGGGTTCCCCTGCTCTAACCAGTACGCCGCCAAGCTGGATCCTTTAGCGGCGAGTTACTATACTGCACGTGGCTGAGCGGAAGCTATGGTGCGTATCCATCCAGCTTGGTGATCGACGGGCAGGGCAACGCCATTCTGGCCGGTACGACGCAATCCTCGGACTACCCAACCACGCCTGGCGTGTTCCAGACGGCGGAATTCGCCGGGCAACCATACGTCCCATCCCAAGATATCTTTGATTCCGCCGGGCCGGCATACACTGGCTATGTCACAAAGCTAAATGCGACGGGAACGGGGTTGATCTTTTCGACCTACCTGGGCGGATCGGCGGAAGACATGCTGGTTGAGGCGAGCCTGGATGCGCAAGACAATATCTACGTGGTTGGCTTGGCAACGTCGCCCGATTTTCCCGGAATCTTCGGCGTCCCGGATGGTTGCCGTCCAAGCCAGGTTCATCAGGTTCCCTACCTCACCCGGCTGAGCGCGGATGGAAGTTTGTTGAGCGCGACGCAACTTGCCTACGGAGTTGTGGATGCTCAAGGATTCGACGCCGGCATCACGCCGGAGAGCGCGCCTTCGGTCGCGGATGGCGAGGGTAACGCTAGCGTGGCTTTCAATGGTTCGCTCGCGAGCCTGAGTCTGTTCGCACCGGCACAGAGATTTGTCTGCGTAACGGATGCGGGCGACCATGCGCCCATTACCCAAATCGCTCCCGGAGAGTTGCTGGAGCTACTCGGTAACAACATCGGCGAGCCCGGGGGCATGAGTGTGCAACCGGTGAACGGGGTGATACCGGTGAGGTTCGGCGACGGCTCGGCAGTAAAGATCCACGGCATAGCAGCGCCCATTCTTTACTCCCCCATTCTTTACTCCTCTGGGGACCAAATCAACATTCAGGTTCCTTACGAGATCGCCGGCCAGACCAAGGTGACGCTGGAGATTGATGATCCCAATGGGAACGCTGCTGGGACGTTGGAATTCAGCGTGGTTTCAAGTCAGCCGCGCGCGTTTATCAGCGGCACGGGATACGCTTCGTGCAACGGAAATTACACGACGTCGTTCCAAGCTCTCGCGCTGAACGCGGATGGTTCGTTCAATAGCTGCTCGAATCCAGCCGAGGTTGGATCAGTCGTCGCTCTGTTTGTAAATGACCCGGGAACCAGAGGCGTTACGGGCGCTATTGCAGTGATTCCGGCTACGCCGTTGGCTCTTCCGGTCACTGTCTCCGGCGAAGCGCAGTTTGTCTCCGCGGAATCCGACCCGGGTTCCATCAATAGCGTTTGGGCCGTGAAGCTGCGCCTGATTCCGAACTCGAATGGTGTGGCCATGCAGCCAGCCGAATTCACTCTCACTATTGGCGGCGTTCCGGTGCAGGACCCGCTATTGGTTTGGGTGCAATCACAGCAGTGAGGATACGGGACCTTTTTCTCGATGCGGCGTACTACTAAGATATGCGACTGAGGCAGGTTCTCCGGCGTTTGGCTCGGACGCCGATGTTTACGGCGATTGCGGCCATCACATTGGCGCTCGGCATCGGCGCCGATAGCGCGATATTCAGCGTAATCAACGGCATTATTTTGAAGCCGCTGCCGTATCCGCACGCTGAGCAGTTGATCGAGGTGAGCCACTCGGCTCTGGGCGTGCACTTGCCGGATGCCGGCTCGGCGCCGTTTTTGCACTTCACTTATCGAGATCAAGGACAATCGTTCCAAAACCTCGGATTGTTCCGTTGGAATACCCGCACCGTGACGCAACTCACGGAACCGGAAACCGCGCAGTGCCTCAACGTGACGGCCGAGGTGCTGCCGATCCTGGGAGTGCAGCCGGCGCTAGGGCGTTGGTTCACGGAAAGAGACGACACGCCCGGGAGCCCGAAAACCGCCGTTCTAATGTATGGATGGTGGCAAGCGCGATTCGGAGGCGACCGTTCCGTCACAGGGCGCAACATCATTGTCGACGGCGTTGCGCGCGAAGTGATCGGCGTCATGCCCGCGGCCTTCCGCCTGCTGGATCATGACGCGGCGTTTCTGTTGCCGATCCAGCTTGATCGCAACAAGACCTTTCTCGGCCAGGTGGACTACCGGGGCCTTGCCCGCCTTAAGCCAGGCGTAACCATCCAGCAAGCCAGCGCTGACGTGGCGCGGCTGATTCCGATTGCGCTGCACAGCTTTCCTCCGCAAGCCGGTTTAACCGTAAAGATATTTGAAGACGTACTGTTTGCTCCGAAGCTGGAGTACCTCAAACGAAGCATCATCGGCGATATCGCACAGACGCTTTGGATCCTCATGGGGACCATCGGAATTGTTCTGCTAATCGCGTGCGCCAATGTCGCGAATCTTCTGCTGGTTCGCGCCGAAGGACGGCAGCAGGAACTGGCCATCCGAGCAGCGCTGGGCGCCACCTGGCGCGACATCGCCCGAGAGTTGCTGATGGAGAGCATGGCGTTGGGGATACTGGGTGGCGCGCTTGGTTTGGGGATCGCGTATGGCGCGGTTCGAGCGCTGATCGCCGTGGCTCCGGCGCATCTGCCACGGTTGCATGACATTTCGATTGATCCGGTGGTGATTCTGTTCACGCTCGCGACTGCGCTCGCAACGGGGATTTTGTTCGGGATGATTCCGGTGGTCAAGTATGCCGGTCCACGCATCGCAAGCTCATTACGCGGCGGAGGCCGGACGTCATCCGATAGCAGGGAACGGCATCGCGCGCGCAACTTGCTGGTGGTGGTGCAGGTTGCGTTGGCGATGGTGCTGCTGGTGGGCTCTGGGCTGATGATCCGGACGTTTCAGGCATTGCGGCATGTCGATCCAGGATTCGATCCCGAGGATGCGTTGACTTTGCGCATCTCGATTCCGGTATCCCAGGTGAAGGATCCGACGGCCGTGATTCAGTTGGAGCAGGGCATCCTCGAAAAGATTCGCGCCATTCCGGGAGTGGCTGCAGCCGGACTGACTACCGTGATTCCGGGCGAGCCCGGCTCTTACGATCAGGTGTATGTTCGCGGCCAGGTGTACAAATCGGTGCCACCGCTGCGCCGGCTTAAATATGTTTCGCCTGGATTGTTGGCCGCCATGGGCAATCGGCTGGTGGCGGGCCGCGAATTCACCTGGACGGATACCTATGAGCGGCGTCCGGTGGCCATGCTTTCCGAGAATCTCGCGCGCGAGTTGTGGCAGGATCCGCGGCTTGCGATCGGCAAACAGATTACTGAGAATCCGAAAGACCCTTGGCGCGAAGTAATCGGAGTGGTGAAGGATGAACGCGAGGACGGTGTGCAGCAGCCGTCCCCAGCTGTTGCATATTATCCGCTGCTGATGAACAATTTCGAGGATCAGGCGGTATTCGCGGTGCGCTCGGTTTCCTATATTGTGCGGAGCCGGCGCGCCGGATCACAAAGCTTGCTGGCCGACGTGCAGCAGGCCGTTTGGGCGATGAATCCGAGCCTTCCGTTGGCCAACGTGCGCACGCTCGAAGAGATCTACGCGAGGTCGCTGGCGCGAACTTCATTCACGCTGGTGTTGCTGGGGATCGCAGGCGCGATGGCGCTGCTGATTGGGCTGGTTGGAATTTACGGCGTGATCTCATATTCGGTGTTGCAGCGAACGCGAGAGATCGGCATCCGGATGGCTTTGGGCGCTCATCAAAAGGAGCTGACGCGCATGTTTGTTTCCCACGGGCTAATGCTCGCCCTGATCGGCGTGGTGTGCGGTTTAGCCGGCGCGGCCGCGCTGACGCGCGTACTGAGGTCGCTGTTATACGGCGTGAATCCGATTGACCCAGTCACGTATGCGGCCGTGGCGGCAGGTTTGATTGCTGCGACCGTATTGGCGAGCTATATCCCCGCGTCGCGCGCCATGGCGGTGGATCCAGTGGAGGCGCTCCGGGCGGAATGACCTATCTTTCGCGATACTCGGTGAACACGTAGCCTTTATCTTTGCGCGGAATGTGACATGCAAAGCAGGCGGTTTTTGCGGCGCTGTCGAGCGTATCCTCGCGCGAGTCGCCATCATAACTTCCAAATCCCCAGCCACCGGTGGACGCATATCTTTGGCTGTCCTTCACCATGACGCCGACCAGGCGGCGCTCACCTTCTTTGCCGCCGCCGCTCGGAGAGCCCAACATTTCGAGGAGCTCTTCGGCGATGATGGACCCATCAGCGTAGACGCCCGATCGGAGGCCGATCATAGCTTTCTCGTTGGCGTAGAAGTTGAAGATCCCCGCCGTGCATGGTTTTTCGCAGGGGCGTTTCCAAAATCCGGGCAGTTTGGGGCCGATCAGACTGCTGTGGAGATAGGTCCAATGACGGTAACCTTCGGGGTACGGAACGGTTTGGTCATCCGTGAGGGCGAAGGCAACGATTGCCAGAGCGGGCAGTCCAGTGAGAAGTAGAGTTTTGATGCGTGCGCTCGATCTCATGAAAGCTCATTATTGCGTTTCCCGAAGCGGCGAAGCGCACAGATTTCGACGATTTCGAGCAGATTCCGACGGCTTCAGCCGGGGAGACCTGACTACTGTTTATGGCGGAGGAAGAGGGATTCGAAAAACCTCCGCGTATTGATTCCATGTAACTTATTAAAGATATATTGCGCGAACGACTCAGCGTAAGCATGTTCCGAAGCTTTTTCGTACGTAATACACACGCGAGAAAACGAAAGGGCGGACTCCCCGTAAGCCGACTAGCGACGTGAGCGGATCAGAACCGTTTGGGACCAGCGAGCACAAGGCCGAGAGGGCGATTATTCACTCATGCGGCTTCCGTAGACGGCGTTTCACAGGGCTGAAACTTCCCCCATGCGGACTTCGGGACCAACATAACTTCCGGATGCGCCGTAACCCAGGACCCATACAGGATGGATTAAACTTAGCTGATCCATCCGCATGGCGCTCTCTCCAGGTGCAAAACTCGGCCCGTACGAAATCCTCGCACCCCTCGGTGCAGGGGGGATGGGCGAGGTGTACCAGGCCCGAGACACCGTGCTCGACCGCGATGTCGCCATCAAGGTCCTGCCCTTGTCCTTCTCCAGCGACCCCGACCGACTGAGGCGCTGTGAGTAGGAAGCGCGCGCGGCGGCCGCATTGAATCATCCCAACATTCTCGCCGTCTTCCAGATGGGGACCTACGAAGGGTCACCGTACCTGGTCTCGGAGTTGATGGAGGGCGGCACGCTACGGAGCAGCTTGAAAAGCGGTCCGATGCCGCTGCGCAAAGTAATTGATTGGGGCGTGCAAATCGCACGTGGCCTGGCAGCGGCACACGAAAAAGGGATCGTGCACCGAGACGTGAAGCCGGAGAATCTCGCACTGACCAAAGACGGGCGCGTGAAGATTCTCGATTTCGGTTTGGCCCTGCTGCTGCCATATCGCGGGACCGATAACCCGGACGCGCTTACCACCAGCCCCCTGACCGAGCCGGGCGTGATGATGGGAACGGCCGGTTACATGTCGCCGGAACAAGTTAACGGGAAGGTGGCCGACCACCGCGCGGACATATTCGCCTTCGGCGCGGTTCTATACGAGATGGTGACCGGGAAGCGCGCGTTCCAGAAGGCGAGTTCTGCGGAAACGATGACTGCGATTCTGAACGAAGATCCAGAGGATTTATCGCAGTTCGCGCCGAAGGCCCCTCCCGCACTGCGGAGAATCGTCCAGCGCTGCCTGGAAAAAAAACCGGAGCAGCGCTTCCAATCGGCTTCGGACCTGGCTTTCGCGCTGGAGGCGTTGTCCGATTCCGGCGACATTTCCGCAGCGATGCCGGCAACAACGTCTAGAAAGCGGCAACGGAAATGGCCGGCGCTTGCAGCGGCCGGCCTGGGTCTGCTGTTGACGGCCGGATTCGTCGAGTGGATGGTCGGGAATCGCGCCAGGCTAGCAGCAACTAATCCCCTCGCTGATGCGCAGTTCACGCGGCTTACCGATTTCTCCGGGGCCGAAACGAACCCAGCTATCTCTCCAGATGGGAAATTCGTCGCTGTCGTCTCGGACCGCAGCGGGATGTTCGACGTCTGGGTGGTTCAAGCCAACGGCAGCGGCCTCGCGAACCTTACGCGCGGACGGATCGGAGACGTGCGTGCGCCCCTTCGCGCCGTCGGATTTTCTGGCGATGGATCGGAGGTGTGGAGCGCCGGAACGGAGACCAGAAGGCTGATGCTGTGGCCGTTAATAGGCGGAGAGCCGCATACCTTCATGGGTGAACACGCCGCTGAAGTTGCCTGGTCGCCCGACGGTGCGCGGCTGGTTTATCACACGTGGGACCCGGGCGACCCCGTGTTTGTGGCCGATCACAGCGGCGCCAATCCACACCAGATCATGCGAAGCGAGCCCGGCTTGCACAACCACTACCCGCTATGGTCGAACGACGGGCGCTGGATCTACTTCGTGCGGGGGCGGCCTGCCACCCGCGAGATGGACTTGTGGCGGATTTCGCCGGAAGGTCGAAAGGAAGAACGGCTATCAAATCTCTACACAGATATGGCGTACCCGACTGCGATTGATGAGCGGACCGTCCTGTTCGTAGCCCCCAATAAAGATGGGGCAGGTCCGTGGTTATGGGCATTCGATTTGGAGACTCGGACTGCACGCCGCGTGAGTTCAGGGCTGGAACAATACACGGCCCTTACGTCCACCACGAATGGCCGCCGCCTGGCCGCGAGCGTCGTGAACCCGCAAGTCGGTTTGTGGAGTGTTCCAATTACGACTCGCATTGTCGAGGAGAACGAGGTCCATTCATTCGACGTGCCCGCCTCGCGCGCCTGGGCGCCGCGCTTTGGTGGCGGGTCGCTCTTTTACCTGAGTTCGCGAGACGGGGCTGACGGACTTTGGAGTTATCGCGACGCGCAAGCCTTGGAAGTGTGGGAGGGTTCGAATGGCCCTCTGCGAACGCCTCCCGCCATCTCGGCAAACGGAGCAAGCGTCGCGTTTGCGCTGAAACGGAGTGGAAAGCAGCAGATGCACGTCATGGCCGCCGATGGATCAGGACTGCGGCCTCTTTCGAGCAACGTCGATGTGCGGGGTACTGCTTCCTGGTCTCCCGACGGGAAATGGGTCGTGGTGGCGGGAAGCGACTTCAACGGAGCGGGCCTGTTCAAACTGCCGGTTGACGGAGGCCTACCGGTTCGGATCGCGACGGGACCATTCCTGGACCCGGTGTGGTCTCCGGAGGGCAATCTGATCGTGTATTGCGGCACGCAGGTGTTCACGTTGACACCACTCCTCGCCGTGCATGCCGATGGCAAGCCCGTGAAGCTGCCGGACATCAAAGTGCAGCGAGATGGAGAACGTGCGCGGTTCCTCCCGAATGGCACAGGACTGGTCTACATGCTCGGGGATACGTTGTCCGAGCAGGATTTCTGGCTGCTCGACATTCGCACGATGCAATCGCGGCGCTTGACTCGGCTGGGCAATCGGGCTGCCATGCGAAGCTTTGATATCACTCCCGACGGCGGCCGGATTGTTTTCGACCGCCTGCGGCAAAATTCGGGCATCGTGCTCATCGATCTCGCGACAAAACAGACTCGGCCCTGACTGGTTCGTTGACGGCCCGTCATTTGCGTCCCGCGCACAACGGGCACGCTGAAATGGCAGGCCGCACTGAAGAGACGACGGCGGACGGAAGTAGGCGCTGACGAAATAACCGGACTGGTCGGAAGGGCGGTCAGCTCCCGATTGGTCGGGAACCCGGAAGTTATTTTTTCACCACTTTCCATTCGGCAAAACGCAGGCTCCCGAGAAGCGTAGCCTGACGCTCCCAAGATACGGCGTTGGAGGAGATTACTCCTGTGATGTCGCCGTCCCGTCAATTTGACGAAAAAATGGCCGACTCTCCACTGCGACGGTGGATATCTGACACTCTCGCAACACGGAAAGTACCTGAAGTAAACTCAGTATAGATAACTTAAATGGCGGAGGAAGAGGGATTCGAACCCCCGAGCGAGTTACCCCGCTAACGGTTTTCAAGACCGCCGGTTTCAACCACTCACCCATTCCTCCGACTCTTATGTTACCTGATTTCATCCGTTTGAGAGCACTGTCACCACCTGGTTCTGCGTGGTTTCGGCATCACTGTCAATGCAGCGCAGTACTGACCACCAAAAGACTTTGGTAGCGCACGGAGCATTGATGTCCGATGATCGGCTCCCGTTAGTGGTGCTTGACTTTCGCGAGTTGACAACTGTGGAAGGCAGGATCTTGGTGCACGGAGAGGATGAGTCCTCAGGCCGCGCTTACCTGCTGCTGGAGGGAACGGACGCGCGGGTCCACCATGTCTACTACACGCCGGAAATGGAAGCGGCACGGAATCGCGGTGGCTTACAAACAAACGCGTTTGTTCGGCTTCGCAAGGTATTTACAGGAGGCCGACCGGTGCTAGAGGTCGAAGACATGGGCGATTCGGAAGCCTTCTTGCGCAATAAGTTATACCTTCGCGAGACGGCGCGACGCCTAATCCGGGGTGGCATCGTTTCTCAAGACGATGGATGGAATGGATGGCTCGGCCGCTATCAGAAGGAACTGGCGGCTAGTGCTTTGGCACTCGAACACCATCGCGTCACGAACAAAGCCAAGCACGAAAAGAAGCGAGACTTTGGCCGCTAGCCAGACCAGCGGTCCTGCGGACCGCCGGAGCGCGCCGTATCAGGTAAAAACGATGCGATGCATGCGAGTCGATGCTTTGCGCTTTGCATAGCAGTGGCGGGCTTTGTAGCTCAACAGCTGTGGTTCGCAAAAACAATAGTGTTCGTTAAGCGGACTTCTTCACCAGGCGATACTAATGATGCAAGCCGCCAGGAATACCTGTCCATGGCGAATTCCTACATTGTCTGAATTGATGCTTCTTGCGATATTGATACTATTGCCGAAATGCCCGATCACAGTGCTCCGACTGGCAATGCCTCGAGGCGCCCGTTGCGTGCTTGCCGAATCGGTGCTCGTCAAACATCAACTCCTGATCCTCAATCGCGGACGCAAGCGTGCGCCCAACCTGCGTCCGGCCGATCGCATTATCGCCGGTCTGGGCACCTTTTTATGGGCCCGTCCCGTCTTCTTCGTTCTGCTATCGTTCTGAGGCCTGCAACTCTGCTGCAGCTCCACAATGTGCTGAGGAAACGAAAGTACCGCATGTTGTTGTCTTCCCAGCGCGCGGGGTCGGCTAAGCCCGAAGGGACCGAAAGAAGAACTCATCGATATCGTCGTGGCAATGAAACGACTTAATCCCAACTGGGGCTGTCCCCGCATTGCCCGGCAGATCGCGTTGGCTTTCCTCGTCGACATTGATAAAGACGTGGTTCGCCGTATCCTGAGTGCGCACTACCAGCCGGACCCAAACTCGCAAGGTCAATCCTGGCTCACCTTTCTCGGCCACACGAAGGACAGTTTGTGGAGCTGCGATCTGTTCCGCTGCGAATCCGGAACGTCGAGACCCTATTGGGTTCTCCTCGTGATGGACCCAATTTACGCGTCGCATCATGGGCTTTGCCGTCCGCAGCGGCATCGTTGACGGTGTGGCGCTGTGCCGGATGTTCCGTCGAGCGATTCGCGGACAGAGTCTGCCTAAATACCTCAGCTCGGATCATGATCCCCTGTATCGATTCCATCAATGGCAAGCGAATCTTCGCGTACCCTTCGATTCGTACACTTGGCGGCGTCACTGTCGAGGGCTGTACCAGACGGCCATCGCCGCCCGAGTTTATCAATTCGCTATGATCGGCTATAAACTGAGTGTCTCGGCGTATTGGAGCCGGACCCTACTATTCGATTCGACCAGAGTCATGCGCATCAAATTGCGGCCACCGCTGGTCATTCGCTTAGGCGGAGCGCCAGTGACGTATTCTGATTCAAGGTTCGAAGATGGCACGGCAATTCCATGGGCTCGGTCTTCTGCTGCTGTCGGTGGTGTCCGTCTGTCCTGGCACCGCTGCTCCTGTCGCGCACTTCATCGGACCGGAAGGCTGCGCGCTGTGCCATCGGGCCATTGCCGCTCAGCAAAAGCAAACAGCCATGGCAGCCACGTGGCAAGGACGCCTCACAACGTGGCTTCCGCCGGGCTTTCAGGCTTCAGCCGCTGACGATCTTTCCTACGAACTCAAGCGCATGGGCGAAGCTTTCACCTACTCCGTCGGCTTCGGCGGCACGCAGTTGACCTTGCCCGTCGAAGTCTTGATGGGTGGTCGGCGCCATGGGATCGGTTTCCTGGCCTCCATCCGCGAACTCGATGGCATTCCCCTGGCGCGGCCGGCGCTGGTTCAGACCCGGTACGAGTGGAGTCCGGAAAGGAACCAACTGCTGCTCGCGCCAGGCTGTATACTCGCGAAGCCGCAAACGCTCGACGCGGCGTTAGGCGTCGTCCTGAGTCCGACGTTCGAATCGCGCTGCCTCAGTTGCCATGGTCAGCCCGGCACCCTGGGAAGCGGTAGGGACGGCGGCGTCGGCTGTGAAAGCTGCCACGGTCCCGGTTCTGGTCATCTTCTGGCGGTGAACGAAGGTCACCCCATGCAAGGCATCGTCAATCCTAAGCGCTTGTCGCCCGAAGATAGCATCGATGTCTGCGCCCGCTGCCATATCGGTTTGGGGCGGTTATCCGATCCTTCGACCGACGACTTGCTGGTTGCAAATCAAGTCCTTGCTCTGCGGGGCTCAGAGTGTTTTCTTCAAAGCGGCAAAGCCATTTCCTGCACCACTTGCCATGATCCTCACCATGATCCTCAGAATGACGCGACCGGATCTCGCCGAGCGGTTAAGGCATGCCTCAACTGTCACGCCGCCAGCGCGAAACCACACGCTGCGCTGTGCCCCGTGAATGCATCCGGCGGCTGCGTCGGTTGCCACATGCCGTCCGTGGAAATGGGTCCGCTGCATTTGGTGGATCATGCGATCCGCGTTCATCCGGAACAAGGGGTGCCGGCCGTAACACTTGGCGCGACCCTGCGGACACAGATCGGGCGGACACAGATCCGGCCTGTGAGTGAATACTTGCGTCTCATCACAACGAATTCGAGTGAAGCTGCCGCTGCCGCGCGCAATCGGCTTCAGGGTGGGGAATCTTTCTACGAGGTTGCGCGCGAGGCTTCGATCGATCCCGCCGCGCCTATCGGAGGTTATCTAGGCCGCAAAACACTCGCGGAGTTAGACCCAAAGCTTGCATACGAGGCGGCCCGTCTTGGTTATGGCGAGACGAGCGCGGTTTTCGAGAGCGCCGGACGATGGGTCATCCTGCAACGCCTGTCCCGCGATTTTCGCCTGCAGGCCGAACAGCTGGAACGACAAGCCGAAGACTTAGCGACGCGCGATGATCCCGTCGCCGCCATCGGGAAGGCGCAGGATGCGCTCATCGTCTATCCGCACTTCCTTCGCGCTCTTGATTTCATAGGGGTCACGCTTGCGGCCGCCGGCAATCCCAAACGAGCCGCCGAAGTGTTGAGCACAGCTACGCGCTTTTATCCAAACGATGCCGGCACGGAGTTTGCGCTCGGCTCCGCGCTGGAACTGCTCAATGACAAAGCCGGCGCGGCCGCGGCGTACCAGCGAGCCATATCGCTCGAAGAGGACTTCACCGCCGCCTACGGAAACTTGGGGCGAATCTCGTACTCATTGGGTGATTGGCAAAGTGCTATCGCGACCTTTCGGCGCGGTCTTCAAATCAATCCGCTCTCCGCCGAACTCAACTACGATTTAGGACTCGCCTTGACCCGTAGCGGCGACGTTGCCGGCGCCCGGCAAGCATTGGCCTTGGCGCTTAGGTTGGACCCCACTCTCACTGAGCCGG
>Ga0187851_10001470_pt1 | contig 22527 bp, 17 predicted proteins | sample June2016WEW_6_10_FD_132997 | JGI IMG/M metagenome (GOLD analysis project Ga0187851, IMG submission 132997) | Peatland microbial communities from SPRUCE experiment site at the Marcell Experimental Forest, Minnesota, USA - June2016WEW_6_10 | ecosystem: Environmental > Terrestrial > Soil >...
CAGCGCTCGGCGAGCTCCCAGAGGGCGGCCAGGCGGATCGCCTCACGCGGCGGGACCCGGTGGTCCCGCACCAGTCCGCTGGCCCCCAGCGCCCGCCGCTCCCAGAAGGGGAGGCGCGCCAACCGTCCGGTGGTGGCGAGAAGGGTGGCCGGCGGCTCGGCCCGGCCGAGAACCTGGGCGATCAGCTCCTCCTCGGGGCGGCTGGCGAGGCTGGCGTCGAGGTGGCGGAGGAGGGTCTGGGTGCCGCGAGCGGTGTCCACGGCCGGGAGCTTAACACATACGTGTATTTGCGTACAACTAGCTTGACGGGGCCGCCGCCTCCCCGAGCGACCGGTCGAAGAAGCCGATCACGCGCGCCACATAGGTGGTGCGGTCGGCGAAGTAGCCGCCCACATGGCCCACACCCGGGATGACCCAGAGTTCCTTGGGGCTGCCGGCCGCCGCATAGAGCTGGTGGCCGTTCTCCACCGGCACCGAGGCGTCGGCGTCGCCGTGGATGAGGAGAAAGGGCCGGGGTGCCAGCCGGGCGACCGCCGCGATCGGGCTGAAGTCGGCGAGTCGAGCCCCGGTGCGCCGGGCCATCAGAGCCATGACCGGGTCGGCCAGCACCGCGGCGGGCAGGTGGAGCCGATGACGGATGCGCTTCTCCAGAAGGCTCACCGGGTCAGCGAAGGCGCTGTCGGCGCAGACGGCGCGAACCCCGGGGTCGCCGGCGCCGACGCTGATGGAGACCGCCCCTCCCATCGAATAACCGAGGAGCCCGATCGGGACGGGGCCCAGCCGACCCCGGACGGCGTCGAGAACCGCCGTCAGGTCGCGGCACTCGTTGGCGCCCAGGGTGTGCGGGGCGGCGTCACTGCCGGGCGTGCCGCGCCAGCCGTACGCGACGACCGAGAAGCCGGCCCGCCGCAGGGCGGCGCCGATTCCGAGGACGTCGCTGATGCGACCGCGGTGGCCCCCGCTCACGACCACGACCGCCTCGCGGGCACCCGGCAGGAGCCAGGTGATGAGGCGCAGCCGGTCGCGGGTCCGGACCTCGAGTTCCTCGTAGTCAAGTTCGAAATCGGCGGGTGTCAGCCGCCGGGAGTCGCGGTATGTGGGGCGGAGCCGTCGGAAGGTTTGCCAGTAGACCAGGCCGCAGGCCGCCGCCCAGCCGGCCGCTCCGGCGGCGACGGTCCGGCCGACCAGAGCCGGCCGGTTCACCGGTAGAGGAGCGAGAGGACGACGAAGACGACGACCAGCCCGGCAGCGACGACGGCGACCGCCACCCAGCCGGATCCGAGCGTCAGGAGGCGGCGGACCCAGTCGTCAGATTCCGCGGCGGCCGCGCTCTCGGCCGCTGCCGGCTCGTCGTGGTCGGCGCCCCCGCGGATCACGGCGAAGTCGACGCGTCCCTCGGCGTCCTCGGGGATGTCCATGGGGGAGACGAGGGCGGGAAGACGCACCGCACTCCGGCGGCGGCGCTCCCGACGGGCGTCGGCGTCGTGGCGGGAGCGCTCGGGGAGAGTGAGGGAGTCCATCGACGAGGCGGGGACGGGAACCTCGGGCCCCTCGTCGAGGCCGAAGGCGAGGATGGCCATCTCGGAATCGGGCCCGGGCTCCTCGGTCGCCACCTCGGGCTCCTTCTCCTCAGCCACGGGTGCGGGCGCTCCCGATCGGACGTCCTCCTCCGCCCCCTCGAGCCCGGCGGCAGCAGCGGTCTGGTCCTCGGCGACCACCGCGGGTTCGGCATCGGCCGCGGAGGCTGTGCCCGCCGGCGGCTCCTCGGGCTGGGCTTCCTCGACCGGGCTGGCCTTGATCGACGCCCGGCGCGTCATACCTGGTCCGGGGATGCGGGCGGCGCGGTCCGTTCGAGAATCTCGAGGGCCAGCCTCCGATACGACTGGGCCGCGTCCGAATTCCGCGCGTAGGCGGTGATCGGCGCCCCCGCCATCGCGGTCTCCTGCAACTTCACCGTCACGCGGATAACGGTATCGAAGACATGGAGGGTGGGGATCTCGCGGAGACCCTCGAGCATCTGCTGGCTGAACCGGGTGCGAATGTTCACGAAGGTGGGCAGCAGGCCGAGGATGCGCAGGTCGGGGTTGAGCTGCGCGCGAGCCGCCTGAAAGGTCCGCAGCACCTCCTTGAGCCCCTTCATGGCGTAGCCCGACATCTGGAGGGGGACCAGGAGCCAGGCTGCTGCCCCGAGCGCGCTGATGGTGTGAAAGCCGAAGTTGGGCGGGGTGTCGAACAGCACCATGTCGTAGGCGCTTAGGCCGTCACCCCGGTTGAGGGCGTCGTGGAGACGCAGTTCGCGGCGGACGGTCGTGGCCATCTCCGCCTCCACTGCGCTCAGGTCGGGATTCGCCGGGATCAGGGAGACCCCTTCCCATTCGGTGGCGAGGGTCACCGCCTCGAGAGGCACGGTCGGGTCGACCAGGATGTCGGCGATCGTCCTCTTGAGCTGGTAGGGATTGAACCCGAGCCCGGAGGTCAGGTTCGACTGCGGGTCGACATCGACGGCGAGCACCCTCCGGCCCATCTCGCCGAACGCGCCGGCCAGGGCGGCACAGGTGGTCGTCTTTCCGACGCCCCCCTTCCCCGACACGCACGCGATGGAGATGGGCACGAGGGGCAGCTCACCGCGGGCGCGGACCGGCCGGCGGCGCGAGGGACGGCGTCGCCTGCCAGACGCGGTTGAGACAGGACTGGAGCGAGGCCGCGTACCAGAGACCTCCGACGACGGGAAGCAGGAGAAGGCAGGCGCGGACGACCGGGCGAAGCTGCCGATCGGCGCGGACGCCGACCCGCTCCTGGACCAGCCGGGCCCGCTCGAGCGTCATCACCAGGGCGACGACCGAGAACGGCAGGAGGAGGGTCAGGTAGGGGACGACGACGAGTCCGCCGAGCATCAGGTCGTGCCAGGGAACGGTCACGCCCAGGATGGCGGGGCCGGAGGCAAGGCGGGCCAGCGCCGGACCGACCCGGAGAGCGTGGGCAGCGATGATGGCGGCCCCGGCCAGCGTGCAGAGCAGACCCGCAAGCCAGGCGATGGCCACACCGAAGGCCGACGCGCGGGGATGGACCTCGAGGCGAGCGTCGAAGTCGGACATCTCACGGTTGACCCGCGCATGCCAGCCAACCGTGTAGGCACCGAGGGTGATCGCCGAGAGGACCGCCACGGCAAGCGGGTGTCGCCGCGTCCCGGCCGGCCCGAGGGACGGCACTGCGAGAAGCTGGACGGCAGGGGATGCCGCGGTGCGCGGAGCGGCCGCGACAGCCGAGGTCGGAGGCGGAGGCGGGGGGGGCGGTGGTGGGACGGCGGCGGGGCTCGCAGCCGTCGCGCTCCGTGAGGGCGTCGCGGGAGGCGCCGGGGGCGCACCGACCGAGGGCAGTGCGAACGTCCAGGTGGGCACACCCCGCACCGATGCCGACGGCTCGTGGTCGGAAGCGGCGGTTTCGGGGGCATCGGGTGGCTCGGGCGCGGCCATGGGCTGCGGTGGAGGGGGGGCGGCGGGCAGAGTGGCCACACCTGCCTGCTCCACCCTGTCGTCAGAAGGGGCGGAGCCGGCCAGCCCGGCCTCCACCTGCTCGGCCTCAGCCATGGGCTTTCTCCTGGATCCCTGGTGTGACGTTGGTCGCGGTGGCTCCGGGTACTGGATTCGAACCAGTGACCTTGCGGTTAACAGCCGCCTGCTCTACCGCTGAGCTAACCCGGAACGGATCGAATTGGGATTATAGGGTCGAATTGGGCCGGCGGCTCGATCGGCCCCGTTCCAGGCACCGCCGGCCGCGAGCCGCGTGGCGCCCACCGAGGCGAAGATGGACGCCGCCGCCGCTATTCCAGGTAGTCCTTGAGCTTCTTGCTGCGCGACGGGTGGCGGAGCTTGCGCAACGCCTTGGCTTCGATCTGCCGGATGCGCTCGCGGGTGACACCAAAGCGCTTGCCCACCTCTTCCAGCGTCCGCTGATGACCGTCGATGAGTCCGAAGCGGAGCTGGAGCACCCGGCGCTCGCGTGGCGTCAGGGTGTCGAGGATGTCCTCGACCTCGGTGCGCAGCATGGTCAGCGAGGCGGCATCGCTGGGCGCGGTCGCCTCCTTGTCCTCCACGAAGTCGCCGAGGTGGGAGTCCTCCTCCTCACCGATCGGTGTCTCCAGGGAGACGGGATCCTGGGAGACCTTGGTGATCTCACGGACCTTCTCCGGGGTGATGCCCATCTCCTCGGCGATCTCCTCGTCCGCCGGCTCCCTGCCCAGCTCCTGGAGAAGCCGGCGCGAGACCCGCACCAGCTTGTTGATGGTCTCCACCATGTGCACCGGGATCCGGATGGTGCGTGCCTGGTCGGCGATGGCCCGGGTGATAGCCTGCCGGATCCACCAGGTGGCGTAGGTCGAGAACTTGAATCCCTTGTGGTAGTCGAACTTCTCGACGGCCCGGATCAGCCCCATGTTGCCTTCCTGGATCAGATCGAGGAAGGACATGCCCCGGCCGATGTACTTCTTGGCAATGCTGACCACAAGTCGCAGGTTGGCCTCGGTGAGGGCGTTCTTGGCGTCCTCGTCGCCCTGCTCGATGAGCTTCGCGTAGGCGACCTCCTGCTCGGCACGGAGGAGTGCCACGCGGCCGATCTCCTTGAGGTACATCCGCACCGGGTCGTCGAGTGACACCGAGTCGATGGCCTCGGCGGTGGCCACCAGCTCCTCGTCGTCCTCGACCACCTCGAAGTCCTTGTCGCCGTCGGTGACCTCGATCCCCATCTCGCGGAAGGCGTGGAAGATGCGCTCCAGGTGATCGGGCTCGACATCGATCTCGGGGAAGGCGGCGAGCACGTCATCGGGGGTGAGATAGCCGGCCTCCTTGCCACGCACGATGAGGCCCTCGGCAGCCACCACCAGCGGGTCGGGGGCGAGCACCCCCGTGGCCGACGTGGCGCTGGCTGCGGCACGGGGCGGGCTTGGTTGCGGCAGCACGCCCGCCACTACGGGAGCCGGGTTGACGGAGTCGTCGGAGGGCTTCGCGGAAGTTGTCACTGCTGAGCTCTTCTTCACCGATGGCATTGGGGCGGACTGGACGTCGGACGGTGTCGCCGCGGGGTCGGCAACGGGGTTCGGGGTCGGGCTCATCGCGGCACCTGCCCGGTCTCGTGGTGCCGCTGCGTCAGGGATTGGGGGTGGATGGTCGTCATCCCCCGGACGAGCGGGGGCTGGGGCCCGGACCCCTGCCTTCACCGCGGGCGGGTCCGCGGCAGCAGGTGCCGCGAGGCGCGAGGCCACGGGCGACATCGATGATTGTGCCTGTTTCGGTGCCTTTTCAGACGTGCGCTGCACAGAAGTCACCCGTGGGGGCTCGTGAGGTGCGCCGTTGGGGCGGCGCGAGGGAGCCCGCGCCGGGATCGAACGGGGGCCCGAAGTCTGCCGGGAGGCCTTCCGAGGGCCGGAGGCGGGCTTGACTGCGGCGGAGGCGGGCATCCGAGCTGCGGGCTTGCTGGTGCTGGGCACCGAGGGCCGGGAGCCCGGCTTGCGGGGGGTGGAGGCGGAGGGCCGCGAGCCCGGCTTGCGGGGGGCAGAGGCGGAGGCCCGCGAGCCCGGCTTGCGGGGGGTGGAGGCGGAGGGCCGCGAGCCGGGCTTGCGGGGGGTGGAGGCGGAGGGCCGGGAGCCCGGCTTGCGGGGGGTGGAGGCGGAGGCCCGCGAGCCGGGCTTGCGGCCGGTGGGCGCGAAGGCCTGGGAGCCCGGCTTGCGGGGGGTGGAGGCGGAGAGCCGGGAGCCCGGCTTGTGGGGGGCAGAGGCGGAGGGCCGGGAGCCCGGCTTGCGGGGAGGGGAGGCGGAGGGCCGGAAGCCCGGCTTGCCGCTGGTGGCGATAGTTGCGCGGGAAGCGGGCCGGTGGGCGGCGGAGGCCGGCGCTCGAGAGGCGGGCTTGCGGGAGGCGGAGACAGGCAACCGCGAGCCGGCCGGACGAGCTGCGGACGCTGGTCCCCGGGAAGCCGCCTTGCCGGTGGCGGAAGCGGACGTCCGCGAGCTGGGCTTGCGGCTGGTGGAGGTGGGTTTGCGTGTGGTGGAGCCGGACGGCCGCGACCCCGCCGCCTGCGGCCGCGGGCCGCGCCTGCCGCTGCCCGGGCGCGGAGCGGCTCTGCCGGTCGCCGGACTCGAGGCGGATGCCGAGACTCTCTTGCGTGCCGGAGCGGAGGCGGCAGCCGGCCGGGAGACGGCCGCCCTGCCCGTGCCACGGGCCCCGTCCGCGCGGGAGCGCGACGTTCCGCCCGTGGCGGCCTTGGGGCTGGATGCCCGGGAGCCGAGGGGCCGGGGAACCGCGGAACCGCCTCGCACCTGCTTGGCGGCCGGGCGGGAGGCGGCGGGCCTCGAGCGCCCCGTCGCGGGCGGGGAAGAGCGGGACCTCGATGCCACCGACGCTTTCGAGGCCGGCGAGGGGACCCGCGGAGCCGGGGCTCGCGACGTGGGCGAGGGGCCGCTTCGGGACGGCGGGGTGGTGGGCTTCCCGGCCACCGTCCGCCGCTGCGGTCCCGTCTGCTTGACGGTTCCAGCTCTGGAGTTGGATGGGTGTGCGGGTGGGGTCCTGCGCGGCGCCGCGTCTCCCCGCGGCCCCTTCTTGGTGGCTCCCGTCGTCTTCGTCGGCATCATGCCCCCCTCGCACCCCGGGCTCGGGACCGGCCCCCTGACCCGGTCAGGTCGCCGTTGCAGCCCCCAGGGTAGCAACGGCCGGGGGTTCTCCCGGCGCCGGGCCTGGTGGAGGAGCCCCACCCGCACCGGCGGTCAACGGGGTGGATCGCGCTCCTCGGCGAGAAGCTGGCGGAGCCGGGCCGCGATGTGCTCGTCACGCTCCGGGTCCGCCGGGCCGGCGGTCGCCAGGAGCTCGCCGATGTCGCGGCGGCCCCGACCCCGGCTCGCGGCGCGCCGGACGGCGCGGACGCAGTCGGCCATGGCCCGCTCCAGGGCCACCGGGTCGGCGTCGGCACGGAGCTCAGGGAGGTCGTGAACGGAGAGGCGTGCGGCGAAGCGACGGTCGGTCGGGCCAAGGGTGTGGAGAGGGAGCCCGGCACTTGGCGGGGCGACCATCGCCGACTCGAGGATGCGGCGCACGCTGAGGCTCGCCAGGTCATCGAGGTTCAGCCCCATCTCGCCGACCAGCACTCGCGCGAGCGGGGGCCGCTGGGCGGCGTAGGTGGCAAGGAACTCCTCCCACGAGGGCGGAGGATGCCCCGGATCCTCCTCCTCCAAACCCTCGTCCACGGCGCCGGGCGCGATCGCGGGGGGTGGCGGAGGGGCGCTCAGGCGGATCGGGCTCCGCCCCGCGTCGGCCGGCGCGCGACCGACGTCGGCGGCCAGAGCCGGCGCCGAGAGCTCGAGCCGCCGGGCCGCGTCCTGGATGTAGAGGTCGCGGGTGGCCGCCTCGGGGATGGCGGCGAGGACGGCCACCACCCGCTCGGCGGCGCCCCGGCGTTCCTCGGTCCCCGTGCCGGCTCCACCGATCGCCCACTCCACCAGCACCTGCCACTCGGGAGCGGCGGCCGTGATCAGCGCGGCAAAGGCAGCCGGGTCGACCCGCACCATCTCGTCCGGGTCCTTGTATTGCGAGGGCATCACCGCGATCCGGCCGGAAAGCTTCTCGGCGGCGCAGAGCTCCACCGCTCGCGCGGCGGCCCGCCGGCCGGCCGCGTCGCCGTCGAAGCAGAGCACCACCTCGTCCGCGTGCCGGGCGATGATCCTCACCTGCTCCCGGGTCAGGGCCGTGCCACTCGAGGCCACCACGTTGGCGACGCCCGCGGTGTGGGCGGCGAGGACGTCGAAGTAGCCCTCCACGACCACGGCCACGCGGCGCTCGCGGAGCGCCTGTCGGGCCTGGTCGAGCCCGAAGAGGGCGGTCGACTTGTGGTAGATGCCGGTCTCGGGGGTGTTGAGGTACTTGGGAACGGCATCGCCGAGAGCCCGGCCACCGAAGCCGAGCACCTGCCCCCGCTCATCCGAGATCGGGAACACGGGGCGGTTGCGGAAGTAGTCCCGACCGCCGCGGGCCAGACCCGCCTCCACGAGCTCGGAAACAGTCGCCCCTCCCTTGCCGACCAGGTAGCGCACCAGGGCCGTCCCCGCCGGACCGCCGGCGGGAGCGAAGCCGACCCGGAAGCGCCGCGCCAGGGCGTCGTCGACGGCCCGCTCGGCGAGCAGGCGGCGTCCCGGCGCTCCTGCCGGGAGGCTCCAGAGCACGTACTCGTAGAACTTGGCGGCGCGGTCGCTCAGCTCCAGCGAGCGGCGCCGGCCGGCGCCGCGAGCGGCCGCCCGGGGGCTCTGCTCCAGCTCGATCCCGGCACGCTCGGCGAGGATCTCCAGCGCGCGAGGGAAATCGACCCCCTCGATCTTCTGGATGAAGCTGAAGATGTCGCCCCCCTCGTTGCAGCCGTGGCAGTGGTAGACCTGCCGCGGCTGGCTGACCGAGAAGCTCGGGGTCTTCTCGGCGTGGAAGGGGCAGAGGCCGACGTGCTGGGTGCCGGAGCGGTGCAGCGAGACGTAACCCCCGATCACGTCGAGGATGTCGAGCCGCGCCTTGATCTCGGCTGGGGCGTCAGTGCTCACGCGACGGCCACCTCGAGAGCAGAGGGTGACCTCCTGGGGAAGAGGGCGGGCGGACGCCGGGAAGGGCCGCGAGGTGCCGGTGGAAGCGGATGGCGCGACACGGCGTCAGCGGCCGACAACCTCGATCCGGTAGCGCGAGTTGTCGGTGAGCACCACGATTGCGCCGCCTTTCTCGGTGATCACCGCCCGTACCGGAGAGGTGGCGAAGACATCGGGCGCGTCGCGATGCTCGACGACGGAGCGCCGGATGGCGTACGGCTGTCCGGGTGTGGGTTCAGCGAGCTCGTCCCCCTCCACGACGTGCCCGTCGTCGAGATTGACGGGACGGCCGTCACGGGTGGCGACCTTCCGGATACGGACTCGCTCAGTCATGCCCAGCGAGGATAGCGCGGGAGGGCAGGCTCACCCTCCGCGGCGGGGGGAAGCCCGGGGGCGCCGAGCGCCCCCGAGCCTCCGTCACCTAGCTGCCGTGCCCGGCAGCCTCAGCGATCCGCGTCCCGCGTGGCCAGGCGGGCGTGGGCGGCGGCGAGCCGTGCCACGGGCACCCGGTAGGGCGAGCACGAGACGTAATTGAGATTGAGCTTCTCGCAGATGGCGATCGACGCCGGGTCACCGCCGTGCTCGCCGCAGATGCCCACGGTGAGGTCGGGACGGGTCTGGCGACCCTCGATGACCGCGATGTTCATGAGCCGGCCCACCCCAGCCCGATCGAGGGTCTCGAAGGGGTTGCTGGGGAGGATCTTCTGGTCGACGTAGGGGATGATGATCTTGCCCTCGGCGTCGTCGCGGGAGAAGCCGAAGGTGGTCTGGGTGAGGTCGTTGGTCCCGAAGGAGAAGAACTCGGCCTCCTCGGCGATCTCCCCGGCGGTGAGCGCCGCACGGGGCAGCTCGATCATGGTGCCGATCTTGTAGTGGATCTTGATCCCCGCCTCGGCGAAGACAGCGTCGATCTGCTTGACCACGTAGGCCTTGGAGCGGCGCAGCTCTTCGAGGGTGCTGACCAGCGGGATCATGATCTCGGGGAAGACCTTGACGCCTTCCTTGGTCAACTGCACCGCGGCTTCCATGAGCGCCCGCACCTGCATCTCGATGATCTCGGGGTAGAGGAGGCCGAGACGGCAGCCGCGCAGGCCCAGCATCGGGTTCTGCTCGCGGATGGCGCGCACCGCAGCGAGCATCTTCCGCTTGTCTGCGAAGCTTTCCGCGGGGTCGCCCCTGGTCTCGGCCTGGGTGACCTCGACCAGGAGATCCTCGAAGGAGGGCAGGAATTCGTGGAGCGGGGGGTCGATGAGTCGGACGACAACCGGGAGCCCGGCCATCGCCTTGAGGATCCCGTAGAAGTCGCTGCGCTGGAAGGGCAGCAGCTCGTCCAGGTGGCGCTTGCGCTCCTCGGTGGTGGAGGAGAGGATCATCGCCTGCACGTGGGGCAGGCGCACCTGCTCCATGAACATGTGCTCGGTACGGCAGAGGCCGATACCCTGGGCACCGAAGCGGAGCGCCAGCTCGGCATCGCGGGGGTAGTCGCCGTTGGCCCACACCTGGAGCCGGCGGATGGCGTCGGCCCAGCGCAGCACCTGCTCCAGGTCCCCGCTCAGCTCCGGCTGGATGGTCGGCACCTTGCCGGCGATGACCCGGCCGGTGGAGCCGTCGATGGTGAACTCCTCACCCTCGTACACGGTCTTGCCACCAGCGGTGAAGCGCCGGCCGTCGAGGTCGACAAGGACGGACTCGGCACCGGCGACACAGGGCTTGCCCATGCCCCGGGCGACCACCGCGGCGTGGGAGGTGCGGCCGCCACGCGACGTGAGCACGCCCTCGGCGGCGATCATCCCGTGGACGTCGTCCGGGTTGGTCTCGATCCGGACCATGATCACCTTCTCGCCGGCCTTGGCCAGGGCCTCAGCGCGGTCGGCGTCGAAGACCGCCTTGCCGTAGGCCGCGCCCGGGGACGCCGCCAGACCGGTGGCCAGCACCTCGACCTTGGCGCTGGGGTCGATCCGCGTGTGGAGCAGCTGGTCGACCTGGACAGGCTCCACCCGGAGGACCGCCTCCTCGCGGGAGATGAGCCGCTCGTGGACCATGTCGACGGCGATCTTCACCGCCGCCTCGGCGGTGCGCTTGCCGGAGCGGGTCTGGAGCATGTAGAGCTTGCCGTGCTCGATGGTGAACTCCATGTCCTGCACGTCGCGGTAGTGCTTCTCCAGGCGCTTCGCGATGCGCTCGAACTGCCGGTACACGGTCGGCATCTCGGCGGCCATGGCGGCGATCGGCTTGGGGGTGCGGACGCCCGCGACCACATCCTCGCCCTGGGCGTTGGTCAGGTACTCACCGAAGAGCACCTTCTCGCCGGTCGCCGGGTCGCGGGTGAAGGCCACCCCGGTGCCGGAGTCCTCGCCCATGTTGCCGAAGACCATCGACTGGACGTTGACCGCGGTGCCCAGGTCGTGCGCGATCTTGTTGTAGTTGCGGTAGTCGACCGCGCGCTTGCCGTTCCAGGAACTGAAGACGGCGCCGATGGCAGCCCTCAGCTGGTCCAGAGGCTCGTCGGGAAACTCCTGGCCCTTGCTCTCCTTGCGGACGATCTCGCGGTAATCTGCGATCACCTCCTGCAGGGCCGCGACGCTCAGGTCGGCGTCGCTGGCGGCACCGTGCCTGCTCTTGACCGCACCCAGTGCGTGCTCGAAGAGGTCGCCCGAGATCCCCAGCACGATCTTGCTAAAGAGCTGGATGAAGCGCCGGTGGGTGTCGAGGGCGAACCGCTCGTCACCAGTGAGGCGGGTGAGGCCCTGGAGCGTGGTCTCGTTGAGGCCGAGGTTGAGGACGGTGTCCATCATTCCCGGCATGGAGAACTTGGCGCCGCTGCGGACTGAGACGAGCAGCGGGTTGACCGGGTCGCCGAACCCCTTGCGGGTCTGGCGCTCCAGCGTCTTGAGGGAGGCGAGCACCTGCGCCCACATGCCATCGGGGAACTGCTCGCCACGCTCGTAGAAGGCGTTGCAGGCCTGGGTGGTGATGGTGAAACCGGGAGGCACGGGGAGCCCGGCTCGGGTCATCTCGGCGACGCCCGCGCCCTTGCCGCCGAGCAGGTCGCGCATCTGCGCATTGCCCTCCTCGAAGAGGTACACCCACTTGGTCGCGCCACGCCGACCGGGAGCCGCTTTGGTCGAAGAGCGTGCGCCACGGGTCGAGGTGGTCCGGCCGGCCGGCGCCGACTTCGCGGTCGTCCCGGTCTTCCTGGGGGATCGGGGCTTCGTTGTCACGGGCATGTTCGGTCCTCTGGTCGTCGATAGGAGCTAGGGCGGATCGAGGGTATCACCGGTGCGGGGGCCGACCGCCCCCTCGACCGGGCGGTCATCGGCGAGAGGTTCCGCCGTAGGACAATCGGTTCATGGACACCATATCCCCAAGCCCTGACACCGCTACCCCTTTGGTCACACCGGCCCAGCCGGAAGCGGAGGCGGCCCGGGAGTCGGCCGTCTTTGCGGGCGGCTGCTTCTGGGGCGTGGAGGATGCCTTCCGCCATCTCCCCGGGGTGATCGCGACCCGGGTGGGCTACGTGGGCGGGCACACCGAGCATCCCACCTACCGCGAGGTCTGCTCCCACACCACCGGCCACGCCGAGGCGGTGGAGGTGGTCTACGACCCCGCCCTGGTCAGCTACGAGGACCTGGTCACCGCCTTCCTCTTCGACATCCACGACCCCACCCAGCTCAACCGCCAGGGGCCGGACGTGGGCGACCAGTACCGCTCTGCGATCTTCGTCCGCGACGCGGGGCAGCGGGTGACGGCCGAGCGCGTCATGGCGCGGCTCGCCGGACAGAGCCTCGCCCGCCGCCCGATCGTCACCGAGGTCACCGACGCTCCCCGCTTCTGGGAGGCCGAGGAGTACCACCAGCAGTACTTCGAGAAGCAGGGTGGCGGTGCCTGCCAACTCACCGTCCAAGGGAGGTGGATGCGCCGATAGGAGGGGCTGCCTCTGACCGCCGGCGCGGCCCGTCCTTGTGGCGGCGGTGGCCCGGCGTGGCTGCGGGCGGTGGGGCGGGGAGAGCCGGCCCGGGCGAGGGCATGGCGCGGCTTGGGGGTCACGAAGTCGTGGGTGTCACGAAGTCGAAAGACAGGCCGCCCATACTCCGGGTCAGTCCCCTTCCGGATCCGACCCGCCCGAGGCGGGCCGGCGCACAGCCCGCGTCCGGGCCTGGTTCTCCCACAGCTTGGAGACGTGAGATGAACGAAGAGCTTCCCAGCGAGGCGCCGTCCCTCGACGATGACGCTCCGGCGCCGGACCCTGTTGACGACTCCCCATCCTCCGCCCGGCGCGGCCGCCCCCTGGGGCTCCGCCGGAGCGTAGCTGTCGCCACCGCCCTGGGCGGGCTGGTGCTGGGCAGCGCGGTGGGCGGATTCCTGATCACCCGGGCAACCGGCCCGGCGACGCCGGTCGCGGCAGCGACCACATCTGACGCGACGGCCAGCCCCTCGCCGGGTGCGCATTCCCGGGGCGGCTTCGGAGGGTCGAATGCGCTCCTCGGGGTCAACCTCCTCCAAGACGCGGCCACCACTATAGGCATCAGCGAGCAGACCCTGGAGACCGACCTGCAGGGCGGCCAGACCGTCGCCCAGGTGGCCGCGGCCAAGGGCACCACCGCTCAGGCGGTGATCAACGCCCTGGTGGGCGACGAGACCACGGCGATCGACAACCTCGCCTCGAGCGGCAAGATCACCGCGGCCCAGGAGACCAAGCTCCAGGCCGGGGTCACCCAGATGGTCACCAACTTCGTGAACCAGACCCGTCCGGCCGCCGCCCCAGGCGCCGGGCCCGGCGCCTCCGGTGAGCAGGCCGCCCTCCAGGCGGCGGCATCCAAGATCGGCGTCTCCATCTCCGCTCTCCAGTCCGACCTGGCCAAGGGCGAGAGCATCGCGAGCGTCGCTGCGGCCGCGAGCCCGAGCGCCGTCGTCAGCGCGGTGACCACCGCGGTGGACAGCCAGATCAGCAGCCTCGAGAGCAGCGGCAAGATCACCTCCGCCCAGGCGAGCACCCTCACCTCGGAGGTGTCGTCGCGGGTCACCAGCTGGGTCAACGACACCTATCCCGGCTGGCCCTTCGGACCCTTCGGAACCTTCACCGGCTTCGGTGGCTCGTTCCCGGGCGGCCACTGGGGACACGGAACCGGAGCTTCCCCGTCGGCTTCGCCGGCGGCGACCTGATCGGACCCCTCCCCAAGATCGTGGCCGGCCCCGCGGGCCGGCCACATCCATATCCGGCCCCGGCCGCAACGATTCAGATCAGATGACCCGGAGGACCTGATCGGGATCCCGCTCCCGCCGGGCCAGGGCGCGGAGCACGGCCAGGTCGCCGTGGCGATGGGCGGCGACGGCGATGAGGGTCTGGATGGCCACCTCGATCCCCGGCAGCTCCGGCGTCACCCTGCCCACGCTGAGGCAGAGGTCGTCGGTGTGGAGGGCGAGCTCGAGGATCCTGGTCGCCAGGTAGTCGTCGAGGCGTAGCACCTCGCCTTCCCTCACGGCCACCAGCCGGCCCTCCGGCTGACCCTCGAGACCGCTGCGCAGACGGTCGAGCCCACGGTCCATGCGCCCGAGCACTGCGCGATGACCGACCAAAGCCTCCTCGGCCGCGGTCGCCCGGACCCGTGCGTTCGACCCCGAGTCGAGGTCGGCCGTGAGCGGGGCGTAGTAGGCGGCGGCCGAGATGATGGCCGCACCGGCGGGCTCCGGGTCCTCGATGGCGCGCTCGAGGATGCTGGTCCCAGCCCTCACCAGGTGCGCGGCCAGCGCGCCGACCGTCATCTGGGCGAGCGCGCTCGGCTCCTGCCAGCGAAGCGCGACCTCGGGAAGGGCGATCACCTCCCTGGCCGCGGCGGCGGCGGCCAGGTACTCGGAGCGCATATCGACCATGGGGTTCACAACACTACCGTCCACGCCTTCCGCGACGCCGCGACCCCTTGCGTCTGGGGGGCCGGCGGGCGGGCTGACCCGTGGACGCCGCGCGGGCCCCGCTGGGCAGCGGCCCGGGTCAGGCCCCGGCGCGCTCGGCGGTGCGCCGCCGGGAGGCAATCAGCTGGTCGCGGAGGGCATCCTCCAGACCGGCGATGGGCACCCTCACCTGGGTCATGCCGTCGCGCTCGCGGATGGTGACGGCCTCGTCCTGGAGGCTGTCGAAGTCGAAGGTCACGGCGAGCGGCGTCCCGATCTCGTCCTGGCGCCGGTAGCGGCGCCCGATCGCCTGGGTCTCGTCGTAGTCGGTGGCGAAGTGGGGACGCAGCCGGTGCTCGAGGGAGCGCGCGGGGACGGTCAACTCCTCCTTCTTGGAGAGGGGCAGGACCGCCACCTGGACCGGGGCGATGTCGGGGTGCATCCGCAGCACGGTGCGGGTCTCACCGCGCACGACCTCCTCGTCGAAGGCGTCCATGAGGATGGTGAGCATGATGCGGTCCACCCCCGCCGCCGGCTCGATGACGAAGGGGATGAAACGGTCGCCCGTCACCGGATCGAGGTAACTGAGGTCGACCCCGCTCGCCTTCTGGTGTGCGGAGAGATCAAAGTCGGTGCGGTTGGCGATCCCCTCCAGCTCGCCCCAGCCGAAGGGATAGAGGTACTCGACATCGGTCGCGGCCTTGGCGTAGTGTGCCAGCTCGTCCTTCTCGTGGTCGCGCAGGCGCAGACGCGAGCGCCGCACCCCCAGCTCCTCGACGTACCAGCGGAAGCGCTCGCCGCGCCAGTGCTCAAACCAGTGGTCGTCGGTGCCCGGCGCGCAGAAGAACTCCATCTCCATCTGCTCGAACTCGCGGGTGCGGAAGATCGAGTTGCCGGGGGAGATCTCGTTGCGGAACGACTTGCCGTTCTGCGCGATGCCGAAGGGGATCCGCTGGCGGCTGCTGTTGAGCACCGACTTGAAGTCGACGAACATCCCCTGGGCGGTCTCCGGGCGGAGGTAGACCTGCGCGGAGCTGTCCTCCACCGGGCCGAGGAAGGTACGGAACATCAGGTTGAATTGGCGGGGCGCGGTCAGGGTTCCGCCGCATTCGGGGCAGCCGGGTGCGTCCGCCGCCCGGCCTCGAGCGGCGCGCTCCGCCGGCAGGTGGTCGGCGCGCCAGCGCTTGCGGCAGCTTCCGGTGCAATCGACCAGGGGGTCGCTGAAGCCTGCCACGTGGCCGCTGGCGACCCAGACCTGGGGATTCATGATCACCGACGACTCGATTCCCACGATGTCGTCGCGCAGCTCGACAGTCGACCGCCACCAGCGGTTGCGGATGTTGCGCCGCAGCCGCGTGCCGAGGGGGCCGTAGTCGTAGAGCGCGTTGATCCCCCCGTAGATCTCGCTCGACGGGAAGAAGAACCCGCGCTGCTTTCCCAGTGAGACGAGCCGCTCGAGCAGGTTCGCCGGGGGCGTCCCGGTCGGGGGCGCGGCGGCGCTGTCGTCGGAATCGGCGGGCATGGGCGGCAAGTGTATCCGCCCTCACCTTTCCAGGGCTCGGAGCACGTCCCACGAGCGGAGACGCCGGTCCAGATGGTGCTCCAGCTCCCTCTCGATGATCTCCTCCAGGGTGGCCAGCGTGTCGTGGTCGAGGCGGAGGCGAGCCCAGGTGGTGGCGTCGCCGGCGGCGGCCACCCGCAGCACCTTGATGACACGGACCGGGCAGTCGATCGCCGTGGGGGCATCGCGCCGGCAGTCGGGGCAGAGAAGGCCTCCGGCGGCGGCGCTGAAGGTCGCCGGCTCCTCGGCCAGCCGGCGCGAGCAGGAGACGCACTGCTGGAGCTCGGGGGCGTAACCGAGCCGGTCGATCATCTGGCGCGCAAACCACACCAGCGCCCGGCGCGGATCGCGCTCGGGATCGCCCAGCTCGTCGAGGGACTCCGCGACCAGGACAAAGACGGCCCCGTCCGGGTGGTGCTCCTCGAGAACCCGGTCGGTCAGCTCGGCGACGACCGCGGCGCACGCGGATCGCCGGGCATCCGTGGCGAGCCCCGCCGGCGGCCCCGACGCCCGCTGGGCCTGGGCCAGCACCAGGAGCTCGCCGCGCCCCTCTGCGAGCTGCATCCGGCTGCGCTCAAAGAGGTCGGTCTGCGCCGCCATGCGACTGCCCGCCTTGCGGACCCCCCGGGCGATCACCCCGACCTTGCCGTGGCCGCGGGTGAGGATCGTCAGGATGCGGTCGGCCTCGCCGTAGTTGACCCGGCGGAGGACGATCCCCTCATCCGTGAAGCTGCCCGGCATCTCAGGGCCCGGGGGCGCCCGCAAGGCGGCACACGGGTCGCATCGGGACGGATCGGCTCCGGATGGACACGCCGGCGCGGTCAGGCCGGGTGATCGTCAGCCGCCCCGGAGCGCTCGGCGGGAGAGCGCTTGGCGCTATCGCGCTCGGTGGCAAAGGGCGCGGGGTTCACGATCCTCACGGTCTGGATGCTCTGCCGGCGCACCTGGTCGACGGTCAGGGTGGCCGAACCGAGAGGCAGCTCCGCCCCCGCCTTGGGGATCTCCCCGAGGCGCTCGTAGACGAGCCCGCCGATGGAGTCGGCTTCGGTCTCGCCGACGTCGAGGTGGAGCAGATCGGCCACGTCGTCGACGGGGAACCGTGCGCTCATCACCACCTCGTGATCGCTCACGAACTGGACATCCTCGGTCTCGGCGACGTCGTACTCGTCCCGGATCGGCCCGACGATCTCCTCGATGAGGTCCTCGAAGGTGACGATCCCGGCGGTGCCGCCGTGCTCGTCGACGACGACCGCGATGTGCACCTTGCGCTCCTGCATCTCCCGGAGCAATTCGCCGACGTGCTTGCTCTCGGGGGTGAAGTAGGGCTCGCGGGCGAGGGCCGCGAGCGGTCGGGGATCGCCGCTGCGAGCGCCGTGGCGGAGCAGGTCCTTCGCGTAGATCACCCCCACCACGTTGTCCATCGTCGTCTCGTAGAGGGGGATCCGGGAGTGGCCGTGGTCGACGATCAGGGAGATGAGGTCACTCAGACTGCGCGAGGCCTCGATGCCGACGACGTCGACCCGGGGCACCATCACCTCGTGGACCGCCTTGTCGGTCATCTCCAGGATGCCGTCGATCATCTGGCGCTCCTCCTGCTCCACCACGCCCTCGCGCTCGCCCATGGCCAGGATCAGCTTGAGCTCGTCTTCCGTGACGAAGGGGCCCGGGGCGGCGTGGCCTCGGGTGAAGAGCCGGAGGAGGAGGCGGGACACCAGGGTTAGAGCCCCGATGAAGGGGCGCAGCAGCCGGGTCAGGAACTGGACCGGTGCGGCCAGACGCAGCGCCAGCCGCTCGTTGAAGCGGAGCGCCAGCGACTTGGGGGCGATCTCGCAGAAGACGAGGACGAAAACGGCCAGGGCGACGGTGGTCAGCGCCTGGGCGAGGCCGTGGGTGTGGCCGGCGACGATCAGAGCGGTCGCCGTCGAGGCCACGATCACCGCGACGGTGTTGATCGAGAGGATGGTCGAGAGGTAGCCGTTGGGGTTGTTGTGGAGGCGGACGACCCGGCCGGCCCGGTGGTCGCCGTCCTCGGCCAGGGTCCGCATCCGGAGCCGGGAGACCGAGGTGAGCGCCGTCTCGGCCCCCGCGGCGAAAGCGGCGAGCACCAGGCTGACGGCGAGAAGGAGGGCGAGCCAGGTCATGACCCGCTCGGTGAGGGATCAGCCAGGACCGCTCCGGCGGGTGAGGGACACCGGCCGCGGGGGCGGCCCGTGGACGTCTGGGCACCGGTCCTACTCATCGGAACAGCTCGCTGACGCTCCTCCCCTCATGGACGCGCACGATCGCCTCCGCAATCAGGGGGGCGACCGAGAGCACCCGCAGCTTGGGATGGTGGTCGACGGCGCGGGCCTCCTCGTTGAGGGGGATGGTGTCGGTGATGCAGATCTCGTCGATGGGCGCCGCGTGCAGGCGCTCCAGGGCGCCCGGCGTGAGCAGCCCGTGGGTGACGATCACGTCGACCCCGATCGCACCCTTGCTCATCAGCGCCGCGCTGGCGCTCACCAGGGTGCCGCCGGTGGAGATCAGGTCGTCGACGATGACCGCGTGCTTGCCGGCCACGTCACCAACCACATGGACCACCTCCACCGCGTCGTCGCGGGGACGGCGCTTGTCGATGATCGCGATGGGCGCGTCGAGGATGCGGCCGAGGGTGCGGGCCCGCAGCGCGCCGCCGGTGTCCGGCGAGACCACCACCACGCTGTTGCCGTGGCGCTCACGGACCCTGCGGGCCAGGATCTTGGTGGCGGTGAGCGCGTCGACGGGGATGTCGAAGAACCCCTGGATGGCCTCGGCGTGGAGATCCACCGCGATCACCCGGCTCGCCCCGGCCAGCTCGATGATGTTGGCCATCAGCTTGGCGGAGATCGGGTCGCGGGGGGCCGACTTCTTCTCCTTGCGCTCGTAGCCGTAGTAGGGGATGACCGCGGTGATCCGGGCCGCCGACGCGCGTCGCAGCGCGTCGAGGGTGACGAACAGCTGGATCAGGTTGTCGCTCACCGGCGGGCAGGTGGGCTGGATCAGGAAGACGTCGTGACCCCGGACCGACTCGTGGATCTTGACGTCGAACTCACCGTCCGCGAAGCGGGTGATGTCCATGGGGGCGAGCGGGAGGTCGATCTCGCGCGAGATCCGCTCGCTCAACTCCGGGTTGCCGGTGCCGGAGAGGAGCATCAGCTCCCCGTAGGGATTCGAGTCACTCATGGGTGAGGGCTCCGATCCCGCCATCCCTCGATGTTGCGCTGGCGCTCCCGGCCGACGGCCAGGGCGCCGTCCGGAACATCCCGGGTGACGGTGCTGCCGGCGGCGACGTAGGCGCCCCGGCCGATCCGGACCGGGGCCACCAGGCTGCTGTTGGTGCCGACGAAGGCACCGTCCTCGATCGCGGTCCGGTGCTTGTCGTGACCGTCGTAGTTGCACGTGACGGTCCCGGCACCGATGTTGACGTCAGTGCCGACGTCGCTGTCCAGGACACACGAGAAGTGATTGACGCGGCTCCCCGCACCGATCCGGCTGTTCTTGACCTCGGCATGCGTTCCCAAAGATACCCCCGATCCCAGCGCGCTGCCGGGTCTGACCCGATTGAAATGGCCGATCTCCACGCCGTCGGCGATCTCCGCGTCGTCGATCACCGAGGCGCCGATCCGGACCCGATCGCCGATGCGCGCATCGCGGATCTGGGCCATCGGGCCGATCTCACAGTCACGGCCGATCACGGTCACGCCGCGGAGCACCGTCATGGGCCGCAGGACGGTGTCGGCCCCGACCCTGACCGCCGCGTCCACATAGGTGGTCGCGGGATCCTCGACGGTCACCCCGTCCAGCATCAGCGCGTCCAGGAGACGGCGCCGCAGCACCGCCTCGGCGGCGGCCAGCTGGCGGCGGTCGTTGACCCCCAGCGCCTCCTCCGGGTCGGTCACGGGCACCGCCTCGACCGCCGGGGCGAGGAGCGCGACCACGTCGGTGAGGTAGTACTCGCCCTGGGCGTTGTCGGTGGAGAGGCGCTCCAGGGCCGGCCAGAGGTGCCGGCCCGAGAAGACGTAGACGCCCGCGTTGCACTCGTCGGGCACCGGGACACCGTTGCCGGGGAGATCACGCTCCTCGACGATGCGCAGGACCCTGCCATCGCTCCCGCGGACCACGCGGCCGAGCCCGGCCGCATGTCCGAGGACCACGCTCAGGAGCACGCAGGCGGCTCTGCTCGCTCTCTGGGCACTTAGCAGGCCGGCGATCGTCTCGGCGCGGATCAGGGGGAGATCACCGTAGAGGACAGCCACCGGGCCCTCCGCGCGCAGCTCCGCGGGGAGGCTGCGCAGGGCATCGCCGGTCCCGCGCGGCTCGGGCTGGACGGCGACCCGGGCGACCCCCTCGACCACCTGGCGCACGGCCGCCTGGTCGGGGCCGAGCACCACCACCGGAGGTGCCCCGGTGGCGGTCGTCGCCGCCTCGACGATATGGAGGAGCATCGGCCTGCCGGCGAGGGGATGGAGGGCCTTGGGCCGGGCACTCCTCATCCTGGTGCCCTGCCCGGCGGCGAGGATCACCGCGCGCGGTGCATCTGCCATCTGCGCCGGAGTATACGGGGTGCCCCCTCTCACCCCCGGTCGCGAGACCGTGGCCCCTGTATGATCCGGCCCGTGGCCGATCAGAGCGCCTCAGAGCGAGGCCCCGACCGTCGGCCCCGGGCGAACCGGCTGGCGCGCCTGGGCCGGCTCACCGCGATCCGCCGGAGCTGTGGCTGCCGCCGTCCCGCGGCCGGCCGGCCCGGCTGCATGCGGCTGCGCATCCCGCGCGTCCACATCCAGGTCTGAGCCTCAGGGAGCGCTCCCGGAGCCGCCGGAAACGCCGCGACCCGGGAACGGGCTGCAGCCCCGAGGGCGCTCCGCGGGCGGCAGACGCCCCGCAGCGGGCGAGGGCTGGCTACGATCGCTGGTGCCACTGGGGAGTAGCCAAGTGGTAAGGCAGCGGACTTTGGATCCGCCATTCGAAGGTTCGAGTCCTTCCTCCCCAGCGCCGTTCTCAGACCTGGATCGGTGAGCGGCCACCGGCGGGCGGGCCATCGCCGATGAGGCGATCGCGGCGAAAGGCGCGTTATTCGGGGGTCGACGACCCAGGCATCCCCCGTTGGGGTGATCTTTCGGGGTGGTGGATGAGCGGGGCATCGCCCGTTAGGGTGATTTTTAGTTCGGGCCGTTGACAAACCCCAAAAACTTCTCCCACAATCCGGTCGCCCCATCACCAGACGTTGAGAGGGTGATGAGGGTGGCGCGCCGTCTGTTCCCGCGGGGCCGGCGTCGCGAACGAAATCGTCCGTTGCGTGGAGGGCAAGACTCAGATGCGTATGGATCAGACAATCGGGGGCCAGGGGTCCCACAAGGTGCGGAAGATGACGGGGTTCAGCCTGGTGGCTGTGGGCGCCATGGTCGCAGCGGCCTGCGGCAGCACCTCCAGCAGCCCCGCTTCCTCGTCCTCGACCGCTGTCGCGCCGGCGTTCCCGGCGGCCGTCACTCTCACCTCGCTCACCCCCGACCTCGCGTCGACGATGAGCCTGCTCAAGCCGCTGACCAGCTACGCGACCAAGGGCGCCAGCACCTTGCTGGTCGGGGTGATCCTCCCCGACACCACGTCGTCGGTTCGCTGGGTCCAGTACGACCAGCCGTACCTCACCGACGCCTTCGCTGACGCGGGCTTCACCTCTGCCGAGTTCAACATCCAGAACGCCCAGGGCAGTGACCCGACCCAGATCGACGACGCCACGGCTGACATCAACCTCGGCGCCAAGGTCCTCTTGGTCTGTCCCCTCGACGGACCGACCGGCGTGGCCATTGCGGCCCTCGCCCAGGCTCACAACGTCACCCTGATCGACTACGACCGGGCGATCTTCCCCGCGACGGGCAAGACCTACTACGTGAGCTTCAACAACGAGACGGTCGGCGAGGACATCGGCACCGGGTTCCTGAGCTGCCTGACCTCTGAGAACGTCACCGCCCCCCAGGTCTTCGTGCTGAACGGCGGCGAGGACACCGACCCGAACGCGATCTCCTTCGCTGACGGCTACAACAAGGTCGTCTGGGGCCAGGAGGCCAAGACGGTCAGCGCGGGCGCAACCAGCACCGCTGGCGGTGCCACCCTGGTCGGCGAGAACTTCGCACCGGCCTGGAGCAACACCCAGGGCGGCACGATCTTCCAGCAGGAGTACACCTCCAACCCCAAGATCAACGCCTCGATCGAGGCCAACGACGGCCTCGCCAGCGCGGTGATCACGGACCTCCAGACAGATGGCGTGAAGGCCGGTACCTTCCCGACCACCGGTCAGGACGCAACCGTCCAGGGCATGGCGTACATCCTCGAGGGTTGGCAGTGCGGTTCGGTCTACAAGCCGATCTACCTTGAGGCCCAGGACGCGGTCATCATGGCCACCGCCCTTCTGGCAAAGGTCACGATCCCGACCAGCATCCTGAACGGCACCACCGTC
>Ga0187851_10001471_pt1 | contig 22524 bp, 18 predicted proteins | sample June2016WEW_6_10_FD_132997 | JGI IMG/M metagenome (GOLD analysis project Ga0187851, IMG submission 132997) | Peatland microbial communities from SPRUCE experiment site at the Marcell Experimental Forest, Minnesota, USA - June2016WEW_6_10 | ecosystem: Environmental > Terrestrial > Soil >...
AATCAGGGCTATGTCCGCTATTGGGACCCAATCGCATCGGCGCCGTATCTTTATAGCTCAAGCACACATATCTTCGTCACATACGACGACTCGGAATCGATTACCGCGAAGTGCCGCTACGTCTTGAAGAATGAACTCGGCGGCGTCATGTTCTGGGACTACTCCGGAGACCCAACGGGAACGCTTCTCAAAGCCATCGACCAGTCCCTATTTACCAGCTCCTCAATCGGAGCGACCGCTCAATGAGTATTTCTGCCCAGCCAGAGCTCCAATCGAGCGCCGCCCAAATCGGCGATCCGCGAGTCGTTTCTATCGATATCTTCCGCGGAATGACGATGGCGGTCATGATCTTCGTCAATGCTCTCTCCGACGTGCGCGGACTGCCATGGTGGACCTATCATGCACATGCCGAAGAAGACGTGATGACCTATGTGGATATGGTCTTCCCCTTCTTTCTGTTCATCATTGGCATGTCCCTCCCGCTCTCCATTGCGCGCAGGCTCAGGCGCAACCCGTCGATGCCTTCCCTTTGGCTCCATGTATTGATTCGCGTTGTCGGATTGCTTGCGCTCGGCCTCATCCTGGCAAACGCTGAAAAATGCGACCCCGCCCGAATGCCTATCAGCGGAAACGCCTGGGGGCTCCTTGGCCTGCTTTGCGCCGGTCTCTATTTGAATGTTTATGAGAAAACCGGCCGCCTCGCGAGCTATTCCTGGATGGTGCGCGGGCTCGGCCTGGTTGGCGTCATCGTGTTGTTTGCAATCTTTCGCCGATCAACCGCCGATGGGCAGGCCGCCTGGATTGACTTTTCCTATCCCGAGATACTTGGCCTGATCGCGCTAAGTTATCTTGCTGTAGCTATTTTGTATATTCCCACTCGTCGATGGCGTTGGGCACCCGCCGTCTGGTTTACTTTGCTCCTCGCGTTGTGCGTTCTCTCAACAGGGAAAGTTCTCGCCTTCCCCGATCGTATTCCGCTTTATCTCTGGCCCTTTGGAAATGGCGCCATGGCATGCATCATCATGGCCGGCGCGGTAACTTCATCCATCTTCTGTGGACCCTTTGCTCTTGCAAAGCCAGCCCGCGCCATCATGACCTCAGTGGTTCTCGGTATCCTCATGCTGATGGCAGGCTGGATTCTCACGCCCTTCGGCATCTCAAAGATCCGCGCCACACCCACCTGGTCGCTCTATAGCATCGGCGCCGCGATACTGATGTTTACTTTTCTCTATTGGGTATGCGACTTGAAGCGATGGACGAAATGGGCCTTGATTGTCCGTGCTGCGGGCGATAACACCCTCACCACCTATTTACTGCCCGACCTATGGTATTACCTCACGGCGGTGGTTGGATTCACCTATATCGACACGCACCTGACTTACGGATGGCCGGCTGTCGTCAAGACTTTTGCTTTTACCGTTTTTATTCTCGCGCTCGCCTCGGCTCTGACACGCGCAAAAGTTCGTCTGCAATTCTGACCGATGTCATGAGGGACCTCAAAATAGCTGGCCCGGGAACGCTTTCGGCGTTCCCGGGCCTTCTTGCATTCAATCCTTCGCGCGAAACGTCGACGCTCTAGAAATTGAATGACATCTGCAAATTGATGCTCCGGTTCGATGCCGCCGAAGAGAAGAATCCCCCCGCCAGTGCATTGGATTTGCCGAACAACTGCGAATCGAGAACACCGACCGGCTGCGCAAGGTTCACGTTGTTGAAGATGTTTCTTCCCATCGCCGTGAAGTTCAGAGAATATTTCCGCGCCGCCGCTTGATCGAATCGCGGCGGCCCATTGCTGCCGCTCAATCCTCCCGGTCCCAGTCCGCCGCCCGGAGGGCCACCACCGCCAGGTCCTCCACCTGGAGGCGGCCCGCCTCCTCCAGGTCCGCCGGGGCCACCTTGATTGCCCGTTGCACTTGCCACTTTGGGCCCGATCCCGATCGACTTACTTACCCGCATGTTCATGCTGAACTGGCCCGGCCCGTTCCCGTAGTTATAGGGAATGCGCGGTTGGTTCCATGCCGGGTCAAGATCGAACGTTCCATAGTTGGTTTTCACAACATCGGTGCTGGCTGAAGTGGCAACAGCGGGCCGATCGTTGAATTGATTGTCGCCATTCAGATCTTGTCCAACAACAATGTTGAATGGCTGCCCTGAATCGGTCACCAACATCGGGCTGAATGAGACACCGTACGGACCCTGCAGGTTGCCTCCCAGGAGGAAGCGATTATGGACATCGAAGTTAGCTCGCCCGTAATCGGCGCGCGGGTCGGACTGGTTTGAAGGAAAGTACGTAGCGCCTGACGTATCGGCATTCGCGAAGTTCATCATGTAAAAGCCGAACAGCGAAACCCGCTTCGCACGCACACTGTAGTTCAACGTGAGCTGGTTCTGGTTGTATACCCCCGCGGATTCAAACTGATAGATGTTTTCATTCAGGCCATTCGGCCGTGTGCCCGTGCCCGTCGTTGCGTCGTAGGTTGAGGGGATATATGCGTTGATGTTGTCGCTCAAATATTGGTGCGCCCCATGTGAATTGACGTAGGTCGCTGAAAGCGTCGCAATCTTTCCAAATTGGTGCTCTACTCCAAGAGCCGTTTGCATATTCACGGCCGCCTTCAAGTTCGGCGCTACCTCATAGATCGTCGGCGCAGTTGTGCTCAACGACGCGAGCTGGGTCGGTGAAGGAGCATTCTGATAAAACGTAGGATTCTGAATCACATACTGCTGCTGGTTCACTCCATTTTCGCGAATCGCCGTCAACAGGTTGCTTTCCGCAAACCTGTCGAAAAACCATCCGTACCCGCCGCGAATCACAGTCTTCGCCGGTTTGCCGTTTGCTCCGCCGGGAGCCCATGCAAACGAAAGCCGGGGCGCCCAGTCATTATGATCGCCTATCCCGTTTTGTAACTCGTAGCGCGCGCCGTAGCTGACAGTCAAATTTGGCCGCACCTTGAAATCATCCTGGAAGAACAGCCCAGCGTCGTAGTAGTTTGTGCCCGCCGCCGCGTTGCCTGCCGTTACGCTGTACTGTGTCGGTGTGTTTGCTTCGTACGCCGCCAGGGACGAATAAATATACTGGCCGTTGAATCCGGACGTCGAGACACTCGCGTCCCGCGTGAAGCGAAGCCGGCCACCTGCGCTAATGGAGTGCTGCCCCTTGCTGAGCATCGTTGTGTTCTGCAGTTCGTACCGGTCCTGGTTGTCGCGGACCACGCCTTGGTTGTTTCCTCCGCCCGTGAAGGCTCCCTGCACCGTGACTGTCGGATCGCTGCTCTCGGCCGTCTGATTGTTCCGGTCGCGCGTGTACTGAAACTTGGTCTCATTGATCAGGTTGGCATTGATGATCTGCGTGTCACTCAATTGCAGGGTATTCTCTTGGTTGGCCACGTTGTATCCCTGGCTTTCCAGTGCAAATTGCGATACTCCGCTGTTTGTCTCCATCTGCCGGTCATACATATAGCGAACCGTCAATGTATTGTTCTTTCCCAACTGAAGATCGAAGCGAGGACTTACATCAAGCCTCGATTGCGGGTTAGACACAGCCGCCGAGTAGTTATAAGCTGAGCCTCCGCTATTCAGAAGCTCTGCATTGATGATCGAATTCGATTGATTGTTTCGGTCGAATACGCTGGCAAACCACGAAGCGTTTTTGCCTAAAGATCCGCCCACATTCCCCATCAGGAAGGTGCTGTAGTACGGCGGCTCGCTGTTCACAAAAGGGTTAAGAGAGTTGAATGCCGAATCATTGCCCATCAGCATCATGGACCCGTGCAATTTGTCGGTTCCTGGCTTTGTCAAAATCTCAATTCGCCCGTAACCAAGTTTGTCGTATTGCGCCGCAAATGGATTCTGATTGATGCGAATCTCGCGGATGGACGATTTCGGCGGCAGCTGTCCACCCGTGAAGCCATCGATATAAACCTGGCCGCCGTTCGGTCCCGCGGCCGGCCCGGCCAAAGCATTGAGTTCGTCCTGCAGTTCATCCGGATCGTCGGAGAGCGCATCCAGGTCCTTGCCCTTGATCACCAGGGAGTTCGCGTTGTTTGTCGGACTTGTATCAACGTTCATGCCCTCATCCGATACCTTCACTTCCTGCGTCTCTGTTTCAATCTTCAGTGCCAGCTTCTGCGTCGACGTCTTGCCGCTGAATACCAGCACTTCAATTGGATCCAGCGCAGCAAATCCCTGGGCCGTCGCGGTAATGAAGTACCGACCCGGCTCCAGTCGGTCGATCTCGTACGTGCCGTCGGCGCCGCTTGTCGTTGTCTTCGACAGTCCGTCCTTGTTCGAAAGGCTAACTGTGGAATTGGGGATCACAGCCCCTGTCGGGTCTGTAACCGTTCCGTGGATGCCTCCGGTTTGCGCAACCGCAATCACCGGCAAGCCCGCGAAGAGGAGAAAAGTACTGAAGAAGAGGGAGCGAACACTTCGCTTTGTCATCATGCATCCTTTCAGCGCCATCACGACGTTGCATTTCCAGAAGACACCGAATCGCACCCCCACGCGGTCACAACGGGTAAAGCTATGTAACGAATTGTCACGACCGCAGTGACCATTTATTACATTTCTCATGTAACCCACGCGGGAAGAATGGCGTACGCTTATTGCGTGGGCAAGATACTGCGCAATGGATGACATTCTCCTCATCGACGATGATGTTGAGCTTTGCTCGATGTTGACGGAATACCTGGGCCGCTACGGCTTCCAGGTAACTGCTGTACACAGGGGTGACTCCGGGCTCTCCGCCGCTCTCGAAAGGCCCTATGCGCTTGTTTTGCTCGACGTAATGTTGCCTGGTTTGGATGGCTTTGAAGTGCTGCGCCGTATCCGCACTGCATCCGCAGTCAGCGTTCTGCTCCTCACGGCGCGCGGCGAAGATGTGGATCGCATCGTCGGCCTCGAAATCGGGGCCGACGACTATCTCTCCAAACCTTTCAACCCCCGTGAGCTTCTCGCGAGGGTCCGCGCCATCCTGCGCCGCGCCACCGTCAACCCGGTAAAGGCAGAGCCTGGACTTCTGCGCGCCGAGGGCCTCGAACTAAACCCCGCCGCGCGCACTGTGCACTTCAATGGCGCCAGCGTCGATCTCACCGATGTTGAGTTTGCCCTGCTTGAAGCGTTGATGCGCGCACCTGGCACGGTTGTCACGCGGGAAGACATCTCTGAGGGCGTCCTCGGGCGCAAGTTTCATCCGTTCGATCGAAGCCTCGACATGCATGTGAGCCGACTGCGCCGCAAACTCGCAGATAGCGGCGCTCCCGAGGCCCAAGTCAAAACCATTCGCGGTGTCGGCTATCAGCTCGCTTTGATCGCCAATCCGCAGAGAGCGCGTGCCTGAGCCATGCGCGGACTCTTCTTCAAGGTTTTCATCATTTTCTGGATCGCGCAGAGCATGATCTTCGTGATTTCGACGGCTCTCATCGTTCGCCATCACTTCGACCGGCCCGATGTCGCCTTCGATGCACTCTACAACGTCCTGCAATCCGACGCCGGCAAAGCGTCCAGCGCATTCGAGTCCGGCGGCTGCGACGGCTTCCAGACTCTTGCTGCCAGCATCGCGCAGACCATTGCCCTCGAAGACTCAAACGGACAAGACCTCTGCAATCCTTCCGGTATTCTCGTGCCCAGTCCGCGCCAGCCCATTCCGGCCCGCATCATGGGAACCCAGGTGGGTCAGCAATATGTCTGGAGAGTTCCAACTTCATCTGCCGCCGGAAAGCAATATGTCCTTCTGCTCAGCCGTCCGCACCAGAAACCGCCCGATAACTGGTACCACGATTTATTGCACTTTTCGTTTCCGCAGTTGCCCGTCGCCATCGTCATCGGCGGACTCACGACCTTTGTGCTCGTGCTGCTCTTCACGCGCCCCGTCGTCCAGCTTCGAAAAGCTGCGCGCGAATTAGCCTCAGGCAAGCTAAACGCCCGCGTCGTCTGGCCCAGTTCCCAGTCGCCCGTCTTCGCTGGCGATGAAATCTACGCGTTGATTCACGACTTCAATCATATGGCCGAACGGCTGGAATCGCTTGTCGACGCGCAAAAGCTTCTGCTGCGCGATGTCTCGCACGAACTACGTTCGCCCCTCGCGCGTCTCAGCGTAGCCCTCGAGCTGGCCCGCGAGGATTCCGACCCTGCCGCCGCTCCGCACCTCGAGCGCATCGAACGCGAAACAGAGCGCCTCAACGCCCTCATCGGTCAGTTGCTTACTCTCTCAAGCATGGAAGCGATTGAGAGAGTCGAGAACCTCGAAACCATTTCGTTGAACACCATGATCGAGCGGATGCTTCCCGACGCCGAGTACGAAGCCCGTCAGCGCCAGTGCACGGTCACGTTCAACGCCAAAGATCAGTGCAGCCTGTCGGGGAACCAGGAGCTTCTTTATCGAGCCATTGAAAACGTGGTTCGCAATGCCATCCGGTACACCGAAAACGGAACCGAAGTCGAAATTACCCTCGGTCATCTCGTGGCGAGCGGAACTCGGCAGGTCGAGATCGAAATCAGCGATCGCGGCCCCGGCATCCCCGAGAACCAGCTCCACGCGATCCTGCGCCCGTTCTATCGCGTCGACTACGCCCGCAGTCCGAAAACCGGCGGCTTTGGCGTGGGGCTCGCCATCGCGGATCGCGCCGTGCGCCTGCATCACGGTAACCTCAGCGCGGCCAATCGGCCCGGCGGCGGCGCAACCTTCCGCATCCTGCTTCCGCAAAATTAAGTAGCTGCAAGTTCCGTAAACTGCTTTAGCAGGCTGCGATTCGGCTTGACCACCTCGAGCATCTCCGAAGTCGTGGTCGCGAGCTAAGCTGCGGCCGACCCCGTTCTCGATCGAGTACAAACTTCAACCCCTTTGATTCACAACTTGCACTCAGGATCCTCAAACATCCTGCACGCTCAGCGTCCGCGGGTCGTGGACTCGCTGCATGAGAATCGCCGCGATGAGCATAAAAATGCCGCCCGCGATAATCGCGTAAATGCGATTGTTATTCAACAGGTGAATCATGATCCACCCAAAGAACAGCGATGCCAGGATCTCGGGTGTGACCACAAAGAAGTTGAATATGCCCATGTAGACGCCGGTTCGTTCCGACGGAAGCGAAGCGGCAAGCAGCGCGTAAGGCATTGACAGCGTACTCGCCCAGGCAATGCCCACACCCACCATGGTAAGCAAAAGCACGTACTTGTTGTGAATCAACACTACCGACATCAGGCTCACGCCACCGCACAACAGGCAAATCGAATGGGTGTATTTCCGGCCCAGCCGCTTTGCAAGCCCGGGAAGCACGAACGAAAACGCGAAGCAAACGGCCGAGTAGACAGCAAAACAAACGCCTCCCCATTCCACTCCATCCTTGTAGAGTGGCGAACTGGGGTCGTTTGCGCCGAAGACGTTGTGAGCCACGGCAACCGGAAAATACAGCCACATGCAGAAAAGGCCAAGCCACGTGCATAACTGCACCGGACCGAGTTTGCGCATCGTATCCGGCATTTCAGCAATGGCGGCAAGAATCTCCTTTGCGTTTGCGGCCAGCCCGGCTTTTTGCAACTTGGCTCGACGAAACGCTTCCAAGTCTTCCGGCGGATATTCTTTGGTCGTCACAATCGTCCACAGAACTGCGCTTAGAAATGTGGCAGCGCCAATATAAAACGACAGGCGAACGGTAGTGGGCACCACCCGCGTATCTCCCGCGGCCTGCTGCATATGGAAGACGTTTGTCAGCAGGTACGGCAGGGCCGAAGCTATGACGGCGCCCGCCCCGATGAACAGGCTTTGCATGGCGAAGCCCGCGGTGCGCTGGCCTTCGGGCAATATATCTGCGACAAACGCGCGAAATGGTTCCATGCTCACATTGATTGAAGCGTCGAGAATCCAAAGCATACCCGCGGCCATCCAAAGCGCCGAACAATTGGGCATGAAGACGAGCATGAGCGAGCTCAGGATTGCGCCGGTGAGGAAGTAGGGGCGACGGCGACCAAGCCGGCCCCATGTCCGATCGCTCGCGTGGCCGATAATGGGCTGAATCAGTAAGCCTGTTAGCGGAGCGGCGAGCCAGAGAATTGGAAGCTGGTCAGCACGCGCGCCCAAATACTCATAGATAGCACTCAGGTTGGCCATCTGCAGCCCCCAGCCAAACTGGATGCCGAAGAAGCCAAAGCTCATGTTCCATATCTGCCAGAAGCTCCGCTCAGGTTTGCGGAAGTGTGTTACGGTCTGCGTTGCTGCGGGCTTGATTTGCGATGCGCTCATGGTCTTCCTACTGGATCTGCTTCGCAAACATGCGAGCTCCGAAAGCATTCAACGAGACAAATAAAATTGTCCCCGGCTTGAGCCGTTCCGGAGAATGTCGAGCCGACTGAGCCGCAATCGCCTGCTCAGGTTGCTGGGCGAAGCAAGCCTTTCCAACGTCAAAACCTGCGGCAAGAAAGAAAGCGAGAACAACGAACAGCCTCAGCTTCATAGCGCGCAAGTATAGCATTCGCCGGCTGAACACCGCCACGATGCCTCCAGGCTATGCGGCGGAAGTACTCCCGGTGGTTCAGGAGCCTTCGCCCGCATGGCAACGAACTGGCTCTTCAATGCGATAACCCTTCTCTACAACTTTCGTTCCCTCGGTATCAATCGCATACCACCCTCATGCCCATTTGGTGCGATGGAAAACTAGGTACCCCCATGCCAGACTCAAGAAGATTGGAAGAACACATTGTATCGAGGATATGGCAGGAGCGAGCCCTCAATGGCAGGAAGCAAACTCACACGTGCAGTGGAAGGAGCAATAACGCTCACAGCTCTTTGCCTGCTTGCTGCTTGTTCAAGTCGAAATAGTTCCATTGCCGGTATCACTCAATCCACGCCAACACTTACCTGGACGACTCCCGCTCCGGTGACAGTCGGAACACTACTGGGAACAACGCAGCTGAACGCCGCGGCCAATGTTCCAGGGACATTCACCTATTCTCCCGCGGCCGGAACTGCTCTAAACAAGGCCGGCACAACTCCGCTTTCCGTCACCTTCACTCCAGCCGACACGCAGACATATACCACGGCGGCCGGGAGCGTCTCCTTGACGGTGAACTCCGCAGCGCCTCACGTTACGTGTGCCACGCCCACCTTCTCTCCGCAGCCAGGAAGCTTCTCCTCTGCGCAGGAAGTAACCTTATCCACCTCGACCCAGGGCGCAACAATCTACTACACCACCGACGGCTCGGCCCCCTCGGCTTCGTCGCTCGAGTATGCGAACCCAATTGCAGTCAGCGCGACAACAGTGATTGAGGCAATTGCAGTGAACTCAGGCGATGCGAACAGCGGCCTGGCCCGCGGAGATTATGTCATCGCGCAGTCCTCGACAACTGGCCCTCAAATTCCCGCCGACGCGACCGCGGTAACGCAGATTCAAATGATGTCCGGTTGGAATCACAAACATGACCCGGGTACGAAGGGTTCTTCCAGCGGATCCATGACGCTCGTCAGCAATCCAGCGTTGAGCGAAGAAGCTGCAAAATTCAGTAGCACCTTTGAAAACTGGGGCGGCGAGATTTATGCGAAGACCTGGGGAAACGATCCAGATGCGAAAAACTTCCTCTATGACGGCTACGTTTGGATCAACGCCGGAAGCATCGTTGGAAATCTGGAAATGGACAATAACCAGGTTATGGCCAACGGAGACACCGTAATCTACTCCTTTCAGTGCGCTGGCGACCACAATACCTGGGATTACGGATCGAATGCAGGGACAGCGAAGAACCCGAATGTCAAGTGGGTCCGATCGACACAACCATGCAATCCTGCAAACTGGGCCAGAAACACCTGGCATCATGTGCAGATTAGCTATTCGCGCGACGACGATGGCAATATTACCTTCAACTCTGTCTGGCTCGACGGAATAGAGGCACCCATCAACGCGACTGTGTTTGGCGCATTTTCCCTCGGGTGGGCCAACGGCGATCTTATGACCAACTTTCAGGTCGACGGCGCCGGTTCAAGCGGATCGTCAACCCTCTATCTGGATAACCTCACTTTTTATCGCTGGTAGTCGAGCGCGGCTGAGGCTGCTTAGAAGCGAGCACATCCGCGTCCACCCTGATGCTGTCCGCCCGTTCCTGCTTCCCGTTAGAACGTGATCTTGCCCGTCACCACGAGTACCCGCTGCGTAATCGCCGCGCCCTGGAACGAGCCATACGGGCTGGTGGGCGGAGCCTGGATGCTGGTAATCGAACCGAAGCTTCCATCGCCAATCGTGGTGTTGCGGTTGCCGAAGTTTGGATGATTGAAAATGTTATACGCTTGCGCACCCAGCGTGAGAGTCAGACCCTCTGCTTTGACAATTTGCTTCGTCAGTGTCGCATCCGTGTTGGCATAGTGCGGACCGTAAAACGAATTCCTGCGCAAATTACCAAACGTGCTTTGATCCGCTCCTTCGTATTGCGCCGAATCCAGGCACGGAGCATTGACCGCCGCATGAGGATTGCTCCCGCACGTGTTTGTCAGCTGAAATCCAGAGACCTGCGGCATCAGTGTAGTTCCCGGGATCGTCGCCAGTGTCGGGAAACCGGCCACCACATTACTGTTCACAACCGAGAATGGCTCGCCCGATCTGAAATAGGTCTTTCCGGCAATCATCCACCCGCTCACGAGCGGATTCACAATACGGCTTTGCACTTTGAAGGGCTCCTCATACACGGCATCCCCAACAAGATTGTTTCTAATGTCATAATCCGCATTGGAATAGCTTGAAATGCTGGATCGGACCGCCGATACATTTGCGTCTCGCTTCACGGTGCAGTCAGGGTCGCGCATTTGAATTCTACCCGCGGAAATTGTAGCGTGGATCTCAGCTGCGGGGGACTGCGTTGAATTACACACCGAAGGCCACAGTTATCTCATGCGTGAAACCATGGCTTCGCTCGAGCTTAGGCTGGACCCTGCGAAGTTCCTGCGCATTCATCGATCGCGCATTGTTCAATCAAGATCCATCGTCGAGTTGCGCTCGATCGAAAACCGTGAATTTACAGTGACGCTGTCCGATGGGTCGAAACACCGATCCAGCCGCACCTACGCTGACCGCCTTGAACGCTGGCTCGCCCTCCGCCGGGTTTAAGTCTGGCAGGGTGTCGCTCGCGCTGGCGGCAAATGGATCCCCGTGGAATAGTCCACCCATCCAATTGAATGCCGCAGCTTGCTGAGCGTAGCCGCACGCCGCCTCCGAAACAGATTACAGTAGGTTTGTCTGCAATTCGCCAAAGAGTGGCAGCCAAGAGAAAAAGCTGGGACCATGTTTTTGCCAGGAGGAAACCATGCCCACACTATCGAGAAGAGAATTCATCCGAAGCGCTGCATCCAGCACAATTCTGGGGGCAGCTCTTTCGGTGATCAACCCCAAGCTCCGTGCCAACCCGCTTGACCTGCCCATTGGGTGTCAAACATGGCCGGTGCGCGCTCGCATCGCCAAGGACCTTCGCGGGACACTCAAAGAACTGGCTGGCGCTGGATTTCAGACGATCGAATTGTGCTCGCCCGTTGGGTACTCCGATTCTGGCTTCGCCGGACTCAGCAAATTCAAAGGTGCCGAGCTTCGAGCAATTCTCAGCGATGCAGGCCTGACCTGCATTAGTAGTCATTTCTCCATTGATGAATTGAGAAAGAGTCAGGACGACCGAATCTCCTGGGCAAAGGATCTCGGGTTGACGCAAATGATGGTCCCAAGCCTGGACGGCCCTAAGAAACCCACCATGGATGATGTGAAGCGAGCGGCGGAAGAGTACAACCGCATGGGGGAGCGGGCAGCCGCGGCCGGAATTGTGCAAGGTCTCCACAACGAAGACTTCGAGCTTACGTCGGTAGACGGCAAACGGACCTATGACCTGCTGTTTCAACTCCTCGATCCGAAGTTCGTCAAGTTTCAGTTCCAGGTATCCACAATCAGCGACGGCTACGATGCTGCCGACTATTTCACCCGATATCCTGGCCGCTTCGTCTCGATGCATGTTCAGGGTTGGTCGGCAACCAGCCGCAAAATAGTCCCAGTCGGCCAGGACAGTCTCGATTGGAAGAAGATCTTCAGCGCTTCGAAGATCGGCGGCATCCAGAATTACTTCGTAGAGATGGATTTCCCTTTTATGAAAGCAAGCGTTCCCTATCTTCGCGGCCTGCAGGTAGCCTGACTCTCCCTCGGCGCCTCCCGGCGGTTACTGGGCAGGCTTCGCAGCCGGTTTGGTTGCCGGTTTGGCCGCAGCCGAAGGGTGCGTCGCTGGGGGCAGGGCCGGCACAATGCGTGCTAACTTGATCCGGTCGATGTCGCGAAAATTCGCCTTCAAATAGGCATCCCCCTGGTCCTGGATTAAATCCTGGCGCGGAGATTCCCCATAGGCCGGAAATATCTTGTCCACCGCAGTCATCCCATCCACAACACTTCCGAATGGGGCAAAACCCATCCCGTCGAGGCGAGCGTTATCGGCAAAGTTAATAAACAGTTGCGTCGTGCGCGTGTTGGGACCGGCCGAAGCGAAAACCAGATTGCCGCGCTTATTGCTTTGAATCACAGGATCGTCCTGGATTTTCGCGTCCTTCCATACCTTGTTCACGGCGGGATCGGCGCTGAGCCCAAACTGTACAACGAATCCGGGAACGACTCGAAAGAAGGCAGCGTTGGTGAAATAGCCGTATCGAACCAGGTTGTAGAAACGGTCGGCCCCGTTGGGCGCCCAGGCGCGATGCACCTCCACCACAAAGTCGCCCGCGGTTGTCGTGAATTTTGCCTTGAACACGGCGGGGGCCTTCGCCTTGAGCGACGAGGGGTTTAGCAGCGATGGACGGGGTCCGGCAGACGCCGCGTGCGTCGCACCACTCTTCGCGGCAGCGCTTTTGGGAACAGGAGTCTGGGCAGCCACGAGGAGGCTCGAACACAAAACAACGAGAGTCGCAATTGCTTTCATGATTCTCGATTGTACGAAATCGAAGCGGCCCTGGCTGCTGAAAAGTAAGAGCCGGCGGGCCGGAATGCTGCCGCTTGGAATTGCCCCCGCCAGAGCGTACGACCACCATGGCTCGCCGCCTCGGCCAGACCACAACTCATTCCTGATCTCCAATCCCGCGGAAGGAACCGCGACCTGGCTTGCCATCCTCCATCTTTCGATGGAAGCGCGCCCTGCACCACTCGGCGTAGGATGGAACCGTCCTGCTTCCAAAGCAAATACTCTTAGTGCCGATTTTCCCCTTTTGAATGGAGGTTCGTCCCTGGCTTTGCCCCGCAAGATGGAGATGACCGCCGCGAGCGTGCCGCCCAGTTTGAGGGGCACGGTTATGTAGGGGTTACCGAGGCAGCCATTGCCGGCATGCACCGTTAAGACCCGCATAAATCCATCGCTAACTGCTCAGTCGTCGATGGGCACGCTCTTCACGCTGCAATCATTGTGCTCCGAGGGAATGCGCGTCCATGCCTGAATCAGCAATCGCATCGTCGAAACCATTAAACGATGAATCCGATGCCGCTTATCCCGGTTGGAAGATCGTCCTGGCCGGTTTTTTTGGCGTCATGGTCAGCTTCGCGTCGATTGTGCCTTACACATTCGGGCTCTTTCTCAAACCGCTCACTGCAAGCTTCGGCTGGCATCGCGAAGCCACCTCTGCCGGATTCAGCATTGCCGCTTTAACCGTGGCCGCTGCATCGCCAGGCCTCGGTTTCCTGCTTGACCGCCATAAACCACGCAGCATCGTGTTGCCCTGTATCGTCGTCTTTTCGATCGCATACGCTTCACTGGCCTTGCTCACACCGCACCTGTTGCATTTCTATCTCACGTTTTTCATCATTGGCCTGGTGGGCAACGGCACTGCTTACATCGGATACTCCCGCGCCATCTCCACATGGTTCAACCGCAGGCGAGGATTCGCTCTCTCCATCATGCTGGCGGGAAGCGGGCTCGGGGCCATCGTGCTTCCGGTGCTGGCGCAAGCCGTGATCACGCACATGGGATGGCGCAGTGCCTACCTGACTCTCGGCATACTCGCCTTTGTGGTCGGCTTTCCACTCACCGCAGCTTTCGTCCGCGAACGTCCTGCCGCGCATCAGGATCAGGATGTCTCCACTGAAGTAGGCGAGCCCGTCGCCAAGGCCCTTGCTACGCCTGCCTTCTGGATCATCGCCGCAACCGTCTGTCTTTATGCCATCAGTGTCAACGGAGCCATCGCACATCTCTCCGCGCTGCTTACCGATCGCGGCGTCTCGCCAAGCGGCGCCGCCTGGTCGGTCTCCATCATCGGCGCCACCAGCCTGATCGGGCGCGTGCTTACCGGACTTTTTCTCGATCGCTTCTTCGGCCCTCGTGTTTCGCAGGTCATGTTGCTGATGACGGTTCTCGGCATTGCGCTGCTGTCGGTGGCCAACAGCCTCTCTTCAGGTTTATTTGCGGCTGGCCTCATCGGATTCAGCATGGGCAGCGAAGGCGATATTACGCCCTATCTTCTCGGGCGTTATTTCGGCCTCAAGCGCTTCTCGACTCTCTACGCACTTACCTGGACCACCTATGCAGTCGGGGGCGCCACTGGGCCCATCCTCGTCGGGCGCGTTTTCGATACGATGGGATCCTATCGCCCCATCACCATTCAATTGCTCGCACTCCCCGCCTTAATTCCCTGCCTGCTTATGTTCGCGCTTCCTCGTTATAAAACCCACGAAGGCGAGCGGCGACCGCTCGATCCGGTTTCCGAGTCCACACCGGCGTAGCGTCGCTTAAAGGCATCGCACTCGATTCGTGTGGCGCCCGAATACATGGTTCAGGAAGCCGCCATGCTATGGAGCGAATCCTGAACGGTGGGGCTGTGCCCCGCGTAAATTTCTTCCCGCCGAATCTGGTGAAACTTTGATAACACAGCATTGGCCGCGCTCAAAGCCACGATCCGCTCGGCATAAGCGGCAAGGCGCGCGCCTGGAAAAGCGAAGAGCGAAATCGACTCGTTCAGCAGGCTCAAATACGCGCGCGCTCCACAGCAGCCCAAACTCATTGCCGCACGGCCGGAGTTCACCACCTGCGGCACCACGGCACAGGCGGGCCTGCCCATGGCTGGAGCATTGCCGCCTTCAACCTGTTGCGTCGCCTCTGAAAGAATCAAAGCCTGCGCCGCATCGGCGAACAACAACACAACCGCCGGTGTTAGCGGCGTCTCCGCAAGCGGAGAATAGAGCACATGCTTCGTCCGCGATTGAAGAACGGGAATCAACGCCAGATCCTCCGGCCTTACATAGCCGAGGTCACCAAAAACCTTGATTGCGTCCATTAGATCTGTTTGCTGCGCGGATGAAGTTTCAAGATTGTGCGTGTAAACGCCAATCGCGCAGTGCGCGTGGTCGGCCGCGGTCGTTGCAAATTTAGCGCTAGTCGCATCCTGCCAGAAGCGGCATCCCGCCGGAGCCGGTCCGGGCGGCGTGTCGAACCCCGCTGGCAGAGTGTCGCTAAAACAGATAGCGACCGGCGGATTGCTGAGTCTGAGCGCCTCCGTTATTTCGGATGAAATCCGAGCAAATTCCCGCATCATCAATTCCCTTTCCACTGCCTCTCAATGCTGCGCCCAACCTCATCCAGCCGTCGTGCTGCTGGCAACACTGAAACCCATCTCGGCGATAAACCCTTCGATAGCTTTCTCCGTAATTGCACTCTCCTCGAATTTGACCGTAACCTTACCCTCCGGATAGGTCGACTTACTTGAAAGAATGCCCTTTTGCTTACTGAGTAAGGTATCCAGTCCCACAGCGCAGGTAATGCACGTAAACCCCTTCACCTGGTAGATCACGGTCCTGGCTGTTCCCGCGCCCCTGGCCTCGAACGCCAGTGCTCCCGCCCCTGAAATAGCTACGAACTGAAGAAATCTTCTACGAATCACGGTGATCTCCTCTAACTCTCGATCTGCATCGGGTAGGCTCAGCGGTTACTTCGCTGAAGCAGTCCCAGGCTCATATCTCCAAGGCGTCAACATGCTGGTTTTGTCTGAAAAGCGTGTATCGGTGTAATCGCTGAATTCAAGCTTCTTGTTCAATACCCCAGTCTCGATCATCAAATCGCGAACCATGTCGAAGTCCGCCTTGCGCGGCGCGAGCGGGCTATACATAACCCGATCCATCGGCTTGGTCAGTGCCCACCGCAATAGCGCCGGCTTCTGGTTGTAGTACAGGCGTCCCACCTTGTCGGCTGCATCCTCGCGATGAGGCTTACTGGTATCGAGCCACATGCCCGAGCGTGCAATCCCGTCCACCAGCACCTGCACCACATCCGGACGTGTATCAATCAGATCCTGCCGCACGACCAGAATGCACGACATATAGTCTGGCCAATAATCGCGTGCTTGGAAAAGTACACGGCCATATCCCGCCATCTCCGCTTGCGACGGAAAAGGCTCGCCCATCACAAATGCGTCGATGGCGTGGGCCGCCAGTGCGCCCGAAACATCCGGGGGCGCCATCTCCACCATCTTGATCTCTCCCGGCTTGATGCCAAACACCTTCATGGCGCGAAACAGCAGAAGACGTTCATCCGAAAAGCGGCTCGGAATCGCAATGGTGCGCCCGCGCATGTCGGCGAAGGTCTTGACCGGTCCATCTTTCTGAACCACAACCGCGCTGCCGTAGCGATGCCCAAGATAGACCACCTTGATGGGGACACCCTGCGCCTTCAGTGCCAGAGCCATCGGCGCCACAATAAACGCCGCCTGCACGCGATTCGAGATAAGCGCCTCTTTCATCTCGGGAAAGCCTTGAAACATGCGCGGCATAAACTCTTCGCCCGAGAGCGAATACTTCGATATGTAGTCGGTCACCGGGCAAGTAAGCTGGCAGGTCACGGGCAAATAGGCAACCGTGATTTTGCGCTGTTGAATCGGCCGGTAGTCGTTCAGAATTGCCGCCCAATTGACGTTGAGCCACGCATGCAGTCCCGAAATCAGCGCTAGCCAGCCTACTGCGAGAATCATGAGCTTGGTCCTAAGATGCATCCCGAAACCCCCAGCGCACCGACTTAATCCTTTCCACCCGGCGGACACTGAAATCGAGCACAAGGCCGATGATCCCAATCATCAGCATTGCCGCTACAACCAGGTCGTAGCGTTTGCCCGAGTTACGCGAGTCGATTACCAGGTAGCCCAGTCCCGAATCAACAGCAATCATCTCAGCCGCTACAACCACAAGCCATGCGATACCCAGTGCCACACGCACGCCTACAAGGATTTGCGGCAGCGCGGCAGGAAAAATTACCCGCCGCAAAAGCTGCGTAGACGACAAACCAAAATTACATCCCGCGCTGCGCAGAACGGGGGGCACGCTTGAGACCCCGCTCACGCATGCAAGAACAATCGGGAAAAACGACGCCAGAAAAATGAGGAAGATCGCGGCACGGTCTCCAACGCCGAAAAAGATGATGGCTACCGGAATCCAGGCAATCGGGCTGATCGGCCTCAGTATCTGCAACGTGGGATTCACTACCTGGTTCGCCTTTGCGCTCCAGCCCAGCCAAAGACCCACCGGTATCCCAACCAGCACGGCTGCCCCAAACCCAACCGCGACTCGGCGCAATGAGTCGCCGATATCGGCCCAGAGCACATTCTTATGTAATAACTCGATCACGCCTGTCTTGACATTCGTGGGCGACGGAAAAATCTTGGTCCCGGTCAGCACCACCGAGTAATGCCACACGGCCAGCAACACGGCAGCTGCAATCGCCGGCCAGAAAAAAGCCTCCCACCTGCGCGGCTTTGCAACTGAATTCATACCTCGTAAGCCAGACCGATCTGCGTCAACAGTTCATCCCGAAGTTCCAGGTAGCGCGGCGAACTGATGTTGCGTGGGTGAGGAATGTCAATGGCAAGGATTTCCTTGATACGCGCCGGCCGCGAACTCAGAACTATCACTCGATCCGCCAGCTGCACGGCTTCGTCGATATCGTGTGTTACAAAAAGAATCGTCCTGCGCTCTGTTTGCCAGATACGCAGCAACTCGCCACGCATGATCACGCGCGTAATGGAGTCGAGCGCCCCGAACGGCTCATCGAGATACAGAATGTCAGGATTGACCGCCAGGGCCCGTGCCACTTGGAGCCGCTGCTTCATGCCGCCGGAAAGATCCGCTGGATAAGCCTCCTCGAATCCCTGCAGCCTGACCGTCTGCACGTAGTGCGCAATACGCGCTTCGCGTTCCGCGCGCGACAATTTCGACAGTCCAAACCCGATGTTTCCTTCTACGGTTAGCCAGGGAAAAACTCCGCGCTCCTGGAAAACAAGAATCCTCCGCGGGTCTGGCCCGGTCACTGCTTCCCCGTCAATGGTGACAGATCCGCTGGTGGACGAAAGGAAGCCCGCCAGAACATTGAGGAGTGTCGATTTTCCGCATCCCGAAGGGCCAACAATGCAGACAAACTCCCCTGCGGAAACGTCAAGATTGATGTCCTCAAGCGCGGAGACGGCTTCGCCATCGCGCTGAAACACCATACCCAGGTGTTCCACCCGCAACTTCTGTCCGGCTCCCGCTCCTGTCATCGATGCTTCTGCCGCCACTACTCCTCCGAAATGCTCCAATGAAACGACCGCACGCGCTCCAGCGATCGCATCGCCAGGTCGAGCATGAGACCGATAGCTCCAATCAGCACCATCCCGGCCACGACCAGATCGTATCGGTTCCCCGCATTGCGCGCGTCCACAATCAGAAAGCCCAGCCCCGAATTGACTGAAATCATCTCGGCGGCCACCACAACCAGCCACGCAATGCCAAGAGTAAGTCTCAATCCGGTCAGCAATTGCGGTATCACCGCCGGATACAGAACGCGCGACACAAATGCGCTCGAACTCAATCCAAAATTTCTGCCCGCATTCACGTATACCGCCGGAATGTTATGGACCGCGCTCATCGCCGTCAGCAGTAGCGGGAAAAAGCAACCGACAAAGATCAAGAAAATGGCCGCCAGGTCGCTCACACCAAACCAGAGAATCGCAAGGGGAATCCACGCAAGCGGCGAAATGGGCCGGAACAGTTGCACAATCGGATAGGCGGCCATCTGGCCACGCCGATGCCAGCCAAGCATAAGCCCCAAAGGAATTGCCACCACAACAGCCAGTCCAAAGCCCCAGGTAACTCGGAACAGCGAAGCAACAACATACTTCAGCAACAACCCATGTTGCAGAAGGTCGAGTATCCCCTTGGCCACGCCAATCGGTCCCGGCAAAAGCTGTCCGGGATGCCGATCGATGGCAACCTGCCAGAGCGCAAGAAGCACCGCGATAAACAGCAGGGGACGGAGCCACACTGGCAGTTTCAATTGTACTGATTCTCCTGGGGAAAGTGGTCGCGAAAGGTAGATCGACCGGCTGCGAGAATGTTAGCGGCGTTCCAGGGGTCGCGCCTCCATCGAACGATGGAGATAAATCCCCTCCCATTGCATCTTGCGAGGGCTGCGCCGTATCCACGAGTATCCGCTATAGAGGGGAACTGCCCGCACATCTTTCTGATGACGAATGACTTCTCTCAAATTGATGTGACGGTCGTGGGCGGTGGTCTGGCTGGGATGGCAGCTGCGTTTCATCTGGCCAAAGGGGGCCTTCGCGTGGTTTGCATCGAGCCGGAAACTGCCAACAGAGATCCGGTGGGAGAATCCCTTGACTGGTCTGCTCCCGACCTGTTGGCCGCTTTGGGACTGCCGATGGCTCGCCTGCTCGACGAAGGGTTCGCGACTTACAAGCGCCACGTGACTCTCCGCCTGCGTAGCGGCGCATTCGAGCATTACGAACCCTCCGATTGGCTCGCCCGACCGCCCTTCAATGTTGAGCTGCGCACCATCCACGTGGACCGCACGAAACTAGACGCCGCCCTTCGCGACATTGCCATCAAAGCCGGAGTCCTATGGCTACGCGACAAAGTCGTTCGTGTCGAACGGTCCCAACACACGGTCACTTCGGTTGTCACGCAGGGCGGCGCGCAAATCTCCTCGCAATGGTATCTTGATGCTTCCGGCTCCACTGCCAGCCTCTTCCCTCGGCTCTTCAATCTGCCGGCTTACGAATTTGGGCCCAAGAAAGTAGCAATGTGGGATTATTTTCCCGCGCCGTTGCCTTTGGAAGGCACAACGCTCAACGCCGATTGCGAAGGCCCTTTCTACATGAGTTGGGTCTGGCAGATTCCTATCAATCCTGGAACCATCAGCGTCGGCTATGTTGCCTCCGGTGAGGCCATCGCGGACAAGCGTAGGCAGGGCATGTCGCTGCCCAATATTTTCCGCGAGCAACTCGACAATTTTCCCGAACTGCGTCCATTCGCGCAGTCTGCCGCTGAAGTGTCTCCGCGCACCACATCGTTCAGTTGCCGAGCCTACGGCAACACCAACGGCCCCAACTGGCTTGTCATCGGCGAATCGGCGGCAATGGTCGATCCCATGACCTCAAATGGCGTAACAGCTGCGCTCAGGCACGCGGAAGAAGCCTCAAAAATCATTGTGAGCAGCCGCAACGACCGGCAATTGCCTTGGCTCTCGCGCAGACTCTATAGCCGGCGGGTCCTCTACATGGCAAACTTCTTCAACTCCGGAATCGAAAAGATCATCTACGATTGGCCTGTCCGCAATCGAATCGGCGCCCTCAGAGCCGGCGATGTTTACACCATCCCCGCGTGGAGCATGAACAACATCTATTCCCGCATCCGGCCCAGCGGCATCGTCTCTACTTTCTTGTTTGGCGCATTCCTCACCACGCTTCGATTCGCAATGAACCTGCTTTATTTCTTCTGCGCGCGATCGAAACCCGCAGCCCCGGCGTGTGCAACATCATGAATCCGATCGGAGTCATTTCATGCACCTCGTAAGTTGCGGCTCTGGAGACCCGGTCCTGTTTATCCACGGTATGCCTACCAGCAGTTACCTATGGAAAGGTGTGATTCAGCGCCTGTGCGGAAGCTTCAAGTGCTTTGCCGTCGACCTGCCGGGAATGGGAGAAACACCGGGCCGTCCCTACGACGCGAATTTTCTGCGTCACCTCGCAGAGCAGCTTGATCAGATTCGTATTGAAAACAACATTGAGAAATGGCACGTAGTTGGCCACGACGCGGGCTCGGTGATAGCCGTGCACTACGCACGCTATTTTCCGCAGCACGTCGACCACCTCGCTCTGCTTTCACCGGCCCTGTTTCCTGAGCTCAAGCCATTCTTCCTTCTTGAAGCATTGAGGAAGCCAATCCTCGGCGAAATTCTCGCTCCTTTGATCGGTCAGATCTTCTGGAAGATCGCCATGAGGCGGGCTCTTGAAAGCTCCGAGCAAACAAGCGCGATTCTCGACGATTTCTATAGGCCATTTTCCGGCTTTGCTGGCTCATGGCATTTCATGCGGGTTCTTCGCTGGGGCAAGCCGTCATCAGTACTGGCAGAGGTCCCCGGCTTTTTGCCGTCGCTTAGGATGCCCACACTTATCTTTCAGGGCTCGCGCGATCCGGCCATTCCTGAGGCCTTCGCCCGCCGCGCCTCTGAACTTATTCCGAACGCAAGGATGATCATCCTCGATTCCGGCCACTTCATCCCGTTGAATCAGAGTGAGCCGGTCGCAGCCCGCCTCGCCCGATTTTTTGTCGAAGGTTCAAGCAGGCCTGGCGAGGTTGCATGCGCTTGAGTCATCCCCGGCTCAAAATCAAACCAACCCGTGTGCACTGTTGATCGTGTCAACGAACGCGCACAAACGCCCCGAGCCTCGTTGCCAGATGTCATGCGCACCAGTCAAAATGAAAAGCAAATGAATTCCCCGGCAATAGGCTCGCCACCAGGCTCGACAGACGTACGCCAACCCTCCGGTTGGAAACGTTTGATAGTGCTTTCACTGGCAGTCGCCGTCGCATTTTCAGGATGCCATTCGTACGATCGCTTGCCCGACAAAAACTCCAAAGCCTATAGCGACTATCTCTCTATGTTTTATGTTGGCCTCGCAGCATTGCAGGTAGGCGACGACGTCCGAGCCGATGCGAGTCTGGCCGCCGCCGCCAAATTGATTCCCGGAGAGCCCGCCGCATGGGCCGACTGGGGCATCCTTGCGTTACGCCAGAGCAGCTTCGACCTCGCCGCACAGCGCCTCATTCGCGCTCGTGACCTTGCTCCATCTAACGACCGAATGTATAACCTGCTGGGGATTCTTGAGAGTAGCCGTGGTAACACCGCCGCGTCCATTGAAGACCTTCGTCAGGCCGTCAAGCTCAATCCCGCCAATCTCCGCGCCACCTACCAACTCGCTCTCGAAATCGAGCGCCAGGGCGGCAGCAACAGCGAAGCCGAGTTTCAGCAAATCATTCAGCAGATTCTCGCGGCCTCTCCCGACAATCTTGCCGCGCTGCTTGAACTCAGCCGCATTGCAGCCAAGCGGGGCGATGCTGCAACGCTGCAATCCGCCGTCAACCGCATCGCCATGCAATCCGCCTCCTGGCCCGATGCCGCGAAGCAGCAGTTTGCTGCGCTCCAATCCGCTGCCGCCGCCACGCCGCCTGCGTCCGCCGCTGTGCGCAGCGTCTTCCTCCGCAACGTGCTCATGCAGGTTCC
>Ga0187851_10001472_pt1 | contig 22521 bp, 20 predicted proteins | sample June2016WEW_6_10_FD_132997 | JGI IMG/M metagenome (GOLD analysis project Ga0187851, IMG submission 132997) | Peatland microbial communities from SPRUCE experiment site at the Marcell Experimental Forest, Minnesota, USA - June2016WEW_6_10 | ecosystem: Environmental > Terrestrial > Soil >...
TGCGCTCCTGCATAGTCTCGATTTCAAATAACGCCAGCGTAGGATCAACTCTGGCGAGGGCATCGCGAACCGCTGGAACAATCGAGGAAACGGAGGTACTAGCGCTGATGGCAAAAGTATAGGAGCGTCGTGGTGCTTGGGCATAGGGGAAATCATAAATTCCGGTTTGGTTACCGCGTCCCGCCAAGTCCTGAATGCGTGCATTGCGTACTACGCCGATTACCTCCAGCCAATCGGTATGCTCATCCACCTTCGTCAGGTTGGGACCGGAGGGCTGGAACATTCGGCGACCGATGGGATCTTGATGGGGCCAGAATTTCTTCGCCAAGCGTTCGTCGACAATCACCACGCGCGGCGATCCATCCCGGTCGCGCTCGTCGAAGTAACGTCCACGTACCAAGGCCATGCCCATGGTTTGCATATAGCCGGGCGTGACCACGATATGCAGAGGCGAAATCATCGATTCGCCCTGCTTCATTTGGTAACCCTCAGCGAAAATCACGCCATCGCTGAAATCTCCATTCAACGGGATGGTGGTTGTAGCTCCCACGCCCGAGACACCGGGAATCTCATGAATCGCTTCGAGCGATCGATTCATCAAGTCTCTCAACTCGCCGTCGCTGCTGTACTTGGACGCCGGCGCACTTAGCGAAGCTGTCAGGATATCCTCGGTCTTGAATCCGGGATTCACGTTCAGGAGCTGCCGAAAACTGGCCAGCAGCAATCCAGCGCCCGCCAGCAACATAAACGCAAGTCCGATCTGCGCTACTACCAGAGTCTGACGCGCCATGCGCGATCGCCTTCCACTGGTCCCAGTGCGGCTATTCTCGCGGAGAGCCGTGGTCAGGTTCGCCTTGAAGATGCCGGCCAAGGGAACCAGCGCGATGAAGATTCCAGTGAGTAGCGAGACGCCCAGTGCGAATGCAATGGCGGAGCCACCGGCGTGCACTTCAGAAGCACGCGGGAATCTATCCAGCCCAACCCTGCCCAGCACGTCGATAATCTCCGCGCCCAGCACCAAGCCCGCCAGGCCGCCGGCCAGCGCGAGGATGCTGTTTTCGACGATAAGTTGCCGTGCAATTTGAGAATGGCTGGCGCCGAGCGTCAGCCGTGTGGCGAACTCCTTGGTTCGGGCGTTGGCGCGCGCCAGCGCCAGGTTCGTAATGTTCACGGCGCCGATCAACAACACGAATAGCGCCCCGCCCCACAGCAAATAGAGGGTTCCGCGGACATCTTTCACCAGGAGGTCTTTCAAAGGCGCCGCAGTAGTGTGAAACCCGGCGGCGATCAGCAACGGTTTGAGCTGCGGCAGCCGTTCCATATTGGCAGCATTTAGAGCGTTGATCTGCGCTTGTGCCTGCGCGAGTGTGGCACCCGGTTTCAGCCGTCCAATGTTGTACCAGTTGTTGTTATGGAAGCTGTGCTTTTCATCAGGCGTAAACGCAAGAGGCACCCAGAAGCGGGCGTCGGAATCGACGAAGAGAAAGCCACGAGGCATAACTCCAACAATCGTGTAGGGACGCCCATTGAGCCGCAGTGCGCGGCCCAGCGCCGATGGATTTCCTGCGTAGAGTTTCTGCCATAGCGCGTAGCTGAGGATCACTTTTTGCTCTGCGCCGATCTCGCCTTCGTTATCGGTAAAAGTGCGGCCAAGGGCTGGGGCGACACGCAAGAGCCGAAATACCGACGGCGTGGCCGCGGTGCCGGTGATCCGCTCGGCGGCGCCATTCTCGTTCAGAGTAAAAGCCGTGTTTTTGAACATGGCCTGCTCCTCAAAAGCGGTGACTGCACGCTTGCGATCGTAGTAATCCCCCGCGCCACTAAAGTTCGAATCGGCGACTCCCGCCTTGGGATACCGATTGGACATCAGGATGATCGCATCCGCGTCAGGCACCGGCAGCGGTTGCAGAAGGACAGAATAGACGATGGTGAATAAGGCCGTGTTGGCGCCGATGCAGATCGCGAGCGTCAGAACAACCATGGCCGTGAAACGGCGGTCCTTCCAGGCGGATCTGGTGCCTTGTTTGAAATCTGCCAGTAGGGCTGCCATGGTTGAGCGGAAACCTCCTTGGATTCTAAACTCGTTGGCAGCCGAAAGCGCCTGCCCCACTACAACATTTTGTCACGTTGGATATTGCGCATTTCATCGATGATGCGCTCGAACACGCGCTTCACGGCCTCTGGGCTCAGCGGGCCGTGGTTGTGAACTGTGACATTGTGGAACACCTGGTCCTCACGCTTGGGTTCGTAGATGGGCAGGTTGAGCGTCTGCTTGATTCGCCCGATCTCTTCCACCACGCGGGTCCGTTCATTTAGGAGTCCCAGGATTTTTACGTCCAGGACGTCGATTCGCTTGCGGCACTCGGCCAGCGCTTCCATGCTCATGGATTCTTCGATGGTAAACCACTCGAAAGCTCGCGGGCTAGGGCTTCGAGCTTGGCTGGAAGATCGGCGCTCACGGCGTTCTGTTCCACCACGCGCACCACGGCTGTGCCAACGATCACGCCATCCGCAACTTCGCCGACGGTTCGTACCTGATCGGCGGTGGAAATTCCGAATCCAACCGCGAGCGGCAACTCGGTAACCGCTCGCATGGCGTTCACCAGCGGCGTGACAGCGTCTGAAACAGTGGACCGCTCACCAGTGACACCGGTTCTCGAAACCAGATAAACGAAACCGGTGGAATACTTCGCAACTAACTCAAGACGGCGCTGGGTGCTGGTAGGGGCGGCCAGGAAAACCGTATCGAGTCCGGCGCTCCGCATGGCGCCCATATAAGGCTCGGCCTCTTCAGCGCTCAGGTCGATAAGCAGGCACCCATCGATTCCACGCGCGACTGCATCGCGTGCGAGCGACTCCAAACCGTAATGCAACACCGGATTCATATAGGTAAAAAGCAGCAACGGAATCTCGGAGCGTTTGCGAATTTCGGCGGCTATATCCAGCACCGTGGAGACTCGGGTACCGGCCTTCAGCGCGCGATCCGATCCACGCTGGATCACGGGGCCGTCAGCAATGGGATCCGAAAATGGAACACCGAGTTCGATCAGGTCCGCACCACCCCGTTCGAGCGCGGCAACCAATTCCGGTGTGCGATCGGGCGAGGGATCTCCCGCAGTGATGTACGCGATCAAAGCCGGACGGCGTTCCGTCGTCCGCAGCCGTTCAAAGAGCCGGCCGATTCTGGTCTGGCTCATCGAGCTCCTTGAGGTTTTCGCGATAAATGTCCGTGTCTTTGTCGCCGCGTCCGGAAAGATTGATGACGAAGAGTTGATCCTTGCACGCTGGAGCGCGGCGCACGGCTTCGGCCACTGCGTGGGCGGATTCGAGCGCCGGAATAATTCCTTCGAGATGAGCCAATGTTCGCGCGGCTTCGAGCGCCTCTTGATCTGTTGCGGAAACGTACTCGGTGCGGCCCTGATCCCGTAGCCAGGCATGCTCAGGCCCCACCAGCGCGTAGTCCAGGCCCGCGGAGACTGAGTGCGTAAGAGATACTTGGCCGTCCGTATCTTGCAAAAGATAGCTGTAAGCGCCGTGAAGAACGCCGGGCGATCCTCCGGAGAAGCGTGCGGCATGACACCCTAGTTCAGCACTGCGCCCGCCGGCCTCCACTCCAACCAAACGAACGCCCGCGTCGCCGAGAAACGCATGGAAGATTCCGATGGCATTGCTGCCGCCGCCTACGCAAGCGAAAATCGAATCCGGCAGCCGATGCTCGCGCTCCAAAATCTGCCGGCGTGTCTCTTCTCCGATCACTCTGTGAAAATCCCGGACCATCATCGGATAGGGATGTGCACCGAGTGCGGAGCCGAGGAGATAGTGCGTGCTTTCCACATTCGTCACCCAGTCCCGCATGGCTTCGCTGATAGCATCCTTCAAGGTGCGGCTGCCGCTAGCCACGCCGACCACCGTTGCGCCGAGCATCCGCATTCGGAAGACATTCAGACGCTGGCGACGCATATCCTCTTCGCCCATGTAGACGATGCATTCCAGACCGAAAAGCGCGCAGACCGTCGCGCTCGCCACGCCATGCTGGCCTGCGCCTGTTTCAGCGACGATGCGTTTCTTGCCCATGCGCCGGGCGAGCAGAGCTTGTCCCAGGCAGTTGTTGATCTTGTGCGCGCCGGTGTGCAACAGATCTTCGCGCTTGATATAGATGTTCGCCCCGCCGGAAAATTCACTCAGCCGCTTGGCGTGATAGAGAGGCGTCGGTCGACCAGCGTAGTTCGCGAGCAGATCCTTGAGCTCAGATTGAAACCCGGGATCAAGACGCGCTTCGAGATAGGCCTGCTCCAGCTGCTCGAGCGGCGCCATCAGGACTTCGGGGACATAGCGGCCGCCGTAGGGACCGAAGTGGCCACGCAAATCGGGTTGGGATGTCACTGTGGCTCCAGCGCCGCTATTATGAATTTGCGCATTTTGAAATGATCCTTCAGGCCGGGAGATTTCTCCAGGCGGGAGCACGCATCCACACCCCACGGTTGCGCTTCAGCTATGGCCTGAGCGACGTTTTCCCCATCCAGCCCGCCGGCAACGATAATTTTATGGGGCAGGCCTTTGGCAATTGACCAATCGAACGTAGTGCCCGTTCCGCCGTGCAGACGATCAGATGGCGTGTCCAGCAGAAATGCTTCGATTGTTTCGTCGGCCGCAAATAAGGCGAGGCCGTCTGGATCCCCGGCCTTCGCAGCGTGCCAAATTCGAATCCCTCGCGCCTCGGAAATGCCGTGCAACTGCGCCACGTCGAGGCCGACGCGTAGCGCGATCTTAGCAACGGTTTCCGCGGTTTCGTCAACGAAAACGCCAACCTTCCAAACGTTGGTCGGAATCTTCCCGGCGATCAATGCCGCGCCCGTCGGCGAAATATACCGCGGACTTTCGTGGTAAAAGTTGAAGCCGATGGCGGAGGCTCCCGCGTCAACCGCGGCCATTGCATCATCGCGATTGGTGATGCCACAAATCTTGACCATCATGACAACAAGGCCCGCAGCGCTGCTTGCGGGTCGCCCGATTTGATCAAATGCTCGCCGACTAGGAATGCCCGGTAGCCGGCCACGCGCAGGCGTTTGATATCTCCCGAGGAATGGATGCCGCTCTCGGTTACTTTGACAATGCCTTCCGGGATCTTTTCGGCGAGGCGCAACGAAACGGCGAGATCCACCTGAAAGGTGTGCAGATTGCGATTGTTCACGCCAATAATTCGCGCGCCGGATGCGATGGCCGGTTTCAGCTCCTCTTCGTCGTGCACCTCTACCAACGCGGACATGCGGTAGCTTTCGGCCAATTCACGGAATTCGCGCATTTGGCACTCAGTGAGGATCGCAGCAATCAGCAAAATCGCATCCGAGCCGTGCGCGGCTGCCTGATGTACGTGGTAGCTGTCAATGGTGAAATCCTTGCGTAGGACCGGCAGGGCCACCGCGGATCGCGCAGATTCGAGATCCGCCAAACTGCCCTTGAAATGTTTTACGTCGGTGAGGACCGACAAGGCGGCAGCGCCTCCTTGCTGGTACGCTTGCGCGAGTGAAACCGGGTCGAAATCCTCTCGCAGCACGCCCGCGCTGGGCGACGCTTTCTTGACTTCAGCGATGATTGCCGGCTGGCGGCTGGTGAGGGCTTCGAGGAAATCCCGGCGGTGGGCGATAGAGTTCTCGGCGGCGCGCGCGATCCCACCTACGCGATGGACCAGCTCCGCTTTCTTATGCTCGACAATTTGGGCCAGGATGTCGGGGACCGTTTTCAGCATAGGAGGGAATTCTTATTGTAGCTCGGCTGCCGTGCGGCGCTTCCTTCCGGTCGCGGCTCAGTTTTGCGCTAGAGATTTCACTAGTTCGTATAGGAATGCCGAGCCCTCATAAAACTCATTGATCCCAACGCGCTCGTCGCGGCCATGCGCGCGAAAATCGTCGATGAAAATTCCTTGGACTCCATAAGTTGGAATGCCGGCGCTGCGCAAGTACAGGCCGTCGGTAGCACCCATTACCATTGTCGGAATTGCCAGCACTCCCGGCCACATGCTGTCAGTGATGCGAGAGGCCGCTCGGAAAAGATCCGGACGCATCGGCGATGGCGGGCCAGCCTCCATTTCGCGCGTCACGGTAATGGATACCTGATCGTCGGCAACCACTTTCTTCAAAGTCGCGAGCACTTCTTCCGGTTTCGTTTCCGGCAGAATGCGGCAGTTCACCATCGCCCCGGCGGTTTGCGGCAGAGCGTTCAAGGCGTGGCCGCCGTCCAACATTGTGGCGACGCAGGTGGTCCGGAGCATCGCGTTCAATTCGGTCGAACCGGCCGACAGTTTTTCCATCGCGTCCTCGGACCCCTCCGACGCAGCTTTCATCTGAGATGACACCGGCTCCGGCTGAATCTTGGCCATTTGTTCGAGAAATGCTTTGGTGACATCGTTGGTGTGAACCGGAAACTTGTATTTCGACAAGCGAACCAATGCTTCCGCCAGACGGTAGATGGCGTTGTCGGGAACCGGTAACGAGCTGTGACCGCCTTTGTTTTTCACTTCCAGCCGATAGTTGCCGACGTACTTCTCGCTCACCTGCACATTGTTCGAGACACGCTTGCCATTCGCCATGTAGCCCCATCCGCCCTCGTTCAAGCAGAATTCGGCATCAATCAGGTCGCGATGATTTTTCAGCAGCCAGGCTACGCCGTTGTAGGGGCCGCCGCCTTCTTCGTCCGCTGTGAGCGCGACGATGATATCGCGATCCGGCTTCCAGCCCTCGCGCTTATAGCGAATCAGGTTGGCGACCCAGATGGCAGCTTGCGCTTTGTCATCGATGGTTCCGCGCCCATAGTAGAAGCCGTCCTTTTCGGTGAGCACGAAAGGATCCATCGACCAGTCGGAGCGCTTGGCTTCCACCACGTCCAGATGCGCGAGCAGCAGCAGAGGTTTGCGCTGGCCGGTGCCGTGATAGCGCACCACCACATTCATCTTGTGCGGAGCGGCGCCCAGCACTTGGATGTCGGATTCCGCGAAGCCTTCCGCCTTCAACCGCTCAGCGACGGCTTGCGCTGCCGGCGTGGTGGCGCCCGTGCTGAACGAAGTGTTGATTTCGATGAGCTGCTTGTAAATGTCGTGCGTTAGTTTTTGATACTCGGGCGGCGGAAGCGAGGCAGGGCTCGCCGGCAGGCAGAGGAGAACCGCCAGCGTGGAGGCGCACAACAGCAGCTTCATAGACATTGAACTATGTTACATCCAATGCCCGCGTGTCTTCGTGATTGTGACGCCTGCTACGCGCCGATTGGTAATCGGCGCAAGCCCAAGGCCGTGACAACCCAGGCCGGGAGGCGGCCCCACGGGGGAACAGATGCAGCAACGGTGGAGTCAAAGCCATAGTGCGACTGATTCTGGCGGTAGGAGCGGTGTTGCTGTCAGTTTCCTGCCGCAAGCCCGAGAAATTGGAACTACACGGGCCCAAGCCTCTGGGCCTTCCCATTTTTGTCGGAATTTCAAACAGCCCAAGGCGGTTGCTGCACATGGAAAGGCCACTCTACCCGGCACACCTACGCTATCTCGGCGTTCAGACCGTGCAGTTGAAGTGCAGGATTCTCGAAGGCGGCAGCGTCTCTGAGATCATGTTTCTGAATGGTCCGCCCGAGCTTGTGCCCTTGGCGCGTGCGGCTGTAGCGCGATGGCGGTATGAGCCATTTCGGATTTACGATTTCATGACGGGCGAGAACACCGCGCAGGCAGCCATTACAGTCATCGATTTGCGTTTTGAGCCTTAACGCGCTACCTGCTATCCTCTTTAATCATGGCCAAAATCGCTGGGTTATTGCTTGCCTTCAGTTTCTTGCTGAGCGCGGCGCCTCCGGCTCGCGATCCGCAGACGGATTCGCGGCTGAAGAAGGCTTTTCGCCGGCCGGAGCAGAATGGTTGGATCTTTGTGCATTTGGAAGGGACACCGTCGGAGATCGGATATCAGCACGGATATCTGTTGGCGCCGGAGATTGAGGATGTGCAAAAAGTGATAGCGCTCGGTCTGGCGCACGATACCAAGAAAGAATATGCATTCTTCCGCGCGGCCGCCGAGAAGGTGCTATGGCCTCGCGTCGAAGCGCAGTATCGCGAGGAGTTGAAGGGCATAACAGAGGGCCTGAAGGCCAAAGGTGTCGCGCTGGATCTTTGGGACGTAGTGGCGCTGAACGCGTGGCTGGAACTGTCGCCCTACTACACGAATTGGTACGACAAAGAACATAAACTGGTTTCCGAGTTGCGCCCGGTTTCGGATCATTGCAGCGCGTTTGTCGCTACGGGCAGCTACACCACGGACGGGAAGATCATCATCGCGCATAACAATTGGAGCGAATACAAAGAAGGTTCGCGCTGGAACGTGATTTTCGATATCGTGCCTTTGAAAGGCCATCGCATGCTGATGGACGGCATGCCGGGTCTGATCCACAGCGGTGACGATTTCGGCGTGAACAGCGCCGGCTTGGCTATCACGGAGACCACCATTGGCAGTTTCGAAGGATTCGATCCCAGCGGTGTTCCGGAATTCGTTCGCGCGCGCAAAGCCATGCAGTACGCGGCTTCGATCGATGACTTCGCCCGAATTATGAAGGAGGGCAACAACGGAGGCTACGCCAATACGTGGCTTGTCGCCGACAACAAAAACAATGAGGTGGCCAGCCTGGAATTAGGACTGAAGCATGTAACGCTGGAGCGTACCAAGGATGGTTACTTTGTCGGCGCCAATTTCCCGGCGAATCCGGAATTGATTCGCGATGAGGCCGGCAATTTCCCGGCGAATGACATGAGCATAAGCGCCAACGCGCGGCACGTCCGTTGGGACCAGTTGATGGCTGAGAATAAAGGCAAGATCGACGTGGACGCCGCGCAGCGTTTTCTAGCCGATCACTACGATACATTCGATAAAAGGATTGAGCCGAGCGAGCGGACACTCTGTGGCCACATTGATCTTTCGCCGCGTGGATCGAAGCCCTGGCAGCCGGAATATGGCCCGGCGGGCGCAGTGCAGAACAAGGCAGCCAATGGATCGATGGTAGATCAAATGGCGTTCACTGCTGCGATGGGGCATTCATGTGGGCTGAGCTTCAAGGCCGCTAAACATTTGAAGGAGCATTCCGGATTTGAGTGGGAAAAGGATGCGCTGCGCGATCTGGACGCGCACGCGTGGACTACTTTTCGGATTGCACAGTAGGGACCGCATGGCGCTGCTCCACTGCGTCCGGCGTTAGCAAACGAACATTGCTGCCGCTCAGGTCCCAGCCGGCTTCGGGAAGACGGTCCGGTGAGGCGCTGAATATTATCTGAAAAACGTTGCGGTCGTTCGAAGCAGTCAAGGGCTTGCCTGGCCTGGGGAAAACTAGCGCCAGATACTTCAGGATGGTATACACATCGGCTTCTTCCGGAAGCTGCCAATCCACGTCCTGAGTGCAGAATCGCACGCGCGAGCCGCGCTGCGACATGTTCCAGGCGAGAAACGCGCAGCGATCCACGGCGGTCTCAAACCAGGCGGCCTGTTCCTCGGGGACATCTAAATCCAGAAAGAACGCTACCGCCTGCTCTTTCTCACGGGCGAATTCACGAACTTGCAGGTCGCCGGTATGAGCGGTAGCTTTCCAATCTACGTGGCGCGCGCTCTCCAATACTTCGTAAGGGCGAATCCGATAGAAGTCGTGACCCTGGCCGCGGTAGAAGGACGCGATCTCACCATCGAGCGAGAGCAGCAGATCTTCAAAACCGGGTTGCGGATCGACGGATGGATAAATCAATACTTCGCGCAGCAGAGGAACGTTAATTCTACGCTCCGTGAATCCGAACGGGAATCGAGTGGAGAAGCGAAAGCTGTTCTGGCGATACGAACCGCGGTGAGCAAACAAAAGCTCCACGGGTTCTTCCACGCGCTCGCCGCCGGGGATGACAGGAAAGTAGAGCGGGAACGAGAGGCCGCTATCGCCGGAAGCAGTTACGTGGATGGAGAATGACGGCATCCAACCCTTGGTATTGCGAATAACGATGCGCGCGAACAATTTGCGGCGCGCGGAGATATGTTCGGGCAACAGGAAATCCAGCTCCAGGCCGGCCAGCGACAGGCGGCTGATAAATCCGGAAACCATGAATGTGGCCAGCATAATGGCCAGGATGAGAAACAGCAGATTGTTGGCGGAGGCGAATGCGCCCAAAGCCACAATCACGCACGCCATGGTAAATAGCAAGCCCAGGCGCGTCACCTGCTGGCGCATGCCGAGATCGAGCGAGGAATGGAAGCGGGACCAAATGCGGAGCACTAACTACGAGAATACTAGGAATTCCCGTGGGGCAAGCCTCCGGCTTGCCGGTGGACAAACCAGAAGCTTGTCCTACGAAGAAACGCAATGGACCTGTCGACTGTAAGCCGGTTTCTGTACCCGATAAAGGGCGATGGCCATTCATCTGGGCCACGCATTTCTGCCTGGCTCTAGCGACCTACCCGAGAGTCGAACGGAGCGGGCAGCTCCTCCCCTCCTATTTGGTCTTGCTCCGCATGGGGTTTACCCTGCCGGCACGGATTGCTCCTGCCGCGGTGCGCTCTTACCGCACCTTTTCACCCTTACCCCCAGCACAGGCTCGAAAGCCCGCGCCACGGGCGGTATATTTTCTGTGGCACTTTCCGTAAAACTCGCTTTGAGCGAGCCTCCCCGGCCGTTAGCCGGCATGCTGCCCTTTGGAGACCGGACTTTCCTCCCGGCGGCGAATCGAAATCCACTACCGAGCGGCCATCCGTCTAACAGGCCCACATCCATTGTCGCAGCTATCGTGAACCGAAAGGATTCCAGAGCTTAAACGGCTTGGCGCGCGCCACTGGTTTGGAATGGTCTTGCTTCTTGGCTTCGGTTGGGCCGCTGAATGTTTGCGCGATGTAATCCTGCTCCTTGCGCTCGAACGCACTGACGGCTGGATGCGAGGATCCCAGCAGAAATCCGTTCATTACATTTCCGTTTTCGCTCGATATGGAGACGGAATAACAAGTTTGCGGTCCTCCGTCCAGGCTGTGTCGGACTACCACCGTGTCCGAGCTTTGAACGATGCGCTTCACTTCGGACGAATCCGAACACTCGGAGAACAAAAGTGCTGAGCTGGATTGCGCCGCGAGAGTTGTCGCAGTCAGAAGAAGGACCGCACCCAATTTCGGGTTCATGCACTTCCCATTCAATCGGAATGCGTAAGCCGTGAATACCGGCCAAGGGTTCCAATTCAGGGGTCCGCAGTACTAGTCAATTGGTTTGGTGGGTTTGCGCTGTTGTGTCGCCGCTCAGCCGCAGCGTTGTGAAGATCTATAATGGTAGGGATTGGTGGTTGCACCCACAATCCAATACCAGAATGAACACTCGTCTCACTATGGACAAAGCCGGCCGCGTCGTAATACCTAAGCCGCTGCGCGAAGAATTGCATTTGGAACCCGGCGACACTCTGGAAATGGAGAGCGCCGGCGAGCAAATAACCCTGCGCCCCGTTCGAGGGACAGGGCCCCTCACGAAGAAGCATGGCGTATGGGTGTTTCAAACAGGTCAACCCCTTTCCGCGTCGGCAACGGACGAAATGCTGAGGCAGATCCGCGAAGATCGCGACGTCGCCAATCTCGAGAAAAGCCGTAAAAGCAGATGAAGGCATTTTTCGATACATCGGTTCTTGTGCCGGTGTTCTACGGAGATCACGTCCACCATCCAGCCAGCTTGGCGCTCTTCATCCAATTCGACAAATCCACCGGCTGTTGTGGCGCTCACAGTTTAGCGGAAGTCTACTCCACGCTGACTCGAATGCCCGGAAAGCACCGGATCAGCGCCGAACAAGCCATGCTGTTCATCGGAAGCATCCGTGAACGTCTGGCCCTCATCGCGCTCAGCGGCGATGAATATGCCCGTGCGTTAGAGGCCTCGGCCGCGGTGGGCATCGTCGGCGGTGGAATCTATGACGCCATGCTTGCACATTGCGCCATCAAGGCTCAGGCCAAGGCGATCTACAGTTGGAATGGCCGGCACTATTCACAATGCGGGCCAGACGTGATCAAGCGACTGCGCATGCCCTAACTGGCAAACCAGCCCACAGCGCAAAAAACCGTCCTGCATCAGCCACGTCCTTACTGCGACATTTCCATCGCCAAAACAGTGTTCGGCGAATATGCTTGCGGTCATGAGAGAGAACAAAATCGCTTCCCGCAAATCTGTGATCGGGCTGGGTCTCTTATCCGCGTGCGCCTGGGGTGCCGAACCAATCAAAGTTCCAATGACACCCGAGCACTGGAAAACAAACGGCGGCGCGGAGTTCGTCAAGCACGATGGATTTGACGCGCTGGAACTGAAACCGTACGACCGCGCGACGAAAACTCTACCTGGAAACGCCAGTCCCATTGGTATTTCATTCCGCAACGGGACCATCGAATTCGACGTCGACAAGCCGTGGTCCATGGGAACCGGGATCGCGTTCCGGCGCGACAATGACAAATCCGAGAACTTCGAGTATTTCTACTTGAGACCGCAGGCCAATTGCGCGGAAGCTGTGGATTGCATCCAGTACGCTCCGCAAACGCATGGCGTCCTGCTGTGGGACGTTCTGCCGCAATTTCAGGCGCCGGCGCCGCTGCGGGATGGCGAGTGGAACCATGTGAAGCTGATGGTCTCCGGGCAACGGATGAACATATTCGTGAACGGCGCAAAATCTCCGACGCTCGAAGTAGGCCGGCTGGAAGGCGACACATCGGAAGGTGGGTTGTTGCTCTCGGGTCCCGGATTTTTTGCCAACGTTACCGTGACGCCGGACGCCGTCGATGGTCTTCCCCCCGAACCGGCCAAGGATCCGACAGCAGGCGACCGCCGTTACGTTCGCAATTGGAAGGTGACGCCGTTCTACTCACTCGAAGCCGGCAAAGAACCGAGCGCCGCGGATCTGCCCGGCCCCACAGCTGCGTGGACAAATCTTGCCGCCGAACGCAATGGATTCGTTAACCTCAGCCGGCCGTATGGAGTTCCAATGCAAGGCAAGCCGGACCGGCCGGTGGCCTGGTTGAAAACTACCATCATGTCTGAGGGGAATCAGACCAAGAAGGTGTCCATCGGATGGCTCCGGGAAGTGTGGGTCTTTGTGAATGGACAACAAGTTTACGCGGACAAGAACTTCTATCAACCTCCGTCCGCAAGAAAAACGCCGGATGGCCGATGCTCGCTCGAGAACGGATACTTCGAACTGCCGCTTAAAGCTGGTGTCAATGAAGTCGAGGTAGCGATCGCCAGCAACTTCTACGGATGGGGACTCATCATGCGCCTCGATGACGTGAATGGTGTTCGTTTAGAAACGAAGTAGAGCTCCCTCATTGGCCGCACGATACAATACCAATCGAGTGCGCTGATGCGGAATAGGATTACCCGATTCGTGGTTGCGGCCTTGGCCTGGACCGCGATTGGCACGGTCTTCTCGCTGCCCTACCTGGCGAGCGGAAACTGGAATCGGGCTCTACTCGCGTCCCTCACGCAATGGTGGTCCTGGGGATTAGTGACGCCCTTCATCCTGGCGTTTGATCGCCGGTTACCGTTTTCCGAGCGCCAACTTCCGCGGCGGATCGCTGCCCACGTTCTGCCTAGTCTGGTGTTCACTTCAGTCTACATGTATGTTTTTGCAGCGGCCCTGGCACTGGTTGGTTTGGGGAACTGGAGCGCGGTATTGCATGCACAGACCCTCCTCGCCACCCTGCGCGGGATGTTTCTGTGGAGCTGGCTGGTTTATTGGCTGATCCTCGGCGGCTGGCAGGTACACCAATATTACGAACGCTACTTGTCGAGCGAGCTGCGCAGAGAACGATTAGAGAGGAGCTTCTCGGAAGCTCGCTTGAATGCGCTACGCATGCAGCTCGATCCGCATTTCCTCTTCAACGCTTTGAATACTATTTCTTCGCAGGTGGAGCGCGATCCCAGGTTGGCGCGCGGAATGATCGAACATCTGGGAGATCTTCTGCGCTTGTCCATCGAATCGAAGGACAGGCAGGAAGTTCCACTCTCTGAGGAGATGGCTTTTCTGGACCATTACCTGGCCATCCAGAAGATCCGGTTTGCCGATCACTTACGAATCGAGATCAATATTGCGCCCGACGTGAAGTACGCGTCCGTACCGTGCTTGCTTGTCCAGCCGCTGGTGGAGAACGCAATTCGCCACGGAATCTCGCGGCGCTCCTCGGGCGGAACGCTGACGATTTCTGCACAGCGGGCTAAGGGCCAACTCGAAATCCGAGTGCTGGATGACGGTGTTGGGCTGCCACCGGGCTGGACGCTCGAAGCATCCAGCGGCGTTGGCTTGTCTGTAACGCGAGAACGGATAAAAGGGCTTCACCCCGATGGACGAAGCCACTTCGCCGTGCGCCCGCGAGCAGCTGGTGGAACAGAAGCCGAGATCCTGCTGCCTCTACGTATGATCGGAGAAGAGGTGCATGTCCCCACTCCCACCTGAGCGTATCCGGGTACTGGTTGTGGATGATGAAGCGCCGGCGCGGCAGCGATTGGTGGATCTTCTTCGCAAAGATGCTCATGTGGCGAGCATCCTCGAAGCTGAAAACGGAATGACAGCAATGAATGCCATCCAACAACAGCATCCGGACCTGGTTTTTCTGGATGTACAAATGCCGGAATTGGATGGACTGGGAGTCATTGATGCAGTGGGCGCCGACCAGATGCCTCTCACCGTTTTTGTGACCGCGTACGATCAACATGCCATTCGGGCGTTCGAAGCCAATGCGCTGGATTACCTGCTGAAACCATTTAGCGACGAGCGTTACGAGGCCACCATGGCGCGCTTCAGAGCCCGCATGGACGGCCGTAGCATGCGGGAATTCGGACAACGCATTCTTCGCATGGTTTCCGAGACTGCCGCGCCGCCGGATCACTGGTTGGATCGGCTGGTGGTGAAATCCGGCGGCACCACTCGCTTCGTCCGCGTGTTGGACATCGACTGGATTGAGGCTGCCGGCGTCTACGTCAACCTGCACGTTGCCGGCAAGGAGCTGCTGTATCGCGCCTCCCTGAGTGAACTGGAAGGAAAACTAGACCCGTTGCACTTTGTGCGTGTGCATCGATCCGCCATCGTCAATATTGACAGCATTATTCAACTCGATCCCATCTCGCACGGCGAGTTTGAGGCGGTGTTGAAGAATGGATCGAGGGCGCGGGTGAGCAGAACTTATCGCGTCCAGCTTGAGAAGCGATTGGGCCACGCGCTGTAAACCATTCTCCTTTCCTCAACGTGAAGCACTGACGAAGCCCCGGACCAATGCGGCGATCTCATCGGCAGCCGTGTCCAATGCGAAATGACCGCCGTCGACAATGTGAACTTGAGCCTTCGGCACATCTCGGGCGTAGGCTTGCGGCTCCGAGGGGTCAAACGAGGACTCATACTTCCCCCAGATGACCAGGAGGCGCGGCTGCTTTTCACGCATCCAGGCCTGCCATTTCGGGTAGGCCTCCACGTTGGTGCGATAGTCGTAGAACAGGTCGCTTTGAATGTCCGCCTGCCCGGGCTGGCTGAGAAAGGCAAATTCATCGGTCCAGAGGTCCGGATCATAGCGTTCCACGTTCGGATCATTTCCGGCATGCCGCGTCCGCGTGGTGGCAAGCGACAGCAGGTTGGTGCGAAGCGCACTTTCGTAGGCAGCGCGATCGGCCCAAAAGGCCCTCCGCGTCTTCCAATTCGCCCCCAGGCCTTCGTTGTGCGCCACAGCATCCTGCACGATGAGAGCCTCAATCCGGTCGGGATGGGCCAAGGCCATACGGAAACCCACGGGGCCGCCGTAATCCTGCATGTAAAGCGTGTAGCGCGAGAGCCCCAGCGCTTCGGTGAAATGATTCACGACCTCAGATATGTGGTCGAACGTGTAGGCGAATTTCTTTGGGTCCGGCCAGTCGCTGTGTCCGAACCCTGGATAGTCGGGCGCGATCAGGTGATAGCGATCCGAAAGCCGGGCGAAGAGAGGCTCAAACATTCGCGACGAAGAGGGCAATCCGTGGAGCAGCAGGAGGGTTGGCGCGTCCTTCGGTCCCGCTTCCCGATAGAAAATTGAGAGTCCGTCAACCTTCACCGTGCGATAGAAGACGTGCTGCGACATGGGTGCCTTGATCCTTTCTTGACTTTCGAGATGACTGGTAGCAAGGGCTATTGAGAGGAGTAGCATCGAGTTGCGCTTCACGGAAGGCATCAGTCGGTTAACTCAAAGATCGCTCCAGCTCCAATGGCATCCCGAACGGAAGGCTGGCCGAACACCAAGCACGCCGGTATTTGGTCTTCTCCGAAGTCCAACAATCCAAGGTCCCGTCTCGCCGGGACGAGCACGCTCAGCGCGGCGGCGTATACGGCAGTTCGGCCTGGTTCGGAGTTCAACACAAATACAGCCCTGAGTCTGTTTTGATCGGTTCTTTCCATTTTGAGTCTATGCGCAACTGCGTCCGGTACCTCAGCTCGCTATTGCATAAGATGCACTAAACCCGATAATCGTTCTAGGTTCACATTGGAAGTCTCGCCTAAAGACTTGGTGAAGAGACCGGAAGGTCACCAGATTGTGACGAAGCGGTTCGTCCACTCGAACCGCGAAACAGATAGACGGGCGGGCGGTGGGGTTGATTGCGCGCTAAAAAGCACTTCACAGTGCAAATTGATACCATTGTTTAGGCTTCCGTACTTTTTGCAGACTAAAAGTCCAAATTCGAAATCGCTCCTTCGCGGATTCGAGCAGGGTTACGCTGGCCGTGTCATTGACTGCCACAGCCATTGGTCCATGTCAAACGAGAGCGGGCCCTGCGTCCCTAACTGCGAGCTTCTCCACGAATGACAGTGCGTGATCTTCGATGGGTGCTCCTCTCGGCGCCCGTGCGATTCCCAGGTGAAGCGACGGCAGACCAATCTGCTCTGATCCAGTTTGTAAAGTGGAACCGAGCCTCGTTATTAGACATCGACTGCGGCACAAGGATGCGCCTCACGCCTACGCAGCCTGTCCTGGTAAAGACCCCTTGCATCCAGAGGTGGTTAAGCCTTGACCGGCCGCACTTCCGCCTAGGCCGTCACGGGTTGCCAGTCCGCCATTGGTAAGAATTTCGGTTTGATGGGCAATATTTGCATCTGAACTGGTTTCCCGATACCCGACCTCTCCAAGTTCAACCTATACGTTCACGTGCTATTGCACAACTTATGTGTGTGGGTCAGACAGTTGGATTATGGCAGCCATGCAGTCCGTTCACAATTCAATGGCGCTTGAAGTACTGCACTTCACGTTCGTGCTGCTCGGCTTGTTCGCGGCTCTTGAAAGTGCCAAGATTGCGCCGTCTTCCGTCCTTAAAATCTTTCTTTCTCGAGTGGAGCCGGTAATCACCGGATTTCAGTTTCCGGATCATTTGGTGTCCTTCGTTGCCTGTGCGCGCTGCCTTCCGGGCCGCACTCTTCAACCCGTCTTTCGCCTCGTTCGGACCGCTTTGCGAGCTGCGGTTTTACGATCTGCCGCGCTCCGCTTCTGGCGCTGGAGCTTGCCTGCCTGGAAAGGGTTTTCCGGGAGGCAGCTTGTTTGCCTTCGCGCTTCAGGGCTGATTGGACGGGTCGCGACCGCTTTTGAGCCGGCTGTTTCTTGGGCGACTCTTGTCCCTTCTGGTAATCTCTGGCCGCTTGTTGGCGCGTCTTCGACTGGGCTTTACCTTCCTTAGGCGGCGGCAGGTTTACTCCTGCCCTCCGAGCTTTCGAGAGGCCGATCGCGACCGCCTGTTTTGTCGAACGGGCTCCGCGTTTACCCTCTCGGATGTGATCCATTTCTTCGCGAACAAATCCTCCCGCCGAAAAATCCCGGAATGGTTCTGCACCCTTCGTTCCGTTGCGGCGTTCCGCCCCGGCCGCGCGGGTTACACCTCCCCTATGAATCTCTCCCGGTTTGCGGGCTCTGCCTTCTCGAACAGGTCGAACAGATCCTCGACCTCAAAAGCTCGCCTTCAGCCGCGGATTGCAGAGCTCGTTTGTCATGAGCTTCTGCAACATGGCACATGGTTTGCGAACGTAACCACGAGAAGTCATCGAGCCCCGAAGGGATGACCTACGTTACTTACGGCATGATGGGCAGGACTCGGGCTTGTCTCTTTCCCGGTCTGCCAGTTCTCCGCGGCACCCACGGAGGCGGTGCATTTTTCAAATGCTGCACAAGAAGGATCTCTCGCGTCAAGTAGGCGTGGTGTCCGAGCCGAGCAGAGAATCTGACGCCGTTCACCTGGACCAAAGGGCCGGAACACTTCCAGTGCATCATCGAAGCCACCAAGGAGCGCCAGGCCGCCCACCCGAAGCAGCCAGAACAACGGAAGACTAAAGCTAATACTAAAGAGGACTAACTGGACGATGTACTAGCTCATCGACACCGAGCTTTCACGCTGACTCAGCGTTGCCAGGGGAGCGCTCTACAACTGGGTATATTTGCACCGAATTCCGTTCGTGAAGGCCAGTCATTGCGTGCGTTTCAACTACGGGCAGGTTTTGAAAGCTCTCCACCAATACCCTATCGTCGACACATCGGTAAGCGGAGAAGGATCATCTGATGAAACACTACCAACGAGGCCGGGTCTGGTATTTGACGTTTACGTGCGAGGGAAGCGGGTGCGGGAAAGCACCGGCGCTTCAGATCGCAGGAAGGCGGAGAAGTTCTGTGCGTTGCGTTTATCGGAAGTCGAGCGGGGTGAATATACTAAGTCCGCGAAGATCACGTTGGCGCAATTCGGTCAGCAGTACATGGACTATGCTAAGGCCAACAAGCGTTCATGGCTCAGGGACGAACAGATCATGACACATCTGAATACGTCTTTGCGCACGACGCTGCTTGGGAACATCGGGGCATTACAGATCGAGCGATACAAGCTGGATCGGCTGAACCAATCTGCCAGTCCGGCGACGGTCAATCGTGAAGCGGCGTTGCTGAAGCATATGTTCAACATGGCCGAGCACTGGCAGTTGTTCTTCGGAAGGAATCCCGTCAGAGGGGTGAGGTTCCTGGAAGAGGACAATCTGCAGATCCGCTCGTTCTCGGAAGCGGATGAAGAGAATCTTCTTCAGTGTTGTTCTCCGTATCTGGAAGACCTTGTCACGTTCGCGATCAATACCGGGTTTCGACTCGGCGAAATTCTAAATCTGAAATGGGAGGAGGTAGATCTGGAGAACGCCGCCATCAAAATGCTGGTGCGGAAGAATCGGCGCATGCTGGAAGTCCCGCTGAACGACAGGGCTCTTGCTGTTGTGAACGGCTGGTCCGGCTTGCGCAAATGTGAATACGTTTTTTACAACCCCGAAACCGGAGGACAGTGGAAAGATCTCTGGCTCGGACTAAAGAAGGCTTGCCGCAAGGCGGGTCTCAATGATGTGACGTGGCACACCTTTCGGCATACCTTCGCCTCAAGGCTCACCAGAAATGGTGCGGACCTAGCGACGGTGAAGGAACTGCTCGGCCATTCGTCAGTATCCGTGAAGATGCGCTACGCCCACACGAACCGCGATGCAAAAAGGCAGGCGGTTGGGTTGAATGCAGGAAATGGTGCCAAATTGGTGACACTGCCCATCGCGCGCTAAAATCGCGTGGTGACAGTGTCCGTAAGTGATGGAAACCAGGTAGAATAAGGATACGGTGAGGTGCGAGAGTGGTTGAATCGGGCGGTCTCGAAAACCGTTGAACCTTTGCGGGTTCCGTGGGTTCGAATCCCACCCTCACCGCCAGATTAGAATTAGTAACTTGCAGGGAATTACATGTCTTCGCGTGCAATGGCGTGCAACGTGTCATGATCGTTGCAAGTCAATATGGCGCTCAAACTCTACCGCAGGCACCGCACTGAGTGCGAAGGCGGGCATCCTGAGGACATGCGATCAGGCGAATTCGAGGAGGGGCGCCGAGGCTGGAAGAAATGCGCTTGCCTCATTCATGTGTCGGGGACACTCGGCCGAAAATTCAACCGCAAGCAGACGAGCACCAATTGGGACGAAGCAAAGGCTCTTGTAGCGGCATGGAAAGCGGCTGATTCCTGGGATAGCAAGCCCGTCGTTCAGCCCCTGCCGAAACCGCGAGAAGAAACGGAGCGGCAACCCGTCCCGATTTCCGATGCTGTCAAGGTTTTCCTTAGCAACAGAGAAGGGGCCAGGATTGCGTCCGCGACATTGCGCAAATACAAGACGTTCACGAAGCAGCTCACGATCTTCACTGACTCGCGCGGCTACGTGATGCTCGACCAGTTCACAGCCAGCGACATAGATGTTTTTACAGCGACTGGAAGCTCGGCGCACGCGCTAAGGGCAAACGGCTAGGCACGCTGCGGGCATTTTTCGGCTTCTGCACAAACCGCAAATGGCTTCAGGAAAATCCCATCAGCGACGACATCAAGCCGCCGATAGGTGCTAACCGCGTCGCCAACAAAGCGCCATTCACTGACGACGAGCTAGCACGCATTATCGACGCCTGCGACAGGTTGGGTGAAGTTGCCTGGAGCAACTGGCGCGAGCAGGGCGCTTGGACCGGCGAGGACTTGAAGGACTTCATCTGGGTAATGGTCTACACCGGCCTGCGTATCTCGGACGTAGGTTTGTTCCGCATCGACCGTCTCAAAGGTAACGAGGTTTTTCTGCGGGCGAAAAAGAATGGCGGCGAGGTCTTCGCCTTCACAACTACGACAAGAGCGGACCTTTCTGGTTTCCGGTATTAGATCGCTCCGTAACGGATGTTCGCATCTTTGGCGCCACCTAAATGACTATTGAGTATTTCGACTATCTGCCGAATGCTTCCAGGCTCGGGTGAGCTTCGGACATCATCGCTAAGCCAGATGCAAGGTGAGCTCTGTCAGGGGCTCGACTACTATCTGTGAATGTCGGGCTTCCGCGTGACGTAGAGCGGAGGGTCGTACGGTGCACACCGGGATCTGGGAGAAGCCGTTGCGTGCCCGCAGTCGGGTTTCCATTAGGTGAAAATTACATTGAGGCGCTTGCGCTTCTCAGGAAATTAGTTTACGATCTAGCTGCGTGACACAGATATTCCAATTCGGGACCGAACTCAAAGGTACGCGAAGGCGCATGAATCGTTATGCGCGCGAGGTGACCTGACCGTCTTGGAATAACATTTCGTCAAGAAGAGGGCGGCCACCAAGAATGGCCGCCCTCTTTTTTTGTTTTGTTGGTAATTCTGAGACATCTTTGTCTAGCTTGCTTCCGGCTGGAAGCCAACCGGTTGAGGTGTGTCTCGAAGTGGGTCTTTGACAATTGAATAGCATCAGGAGAAGTGTGAAAAGAGCGGGCGGTGGATTATGTCCGTCCGCTCCGGGCTGTAACCAGATTTTTCAATTCTTGTTCTTGGGAGGTGAAGATCGAAATTGGCAACACTCAACGTGAACGTACCGAGGTTCTATTGCTTTCTGCGCAAAGAATTTCTTTACGACGGCGAGGCGCATCATGGCGAACTTATCCATGTGTGCGTCTTCGGTGCGGCGTCGATCCACGGCCGCGCGCTCGGTTTTCATGTTCTGACGGAAAACGGTGCCGTGATCTGGCGCCTGCCCCTCCACGCGCTTTGCCACAAGCCGAGTGCTCCTATGCAACCGCTCGACTGGCTTCAATTTTGGGACTGCTTCAGTTACGAAGTCACGGTGACCGCGTTCGAACGGCTGCAGGATTCCCGCGTCCGCGTCCAATTCAAGGACAGGTCTTGGGAAGGCGGCCAGTACATGTTCACGCTCGATTGGTGTGAGAGCGAGGACGCTGAAGAAGCGGGAGATGGCGGACACAAATGCGCTCATCTGATCGCGCTCGATAATGGGAACTTCGCGGCCCAGCCGAACAATCGAATCCAATGGTTCTGTCCGGCCTTCATCACCCCGTTCCAGCAGAAACCCGACTACGTGACGAACACCCGAGTCTGGAAGGTTGAGCGCGAGACAGAAACCACGCAAGCGTTCTTCTACGACACGGTATCGGGTGATCCACGCGAGAGCCAGGTGTCGCTGTACGTAAAGGGATTGAGGACACCAGGTTAGCCGCCGAGCCCAGTCACACCGATTCCGCGGGCGTCGTTCAACGGATAGAACACTTCCCTCCTAACGAAGAAATGCCGGTTCGATTCCGGCCGCCTGTTCCAGTCAATTTGTGGGCGTAGCTCAGTTGGAATAGAGCGCGGGTTTCCGAAACCCGAGGTCGCTGGTTCGAATCCAGCCGCTCACTCCAGTTTTTGTGGGGTAGCCAAGCGGTAAGGCAACTGGCTGTTAACCAGTCCATACGCAGGTTCGAATCCTGCCCCCACAGCCAATCTCCGCGCGCCGGAGGCGCCATATTTCGCGAGGTCGTTCAGTGGCAGGACGTGAGCCTTTGGATCTCACTACGAGTGTTCGATTCACTCCCTCGCGGCCAGATTTCGAGCGGCAAGTGGCGCTACCATGCGCGCGAAGCTCTCAATCGCAATTTTCGGAACTGTGGCCGAATGGTGAGGCGCTCGACTTTTAATCGAGATGGCGAGAGTTCGATTCTCTCCAGTTCCACCA
>Ga0187851_10001473_pt1 | contig 22516 bp, 19 predicted proteins | sample June2016WEW_6_10_FD_132997 | JGI IMG/M metagenome (GOLD analysis project Ga0187851, IMG submission 132997) | Peatland microbial communities from SPRUCE experiment site at the Marcell Experimental Forest, Minnesota, USA - June2016WEW_6_10 | ecosystem: Environmental > Terrestrial > Soil >...
GAAGCCCTGGCTTTCATCCGCGGGCAGGGGGCCTGGGCCGATGCGGCCATTCCAGACCTCATCCTGGTGGACCTGAACCTGTCCAAGTATACCGGCGAAGACATCTTGCGCGAAATCCGCGGCTCCGGACACCTCGGCGGCGTCCCCGTGTGCGTGTGGAGCTCTTCCCGGTCGCGGCGGGACGAGGCTCTGCTCAGGGACCTGGGAGTTTGCCAATTCATCACCAAGCCTTCGGGTCTCGATCAATTCATGGAGATCGGCGGGATCATCAAGGATGTGCTGGCAGGGGAAAAGGCCGGGTGACGGCGGAGAGCATTGGCGCATGATCCGATTGGAACGCAGGGGCATCGGCTTTGTATCAGGGCATGGCTTTAACCGTGCCGCAAAGTCACGGAAAAGCGACCAGGCTTTAGCCCCTGGCTATGGCAAGACCTGCACGAAAGTCTCCTTTCGATGGAAGCGGAGGTGCGGATACTTTGGTTGGGGCATGGCGCCACAGGGGCTAAAGCCCGGCAATTCCCCACGTCTTGCGGCATGGCTACAGCCACGCCCTGATACAACGCATCGCTGCTCGGGGGTAAACCGCCGGCGAGAGCGCCTGCCTCACCTCGGGCGCCGGCGCGGATACCGGCGCAAGAATGGCACTGAACGTGCTCGGTCGCGTGCCAGTGATGACGCCGGTTCGTCCCGGCGAGAAAGGTAATGCTGGAGTGGCAAAGAAGACCGGCAGTCGCCGGCCCGGCGAGGTAGCGCGTTCTGGGCGTGCGCCCCGCCCGGAGCATCGAACGGCCCCACCCGTCACTCTTGGGTCCGCGGCAGCGATCCTGCGGCCGGCCGCCGAGGAACGTGTCGAAGGCAGTTCGCTTCCCCTTGTGGTTGGCGTGGGCGCCTCCGCCGGCGGGTTGGAGGCGTTCACGGAGCTGCTCAGCCATCTGCCGGACGATACCGGAATGGCGTTCGTGCTGATTCAGCACCTCGACCCGAGGCATGAGAGCCATCTGACGGAGCTGCTTTTCAAGGCCAGCAAAATGCCTGTGGCCGAAGTGAAAGGCGACACTCGCGCTGAGGCCAACCATGTTTACGTGATTCCACCGGGATCCAATTTGAGCATTTCCAGTGGAGTCCTTCAGACCGCTCCGCGGCCAGCCGGCGGCCGCAACATGCCCATCGATTCTTTTCTCCGCGCCCTGGCGGCGGACCGGGGCAGCAAGGCCCTCGGCGTGGTTCTGTCGGGAACTGCAACGGATGGGACGCTCGGCCTGCGGGCGATCCAGGCCGCGGGCGGCGTCACTTTCGCTCAGGAAATGCGAACCGCGAAGTTCGACAATATGCCACGAAGCGCCATCGAAGCGGGTGTTGTGGATTTTGTCCTCCCCCCGGCCGGAATCGCGCGGCAACTGACGGCCATGGGGCGCGCTTCTCAGCTCCCCATCGAGCCTCGGGAAGCGATTGAGCCGTCCGGGGATCCGGAGCTGGCCAAGATTCTCCGCCTGGTGGGGAGCGCCACCGGAGTGGATTTCACGCACTACAAGCACAGCACCCTCGCCCGGCGCATCAAGCGGCGGATGGCGCTCCGCGGGTTCCAGGAGATGGAGGACTACAGCCGGCATCTCGAACAGAATCGCGAGGAAGCCAGCGCGTTGTGCGAGGACTGTTTTGTCACCGTCACTGCGTTCTTTCGCGAAGCCGCGGTCTTCGAGGAGCTGAAGAAGAGGGTGTTCCCCGCTCTGGTTGAAAACAGAGCGCCCGAGGATCCGATCCGAATCTGGGTGGCTGGGTGCTCCACGGGCGAGGAAGCCTATTCGATCGCCATCTGCCTGATGGAATTCCTGGACGAGGCGAAACTGAGCGTTCCGTTCGAGGTTTTCGCCACCGATATCAGCGAGACGGCGATCGAAAAAGCCCGCTCCGGCACATACACGGACGCCGCCTTGGCGCATGTCTCGCCGCAGCGATTGGCGCGGTTTTTCATCAGGAAGGAACGCGGGCGCCAGGTCGCGAAGATCATCCGCGACGTGTGCGTTTTCGCCAGGCACAACGTGGCCGAAGACCCGCCTTTCTCCAAGCTGGACCTCATCAGTTGCTGCAACGTGCTGATCTACCTTGGGACCGCTTTACAGCGCAAGGTATTATCGACCCTGTATCGCTCCCTCAAGCCAACGGGTTTCCTGGCGCTAGGTCCATCGGAAAGCATCGGGACGCTTTCGGAGTCGTTTCATCAAGTGGAAAAGACCCACAAGATCTATTGTATGCGGCCGGTCGCAAGTCCGCCGCCGCCACGCCCGAGCGGAGGCCGCCGCGCCGCGGACCGGGCGGATCAACGGGAAGAAATCGCCGAGGGCCGGGCCGGGCTGGAAGTGCTGAGAGAGGCCGACCGTTTGGCGCTGGCCGAATATGGCCCCCCCGGCGCCGTCATCGACGATGAAATGAACATCGTGCAGATCCGGGGCCGCACGTCTCCGTACCTGGAGCTTTCGCCGGGAGAGCCGACCCAGAATCTGCTGAAACTGGCGCGCGAGGGCCTGATTGCGGGCCTGGGCAAGGCCATCCGCGCCGCCAGGCAAACGGATGCCGTGGCCAAGGAAGACGGCTTCCGGGTCGAAGATGGCGGCCCATTAAGGGACGTCTCCATCAGGGTAACCCCGTTCAGCGGCTCGTCCTCTTCCCCGGAGCGCTATTTCCTGGTTCTGTTCGAGGACGCCCAGCCGAACGGCGCATCGAGGGCCATGCGCAAGCCCGCGATACCGGGCAACGGGGAAAGCGCCCGGCTGCGGCGCGAGCTTGCGGCGAGCAAAGAGTATCTGCAATCCATCGTCGAGGATAACGCCAGCACCCTGGAAGAGCTCAGGGCGGCCAACGAAGAGGCGCAGGCGAGCAACGAGGAGCTGGAAACCGCGCAGGAAGAGCTGGAATCGGCCAACGAAGAGCTGAACACGCTCAACGAAGAGCTGAAGATCAGCAACGTGGAGTTCAGCAAGGTCAACCGGGACCTGGCCAATCTTCTCGAAAGCATCAGCATTCCCCTGGTCATGGTGGGGCGGGATCTGCGCATTCGCCGCTTTACGCGCGCCATGGAACCCATGTTGAATCTGATCGCCTCCGATGTCGGACGGTCGATCACCGATCTTCAGCCGCAAATGGAGCTGCCCGGCCTGCGGCGGTTGCTGCTCGATGCGATGGAGGGCGGCGACCGGAAGCCGCGGGATATCCGCGATGGGCACGGCCACTGGTATTCGCTGCGCATCCTCCCCTCCGTGGGGCCGGATGGCAAGATCGACGGCGCCGTGCTGATGTTCATCGATATCGACGCCGCCAAGCGCGGCCTGGACTTCGCCGAAGCCATTGTGGAAACGGTGCGGGAGCCTCTGGTGACCCTCAACCAGAATTTCGAAGTCATGAAAGCCAACAGGGCATTCTACGATACGTTCCAGGCCGCGCCGGAGGACACCGAGGGGCGCCTGATATTCGATCTTGGAAACGGGCAGTGGAATATCCCGAAACTACGCGAGTTGCTGGAGAACATTCTCCCCGCGCACGCGACGTTCCGGGATTTTGAGGTGACCCACGAGTTCGAACACGTCGGACGGAAAGTGATGTTGCTCAACGCCAGCGAGATCTTCAATCCGAATGCGCAGGCGCGGACCATCCTTCTGGCGATTGAGGACGCCACCGACCGCAAGCAGGCCGAGGAAGCGCTGCGGACCACCAACGCCGACCTCCAGCATTTCGCCTACGCGCTCACCCACGACTTGCAGGAGCCTCTGCGGATGGTGGTGAACTTTACCGAGCTTCTGGGCCGGGAGTATGCGGGAAGGCTGGGCAAACGCGCGGACCAATACATCTCCTATTCGGTGGATGGCGCCCTGCGGATAGAGGCCCTGCTGAAAGCCCTGCTGGCCTATTGGGAGGTTGCCGAACGGGCGCAGGACAGCTTCGCCTCGATCGATTGCGGCGCGGTTCTCGCCAAAGCGCTGTTGAACCTCCAGGCGGCCATCGCGCAGAGCGGCGCCATCGTAACCTCCGATCCATTGCCAACTCTGGTAGCCGAAGAGGTTATGCTGATGCAGCTTTTTCAGAACCTGATTTCCAATTCGATCAAGTACAGGGGCAAGGAAACGCCGAGAATCCATGTCTCGGCGCAAAGAGACGCGGGAGGGTGGCTGTTTTCGGTGCGCGACAACGGAATCGGTATCGATCCGCAAGACACGGAGCGGGTGTTCGGCATGTTCAAACGCCTGCATGGAAGCGAAATTCTGGGTACGGGCATCGGTCTGGCGATCTGCAAGAAAGTCGTCGAGCGCCAGGGCGGCCGAATCTGGGTGGAATCGGAACCAGGACGGGGCGCTACGTTCCATTTCACAATCCCCAACGGCCATAAGGAGCGCGGCCTCCGGCGCGCGGGCTGAACATGGGCGACTCCGGCCAGAACCGCACGGCAGACGAAATCGAGCGCTTACGCCAGGCGCTCGACGCGGAAACGCGGGAGTGCGCCGAGGCGCGCCGCCAGTTGGACCGGGCGAGCGCGGAGTTCGAGGAGTTTGTCTCGACGGCGGCCCACAACCTGCGCGAGTCTCTCCGTGAGGTGGCCTCATTCAGTCAACTGATGGCCGAGACCTACGCCGGGCGCCTCGATTCCGACGCCGTCGTATTCCTTGGCCGCATTGAGGACGGGGCGGCCAGAATGCAGGCGCTGCTCGCCGGCATGGTGGACTACTGGGCCACGGGCGCCGGCGGCGGGCAGCCCGCCCGTACGGACATGGAAGCGGTCCTGAGCCAGGCGCTCCTCTCGGCGGAGAAACAGATAGTAGAGCGGGGCGCAATCGTTACCCATGACCCAATGCCGGCGGTGACGGGAGACTTCGAGATACTGACCAAGGTCCTGCGCCATCTGATCGAAAATGCCGTCGAATACTGTGGCGTGCCTTCTCCGCGCGTTCACATTTCGGCCAGACGACAAGACCTCGAGTGGGTATATTCGGTGCAGGATAACGGTCCCGGCATAGAGCCGGCATTCCAAGACCGCATATTTGGGGCATTTAAGCGCCTGCACGGAAAGGAACACCCAGGGAACGGCCTCGGGCTCGCATTCTGCAAGAGGGCCATCGAGTGGCATGGCGGCCGAATGTGGATGGAATCGGCGCCTGGGGCGGGATCGACGTTCTACTTCACTCTGCCGGGGGCCGATTAGCCTCGTTGCGAGCTACTGCGAATCAGCGGGTGTCCTTGCGGCTGTCGAATTCCTGACCGCCGGCTTGCGACCGGTTTGGCGAGTTCAGTACCTCTGTGACCATCTGAACCAGTTTCACCGCCACAAATGGCTTCTGGATATAGGCCCAACCGTAATTGAGAACCAGCAAATTTCCGGCCCCTCCGCCCGACATCAACATCACGTGCAGGCCGGGTCTGGTCTTCTTCAACGTCTCGCCCAGGTCCGGGCCCGACATCTGGGGCATCTCCACGTCCGAAAGGAGCAGGTCGATCTTCCCGTCCGCCTCTTCCGCCACCTTGAGGGCATCGGGTCCGCTATGGGCCACAAGTACCCGGAAGCTTGCATGTTCGAGGATCGCCGCCACGACCTTGAGAACATCCTCGTTGTCATCGACAACCAAAATGGTTTCGAGCGTCCCTTTGAGCGAGTCAGGCATGATTTCGTCTTTTACAGAGCAAGTGCGTGGCCGGTATGCAAACACACAGTTCACCATCGGGTGCGGGCCGTTATAGGGGCGAGGCATGCCTCGCCCTCGCGCCGCATTCTCCACCACGGACTGGGGAGAGATCACGCGGTCAGAGCAGTAGTCGGCGGACTTTACCTCCCCAATACCACAAAATGGCTGATGCTGTAGCCGATAGCCGCGCCGATGAAGATATCGGAGGGAAAATGCGCTTGGTCGGGCAGCCGGGTAAGCGAGAGGAATGCGGCGGTCCCGTAGGCGGCCCAGGGTATCCACCGATGTTCGCGGTATCGGGCCGCAATCACGGTTGCCACCGCGAATGCGGAAGCGCTGTGGCCCGAGGGAAAACTGCCCCCATTCGTGAATCCGCCCTTGTACTGGAACCATGTGTTGCGGAGATTCCCATCGGGAGGGACATCGCTGGGTGTCAATCGTCCCACGGCTTGCTTCATTACGAAGCAGACGATCTGCGCGCCGGCGAGGCCTTCAGCAGCCAGCAGCCCGGTGTTCCGGGAGTGCGGGCTGTGTTTCGCCAGACCCGCCACATAAAAAGCGACGGGCGTCAGCGTCTCCGCCAGCGTGGTGTTCCGTCCGCGCAGGGGTCCGGTCTTGTAGGCGCCGAAGCGGGAGGGGTTGTGGAAATAGGGCTCGGTGTAAGGGTCAAGGGCCACCAGGCCCGCCGCGCCGAGCGCAACGGCCAAGACGGGTTTCCAATGCTTACCCCGAACTGCCCTCGCCGGAAAGGTCCAGATGGGCTTCTGGTCATGCAGGACGTTCTTTCCCAACTGCACCAACGAGATGGCAGTTTCCGGCCCCGCCGCCTGGACGGCTGGCGACCCACCCGGCTGCGGTCCTGTTGAGTTCGGCTGTTGCTGCGCCACAATCGCGGCCGAACAGAGAACCCAGGCAAGAACTCCGCCTATAGTATGAGCCATCGCTTCCTTTCCGTAGCACGCCACGGCCCGAATCGCCATCTTTGCCGCGCCGCCTAGGATCCACCGCATGGTTGAAATCCGCTCGCCTAAGCGTGGATCATTGATTTGGGCCCGAATCGGGCGCTCCGTGACGACTATTCAAATGCATGCGGGAAAACAAGGAGTGAGGCCCGCTGGGGAAGAACTCCAGGACGATGTTCCCGCCCATCCATGCCAGCATGGTGTAGTTGCCCATGCGGAGCGCGTCCCTGGCGCTGTAGCGGTCGGGATACCAGCCATAGACGGCGGTCATCGAGCCCGCATACGGAGCAACCAGCGCGGGGACGGAGAAGACGGTCTGGCCGTCTGCGCCGCGCCGTGCGGTCAAAGTGGAAATCACGGCATGCCCCAGGCGTCGGAACACCCCTGTGCACTCACAGCGGTAGTACATCGCGTCTTGGTTGAAGGCTGCCGACAGCGCATAGCGCGTCGTGGTGGTTATCGCCGCGATTCCGAAGTCGGACCCGAATCGCCTGGCGTAGCCCTCGACGCCTTGCTTCCAATCCGGAGGTCCATTGCCAACTTGGTTAACGCCAGCCACGAGCGCCGCGCCGACGATGGGATACGGACCCAACGTGTCGAGAAGATAGTTATGGATCTTGGTTACCCGTGTCGGACGCACGTACGGAGCGGCGGCCGGCTGCGCTGCGGCCGTACTGGCGCCGGTCCCGGAGGAATCTCCGGAATCGGCCACCCATTGCGCCTCCGCCGCCACTGGCAGGGCAGCCAGAATCGCGATTACCGACAGCAGGATGAGGATATGGCGCGCCAGTGCTCGTTCCGAGACTCTGCTTTCGGCCGCTTGATCCCCGTTTTTCTCATGTTCGGCGGCCGGACGGTCGGCTTGCGCCGCAAGCTCGTGCCGCTCTCCGGCTCTCTGATGTGTATCGCGCATCGTGTTTCCTCCTGGGGAAGCGTAGTCAATCCTCCTTGCAGGCGCCGAGGCTGACCAATCTCTTCCGGATCGGAAATGCCTCACTGGGATAACCCTGTACCGCGGCAATCCTCGCGAGCGTGTAATCGGGTGGCCGATTCCCAGGCGCCAACGAATGGTCAAGGGTGAAAATGTAGGCTTAATGGAAAACCCCAAACATGTAGGCCAGGAGCAGAACGACCAATATCGTGCCCAGCCCCGCGCCGGCGCCTCCGCCGTAACCCCAACGCCTGTGACCGTAGTACCCGCCGCTGCCGCCTAAAACCAACAGCAAAATGACAATAAATAGTATCAGCATCGTCGATTTCCTTTCTGAACTTCGACTCCCGCGCGGCCGCTTTTCCTCACTCCGAGGAAGTCGCCTTCTGGTTCTTGACCTGTAGTTCGTTCACCACCTGCAGAACGTTGGGAACGGAAAGCGCGACCTTTTCGGTCTCCCGGCGCTTGGCTTGAGAGTCGACCTCGCCGGTCAGCGTGACCACGTGGTTCTTGACCGCGTAGTTCACGCCGTCGCGCAGCTTGCTTTGAATGAGGGCCGCGTCCAGGTTTTGCTCGATGCCCTTATCCAGATCCGAATTCATGGTTCTGGCGTCGCTTTCGGCGCCCAGCGGGACCACCGCAATCTGATCCGACACGACCTGGCCGCTTGCGATGGACTTGGCAATGTTCTCGGCCTGCGTTTTGTCGCCGTCGGCTTGGACGTTTCCGCCCAAGGTCACAACGCCCTTGTCGCGATCCTGATCTATGGAAACCTTCTTCAGGCCGGCCTGATCGAGCGCTTTGCGGATGTTATCGGAAACGTCGGGTGATTTTGAGGTCTGTGAGCACCCTGCGAGTATTCCCGCGGCCGCCATCGCCAGCAGCGCTGGCCAATGAGGGAGAGTTTTCATGTTCAACGTCCTTTCCTCCTTTTGACCTGGAGCAGATTCGTGGCCAAAGTGGAATAAATGGTCGAGCGCATGAACCAGGGCTTTGGCGGTATTTCCGCAGCGGAGACAGGCAAGTAGATTTATGCACTCTAGTGCAGGCTTTGCCGGTGTTCGCGTGACGGTTTCATGGCGCGGCTATATGTTCGCGCACGGCCACTCGCGTGCACGGTACTTGAAAAAGGAGATCGTGTTATGGTTCTTAAGCGAGTGATCGGTTTGGTGTTTGTGGGCGCTCTGGCCTTCAGCGCCGGAGCAGCCGATGTCGTGATTCGCATCGCCCCGCCCCGTATGTTAGTCGAGAGGCGGCCACCGCCGCCCAGCCGAAACCATGTGTGGATTTCCGGGTATCACCGTTGGGATGGCAATGCCTACAACTGGACCCCGGGGCGGTGGGAAATGCCCCCGCGGCCGGGCGCACACTGGGTAGCGCATCACTATGTCCACCAAAACGGCGGCTATGTTCTGGTCGAGGGCCGCTGGCGTTAAGCGCCAGGCCCGCTTCACGGCCGATCCCACATGCCGGCAGACAGGCTGCCGGCATGTGGCCATGAGGCGGAAGGTTTTTGGGCGGCGGATGTTCCCGGGCGGCAACCATGATTCGTTTTGTATTCTCGGTGGCGTTGCTCTGCCAAGCGCAGGGCTATGCGCAGTCGGGACCGCGGCCGCCATGCGGAATGGACGCCGTTCCGCCCTATCCCGGCCTGGATAGTTCCCCCAGCGTGAAGTTTTGGAGCGAAGCTGATTTCGGCCGTGGCTGGAGACCACCAGCGTGCGCCAGTTGGACCGAAGCGGGCTTCTCTACGTTGATAACCACGGTCGCGCGGTTTCGTTATTCCGCGGGAGCCGAGGGTTTGCTTCGCCGCATCGGCGCGATTTCAGAACTGGCGGGAATGCGCTACTGGTCGACCACTCACCAGCAGTGGCAGACGCTAATCGTGAGCGCGTACGCCTTGACCGCCGCACCGCCAGGCCGCCGGCGCCCGGACTTCACGCCCGATGAAATGAAGGAAGGCAAGGCGCTCTACCTGGAACAGGCCGATAATCTCTCCGGCGCGGCCACCTACCGGATGCGCGTCGCGGAGGCGTCAGCGGACCGGGTTGTCTTCGATGTGGAGAATGTCACCGTCATGCGCTATTTGTTCGTGACGCTATTCGATCCGGGCGAGATGCAGTCGATCTACTTTCTGGATCGCGAGTCGGACAACGTTTGGCGGTACTACAGCATCACGCGCACCGGACGGAGCGCGAGCCGGCTGGCCACGGGACATCCGGCCTCCTCCATCAACCGGGCCGTTGCGTTCTACCGCTCCCTAGCCGGAATTCCCACCGACCAGGATCCGCCGGCGGCGCGGTGAGGGCAGGAGTCTGCATATGTCTGGTGGAGCCTGGTTAGAACGCATGCGGCTGGTCGCCCTGAGAATCCGCGGCAGCCGTCTCGGCCGAGCGCCCTGGCGGCGTGGCGCCCTTTGTGCGCTGGTCTGCGCCACAATCATCGGGGCCACTTTGGTTGCGGGGGCAATCCGTTACGTCTACTTCGATCGAAGCAATCTGCCCGATCTCGAAGCATTCAACCGGTTTGAGCTTCCCACCATCGGCCGCGTCTACGATGTCAACAACCGGCCGCTCATTGAGGTCGCCTCGGAATACCGCCAGATCGTCAGGTATGAGGATATTCCGCCAATTGTTCGCGGCGCCATCCTCGCCGCGGAGGACAAGAACTTCTTCTCCCATAGCGGAGTCGACTACACCGGATTTGCCCGCGTGCTGTGCAAGCTCAGGATCTGGAATCTGCTGGGGCGGCTCACGAAGATGGGACGGCGAGACACGCTCAATAGCGCCGCCATCTTCCCGCAGGGCGGATCGACCATCACCCAACAGCTCGTGCGCGGCTATTTTCTCAAGGCCATGACGGCTCAAGAAAACAGCGATCACCTGCGGCACAGCCAGGGCCTGGCTCTCGCGCTCTCGCGCGTGATCGGCGCGCGCACGGTCAACATGCTGTTTCGGAAGCTGGAGGAGATCCGGCTATCGTTGTGGGTCGAAAAACAGATGCAGGCGCGTTTCGGTTCGAAACGCCGCGCCAAGGAAGAAATTCTGGCCCGATACGCCAGCCTGATTTACATGGGAAACAGCCAGTACGGGCTTGCGCGGGCAGCGGAATACTATTTTGGCCGGCCTCTCGCCACCTTCACCGCGGAGGATGCGGACAAGGCGGCGCTGCTGGCGGGCGCCGTGAAGTCGGCTCGTTACTATGCGCCCAATGCGAGGCCCGCTCAAAGAGTCTTCGCGCGCAGGAACCAGATACTGGCGCTTATGGCGGCGCGGGGCTTCATTTCCCGGGAACAGGCCAGGGGCGCCGGGCAGCGGCCGATTGAGACCGTCGCGCCGCGCAAGGACCAGACGATCGGGGCGTCCGCGGTGGTCGACAGTGTCCTCGACGAACTCAAGAGCCGCCGCGCCGGCCTCGGCGAACAAGACCTGTTGCAGGGACGTGTCCAGGTCTACTCGACGGTGGACGCCCGGGTGCAGCAAATCGCCAGCCAGGCTTTAGAGCACGGGCTCCTGCTGTATGAAAAGCGGCGCCCCATCGCCAGAGGCCTGATCCAGGGTTCGGTGGTCGTGCTGAGGAACCGCGATGCGAGTATCCTCGCCGAGACGGGCGGCCGCCAGTCTTACAAAGACCGCACCAGCGCATATAGCGACTTCAACCGGGTGACGAAGTCCCTGCGGCAGCCTGGGTCCGCCATGAAACCCATTGTCTATCTCGCGGCGTTTCGGAAAGGAACCTTCAACCTCGACACCGCGGTTCCCGACGAACCCATCAGCGTCCCCAACGGCGGCAGCGACCGGGAGGCGAAATGGATCTCGAACTATGACGGCCAATTCAAAGGCATGATTCCTCTCCGCATGGCGCTGGCGGAATCCAGAAACGCCGTCGCCATCTGGATCGTCCAGCGGATCGGCATTGCCAGCGTCCTGGAGACGGCGCGCAATCTGGGCATACGGACGCCGTTGCAGCCTTACGCCACAACGGCCTTGGGGGCGTCCGAAGTGAACCTGCTGGAGCTTGCCAATGCGTACCGCACGATCGCAACGGGCGCTCTCATTGAGCCTCATGTGATCCGGAAGATCGTCTTGGATTCGGGCGAGGTGATAGCCGAGAGAGGCCCCGGGCCGTCTCCGGTGGATGTAGATGGCGGCGCGCTCTCTCTCATTCAGGAAGGTCTGCGCGGCGTCGTGCGCCTGCCCAGCGGTACGGCTCACGCACTGGACTCCAGCGATTTCCCGTTGGCGGTCATGGGAAAAACGGGGACCACAAACGAGTTCAGGGATGCGCTCTTCGTGGGGTCCACTTACGGTCCCGATGGAATCACCGTGGCCGTCCGTATAGGCTTCGACGACAACCGTTCCCTGGGAGCGAAAGAGACCGGCGCCAGGGTTGCGCTCCCGGTGTTCAAGGAAATCGTGCTCCGCGCGTACGGCCAGAAGCTGGTAGGGCCCGCGCCGCAATTCCCGCCTGAGATGGAGCAGAGAATTGACGTTTACCTGAAAGGCGACCGAGTGGAAACAACCGTGGTGACAAATGCTTCTCCCGCGTCTCCCGCCGCGCTGCCCCGAGACCTGGAAATCACCGCGATCCTCAGGTCCAGGTTATAGCGTTCCGAACAATGCCCCGACGCCCGCGGTCATCGCCATGGCTAGCGCGCCCCAAAACGTGACGCGTATTGCGCCCAAGGTCACGCCTGCGCCCCCAGCGCGCGCGGCCAACCCTCCCAGAAGCGCCAGGAACAGCAGCGAAGTTCCAGCGACCAGCGGGATCAGGCCCGCCCGCGGGGCTATGGCGGTAACCAGGAGAGGCATGGCCGCTCCCACGGCGAAGCTGCCGGCCGACGCCAGCGAAGCTTGAATCGGACGCGCACGGAAAGCCGCGGAGATGCCGAGTTCGTCGCGGGCGTGCGCGCCCAGGGCGTCATAGGCCATCAGTTGCCCGGCGACCTGTTTAGCGAGCGCGGGATCGAGCCCGCGCGCGATGTAGATCGCCGCCAGCTCCTTGCGCTCGCCTTCTTCGTCCGTCTTCAGTTCCGCGCGTTCCAGCTTGAGGTCGGCCTTTTCGGTGTCCGCCTGCGAGTGCACGGACACGTATTCACCCGCCGCCATCGACATCGCCCCGGCGACGAGGCCGGCGACGCCTGCGACCAACACGTTGCTGTCGGTGGCATGCGCGGCCGCGACGCCGAGCACCAGACTCGCCGTCGACAGGATCCCGTCGTTGGCGCCCAATACCGCCGCGCGCAGCCAGGCGACGCGTCCGGTGCGGTGCCGTTCCGTTCGGCGGGCAGGCGTCATCTGGACCGCCTCGCACTTTTGAAGTTGGTTGCTCTCAATGGGCTTGTCTTGCGAGCCTCGAACCATAGGTCGAATCGCTCATTGCCGAGGAGGGGCTCCCACTGCGGCGATTACCTCGGGGTCGCGCAGGCTGCCGACGCCCGCATCAAGGCTGCCATTGCGCGCCAGGTCCAGATTCGCGGCCCGCAATTCATCGAGTTCCTCGAGCACCCTGGCCCAATCCTTCTCGTCGTTCTTAGTCGCGTTGGGAGCGCCCGGGTCCTGGTAGAAAGCCAGAATATCGGTCCGAAGCTCCTGAGGCATTTCCACGTAATGGCCCTGCAGCTTGTGCAGTAGTTCCGAGTAAGCGGCGTCCGTCAGCCGGTATTTCCCCGCCGCGGTGAACACTCCCACGTCCAGATTGTCATTCGGCAGCTTAAGACTGCCCGCATTCACTTCCGAAAGCAGTTGGCGATAACGGTCAATCGTCGAATTAAAGCTGGCCATGTACATTTTTTCGATCTCGGGCGTCAGCCTCTTAAAATCCAGCGGCCGCCACGGGCCTACCTTTGGCACGAAGCGGAATACCGACGCCAGGATTTTCGACCGGATCCCCGGCCGCTTATAGGTAGCTCCCCAGTTCTTTTCGTAGCTGGAACGGGACAAATTGAACAGAAAGTCTTTGCGCGTGACGCTGGGAGCGTCTTTCCTGATCTCCTGTTTCTTGATCTGCCAGGCGACTCTGGTCATGGCCGGAAGAATCGTGCCGACGGCGCGACGATACGACCCGATGGCCAGATCCACATTCATGAATACCTTTTCCAGCTTGATTCCATAAGTGTTCTCGAACGCTCGCTCGATCAAAGGTTTCGCCACTTGAAATCCGATGAAGCTTTTGTATGCGGCGGAAGCGTAGCGGCCCTTGGCGGCCTGAAAGACGTCGAAAGCGAACTCCGTCTTGGCATGGGTAGACGGATCGTCGGCGTACGTAACCAGCTTTCCGAACTTCAATTCGAGCTGCGGGTAGAACAAAGGAACCGCCCGGTTCACGGCCATCGAGTGGCCATTATTATCGGCCGCATAGTGCGACAATGCGCCCAAAGCGAAGGCGTACTCGTTAAGGTCTTGGGAATCGCGGATCATGTTGGCGATGAAATCGCCGACCCGGACGTAATGCGTCAGATCGCTGAAGAATTTGCTGCCGAACGGATAATACCCCAGATCTTGAATGATGCAACCCCCGTAAGCGTATGCGTGCGCCTGCGTCAGTTCCTCGGCGGTGGCGGCCGGGAAGCGCTTGAGCAGCAGTGGCTTGATGGCGCTGTCCCAGGTGGAATCGATGATGGCCTCGTGGGTGAGAACGGAATATGCGTGAGCCGCTGGGACCGCGAATAGGAGCAACAATCCAAGAGCGGCGGCGCGCGGAAGGGTCCTGAGCCGGCGCAGTGTTTCAGGTTGTGTCATGGCTTCCTCCGGGAGACGCGCTGCTGACTTTTGTCTGCCGCACAGCTTCCTCTGGATGGGCGAAAGCACGTTCGTGACCACGTCCACCTGCGCGCATGCCCTGGGGCAGGGGCTACAGGGGGGCCGGCAAATTCTTCGTTCTGGTGCAAATATTGCATATCAACTCTGGTGGACCTCCGCGCCCCCCTCCGCTCTGCGGCCTTAACCTCGAAAAATGGGCGAGTTCGGGTTCTGGACCATCCCGTGCTATGGAGCTTAGGCGGCCCAAAGGGGCGCAAGGGACAATCATGAAGATAGTACCTGCCGGAATGAGCGGGATTAAAGAGGTCCTCGAACGAAAAGAGGCCGAGTTGGTTCAGGTGTTGCGAAGGCGGGACGGCATCGCAATCGAGAAGAGCGCGGACCAAATGGACGAGATTCAGTACGCGACGGAGCGGGACCTGGCGATTCGAAACGTGGACCGCGAGTCCGTCCTGCTGCGAGGCGTGAAGGCCGCATTGCGACGGATCGACGACGGCAGCTTCGGAACCTGCGTCGAGTGCGAAGCGGCGATTGGCCCCAAACGCCTCGCGGCCGTGCCCTGGGCGTCGCGCTGTATCCAATGCCAGGAAGCCGCCGATCGGGATGCGCAGTACGGCGCCGAAGCTTTTGACGAAGCTCTTGGCAATGCCGCGTGAACGAGCGGGTCCGCGCCCGGCGCGCCGCTCCCCAGCGAAGTCAGGCGGATCGCCGGCGAACTGCGATGGCAAAGAACTAAGGGAAAAGGTGGGTCCAAGTTGTGAAAACAGCCTCTACCATTCGAACTATTGCGTTTCTCGGCGACTACCTGCCGCGCAAATGCGGCATTGCCACGTTTACATCCGACCTGCTCGGGGCCGTGGCGGCGCGGCATCCCCAAAGCCGGTGCTTCGCGGTCCCGGTCAACGACGTCGAAGGGTGCTATCGGTACCCCGACGTGGTTCGCTTCGAGATTGAGGAGCAGGATCTCGATTCGTACCGTCGCGCCGCCGATTTTCTGAACTCCAGCGACGTGGACGTGGTCTCTCTACAGCACGAGTTCGGAATCTTCGGCGGGCCGGCCGGCAGCCATTTACTGGCTCTGCTGCGCGATTTGCGGGCGCCGGTGGTTACGACGCTCCACACCGTGCTCCTCACGCCGAACCCCGACCAGCTTCGGGTGATGCGAAATCTGATCGCCTACTCAGCCCGGCTGGTGGTCATGACGGAGCGGGGGCAAGCCATCTTGCGGCAAGTTTACCAGGGGCCTCCGGCCAAGATCGATCTCATCCCGCACGGGATTCCCGATGTGCCATTCGTCTCCCCGGATTATTACAAGGACCAGTTCGGGGTAAGTGGAAGGAAGGTGCTGCTGACGTTTGGGCTGCTTTCGCCGAACAAGGGGATTGAACATGTGCTCAACGCTCTCCCGGAGATCGTGGCGGAGTTTCCCGACGTGGTTTATATCGTGCTGGGCGCCACGCACCCCCACGAATTGCGCACGCGAGGCGAAAACTATCGCCTCGGCCTGGAGGCCATCGTCAAGAAAAGCCGGATCGGGAACAACGTCATTTTCCACAACCGCTTTGTGGAGCTGAAGGAGCTGACCGAGTTCATTGGAGCGGCGGATCTTTACATTACTCCTTATCTGGACGAAGCCCAGATCACCTCGGGAGCGCTGGCCTATGCCTTCGGGGCGGGCAAAGCCGTGATCTCGACGCCGTATTGGCACGCCACCGAATTGTTGCGGGATGGGCGGGGCGTGCTGGCGCCATTCGCGGACCCGCGGGCCATTGCGCGCGAGGCGCGTGGGCTGTTGCGCGATGGAGCGCGCCGGCGCGCCATGGGCGACAACGCCTACAGGCTGGGCCGCGAAATGGTGTGGAGCAACACGGCGAGGCTGTATATGCGCTCCTTTGAGCTGGCGCGGCGGCAGGCGGTGGCGGCGCCTCGCCCATTGGTCGCGGCGAGAGAGTTCGGCCATGCGGCCGCATGAATCCCCCGAGTTGAATCTCGGTCATCTCTACCACATGACCGATTCGACGGGCATTTTCCAGCACGCGCGCCTCAACGCTCCGAATCTTTCCGAAGGCTATTGCACGGACGACAATGCCCGCGCGCTCATTGCGGCGGTGCTGCTCGGCCAATTGGAAGACGCCCCCAAGCGCGTGCGGGCGCTTGCGACAACCTACGCCGCCTTCCTGGGCTACGCTTTCGATCCAAAAACGGGCCGCTTCCACAATTTCCTGAGTACGGGCCGCCGCTGGCTCGATGAAAGCGGGTCCGAAGATAGCCATGGCCGGGCGATTTGGGCGCTGGGCACGGCGGTGGGGCGCTCGCCGCATTGGAGCTCCCAGGCGATGGCCGAGCAACTCTTCGCGCAGGCGCTGCCGGCCGTGATGGAGTTCACTTCGCCGAGGGCCTGGGCATTCAGTCTGATTGGCATTCACGAACATCTCCGCCACATGAAGGGCGACCGCCCGACCAACGGTGTCCGCGAAGAGCTCACGAATCGTCTGCTGACGATCTTCGACAAAGTGGCCGCGCCCGGCTGGACCTGGTTTGAAGATTGCTTGACTTATGACAACGCCAAACTGGCGCACGCCCTGATCGTCAGCGGACGCGCCACCGGGCAAGAAAGCGCGTACCAACGGGGCATACAGGCGCTGCGCTGGCTGGTGGGCGTGCAGACTTCCCAGCAGGGCCGGCTGCGGCCCATTGGCAGCAACGGCTTCTACCGGCGTAACGGCGCACGCGCCGACTTCGACCAGCAGCCCATCGAGGCGCAGACCACGGTCTCGGCTTGCCTGGAAGCATACCGCGCCACCGCCGACCCTTGGTGGTATGAACAGGCGCAATGCGCCTTCGACTGGTTCCTCGGCTGGAACGATCTCGATCTGCCACTCTACTGCCCTCAGACCGGCGGCTGCCGCGATGGCTTGCACGCCGACCGGGCCAACGAAAACCAGGGGGCGGAATCCACGCTTGCCTTCCTCCTGTCGCTGGCGGAAATGCGGCTGATTCAAAACACCGCGACCGGCGTTCGACGGGCCACTCTGGCAACTCCCATCACCCAATGAAACCAATCGACGTAAAACGCAGCACCGTCACCCTAGACCCGGACCCTACGCATGTGCTGGCCCGGCCCTTTCGTCTGATGAGCGACCACCGCTCCATTAAGATCGCCGCCCGGGTCATGGCTCTCCCCGAAACCGAGGTCCATGCCCTTCTGGAGGGGGTTCGAGCCGAGTTCGGCGACCGCCAACTGAAGATCGACGAAGTCCTCCGCCGGCGGTTCGACGAGGTCAGCCCGTATCTACTCAATGGCCAGAAACTGTCCGAGGAACGGAAGTTGCTGTTGGGCGGGTATTTCACTCACGAGTATTCGCTCGAAGCCGCGGCGCTATTCAATCCCTCCATGGTTCGGCACCCCGATCAGTCGGACGTTTCGCCGGGATCGTTGCGTTTCATCCTGAGCTTGCGCGCCACCGCCGAAGGGCACGTTTCCTCCATCGCTTTTCGCAGCGGATTGATGGACGGCGACAGCAACATCACCATGGACGTACCCTCTCGCTACAGCCTCGAGCCGATGCAAGTGCCCAACGCGGCGTTTGAAAAGCCTTTGTTCGAGCGTAAGCTTCAGGAACTCCGCCTCATGGGCAGCTTCAACCGGGAGGTTCTCAACGGCTTGCCCGACGCGTTCACGATGCAGGAGCTGCGCGCCAGCATCGATCGCGCCGCAAGTCAGCTTCCGGAGCACGCGCGGGAGACCACTAAGGGCATCGCCCGGGAAACCTTGATGCTGGCCCAATCCAACTACGAGGCGCAGTTCACCCTGGATTCCGGTTTGTCCGAGCGGGTATTGTTTCCGGTCACGCCCTCGCAAAGCAACGGAATCGAGGATGCGCGCTTCGTCTATTTCCACAATGAAGACGGAACAGGAACTTTTTACGCCACTTATACCGCATATGACGGCAAAATGATCCTGCCTCAGTTTCTGGAAACGTCCGATTTTCTACGTTTCAAGTTCATCACCCTGAATGGCCCGGCCGTCGAGAACAAGGGCATGGCGCTCTTCCCTCGGAAGATCAACGGCCTATATGCCATGCTGGGCCGGCAGGACGCGGAGAATATCTACGTGATGTTCTCCGATCATCTGCATTTCTGGGACACCATGCAGCTCATTCTGGAGCCCAAGTTCCCGTGGGAATTCATCCAGTTGGGTAACTGCGGCTCGCCCATCGAAACCGAAGCCGGATGGCTCGTAATCAGCCACGGCGTGGGGGCCATGCGAAAGTATTGCATCGGCGCTTTCCTGCTCGACCGGGACGACCCCACGAAGGTGATCGGCCGCCTGCCCGAGCCGCTGATCAAGCCCAACATAAACGAGCGCGACGGCTACGTTCCCAACGTGGTCTACTCCTGCGGCAGCCTGGTGCATAATGGGAGACTCGTTATTCCCTACGGAATATCCGACTACGCCACAACGTTCGCGACGATTCCGCTGGAGCAGGTGCTGGCCGCCATGGAATAGCGCCGTGAAGGCGCCGGCCGTAAGGCAAAACATGCACTTTTCCCGGCAGGACCTGCCCTTTGCCGCCAGCCGCCTGGCTTTTTCGCCCGCGCCGGCGGACTTGCGCGGTTGCCCCGGTCGCCGATAATCCTTTTTGCCTCTGCGCTTGCCGAGCCATCCTCTTCTCGAGTGGCCGAAGGTGGCGCCAGCCGTGCAGTGATTGAAGGGGTCGCAGACAGATGTGTGCGATAGAAGAGGTAAAGAAATGAAATTAGCGATCGTGGCCGGTTTGGCCCTGACAACCCTGACAACATCATTGATGGCGGCCGACGACGAGCCGGCCGTGCGGTTGGGCCAGGCTGCGTCGGTCTTCTCGGAGATAATGGCGACGCCCGACCAGGGGATTCCACAGGATCTGCTCGATAAGGCGCACTGCATCGTCATTGTGCCCAGTCTCAAGACGGCGGCTTTCCTGGTGGGCGGCAAGTACGGGAAGGGTTTTATCTCCTGCCGTGGCGCGAGCGGCTTTGGCTGGTCGGCGCCCGCCTCGGTTCGCATCGAAGGCGGGAGCTTCGGCTTTCAGATCGGCGGCTCGATGACGGACCTGGTCATGCTCGTGATGTCGGAAGGCGGAGCGGACAAGCTGCTCTCGAGCAAGTTCACTCTGGGCGGCGAAGCATCGGTAGCGGCGGGCCCGGTGGGGCGCACGGCGACGGCTCAAACCGACGCCCAGATGCACGCGGAGATACTTTCGTGGTCGCGGTCCCAGGGCCTGTTTGCGGGCGTTGCGCTGGAAGGCGCCACCCTGCGGGAGGATCTGGACGACAACGCCTCGCTCTACGGGTCGAAACTGGAGAACCGGGACATCGTGACCAGTGGAAGAGCGGCGCCGGAATCGGCCGCTCCCTTGATGGCGCTCCTGAACAAGCAGTCGGGGCGCGAGCACGCATCGCGCGAGAAGAGATAGTAAAGAAAGGATGGAGGCGATCGGCCTTTTCCTGGCGCTATGCGGACTTGTGGCGGCCCAGCCGGCGCAAGCTCCGAACCCGGTACAACAGACAACCGAGAATGCGGCCAGATGGCCGCCGGCGCGATGCCCATCTATCGCGTCACGCTAGTCGAGCGAACCACGAAAGCGGTGAACTACAACCACCGCAGCGGGCCCACGAACATCGGTTTTCGCGGGACCGCGCTTTTGCCCGAGGCCAGCGGCGAGGCCAGGGTGGAGAGCCGGCAGGGCGTGGTTAAGATCGGCGCGCGCATGGAGAAACTGCAGCCCGCCACCAAGTTTGGTCCCGAGTACCTGACCTATGTGATGTGGGCCATCACCCCCGAGGGCCGCGCCACCAACGTTGGCGAAGTGCTGTCGAGCGGCCCGGCCCGAAACGTGCTATGACAATCCTGGCGCCTCTCACCAAGAGCGAGCGGTTGGTTGTTTTGTTTTGACCCGCTGAACCGTCCGTCCCTGATGTCCCTTGCCGGAAAGGTCGGAACAACGTGCTCCGCCTCCACACAGCGCAATCCTCTGGGCCTATCGCAGCCCCAACGTTTCAAAAAGGCGACGCAGTATTTCTCGCAAAAGGATCGTACCAAGGCACACTCGGTACTTTTCTCAACCTCAAGGACGACTCGAAATGGGCGGACATCCTCGAGCAGAATTCAGAAATTCGGTCGCACCCTGTGGAATGGCTTCAACATTTTCAGCCGGCGGCGAATTCCGGCCATGATGCAATCCAAGCTCCAGCATTCGGCTGCTGGGTAGCAAGAGGCTGTCCCATCGGTTCACCGGAGGTAGATTGGCTCCAGGCCGAGGAAGACTTAAAGATCGAATGCGCGAAGGCGAGTGCGTAGCTGGCGAAGCGGACCCCCTCCTCAGATTGGCGATCAGTTGCCGGGCATCACACGCGAGCTGCCGTCCAGACAAGACAATCTGCATCGTGAAGGAGTTTTTCCGTGATCGAACCGAGGAGCAGGCGCCGGAATGGAGCGCACCCATGAGTCGACAGCCGGCCGCAAACTTCTGAAAAAAAAGGCCAAGCGTACCCTCCGTCAAGCCTCCCGACCGAAATTCCGCATTTATGGTCTGGCGCTCCTGCCTGGCACAACTGAAACTGGATGGTCGATTGGGCCAGAACCGAGCCTCGGCCTAAAAGACTCGGAGTACCAGGGATACTAGTACCCGAATATCCGCATTGGACGTCTTCGCACGATTTATTCGTTCCCGACCCCTCGTTATTACCTAACATTATCTATGAAGACATGCCGAGAGGTTTACCATTTGGTTCAGGTCTTTTCGGCGGCGAATCCCGTCAGTCGACATCTCTCAGATCCGTTTATCTGGAACTCGCACTTTTCGTCTGCGTAGCGGGATTCGCGCATCCGCTTGACGGTTCGACCATTTCATGGCTCGGCGGCAACGGCAACTGGAGCGACCCCACAAGCTGGAGTTGTCCTTCATGTGGCGGCCTGACCTACCCGAGTAACGGAAATCTTGGCCTGAACTTTGATGTGATCATTAACCCGGCTGCCCCAGTCAGCGCCACCCTGGATGTGTCCCCTGCGGTCAATAGCTTGACGTTGGGCGAGAGCGATTGGCTGGGCTCTGTGACCGCTCACACGCTGCTGGTAAGCGGCAATATGGCCAATAACGGAGGAACGCTAAGCCTGCAAGGCGGCAGCACACTCACCGCCGGCGGCACGATTGCGGGTAACGGTTCTGCCGCCATCTTTCTGTCGGACGCTACTACCTCCCTTTCCGTCGCAGGCGACTTAATCAGTGGAGACGGCACGGGCAGTGCGAGCGTGACGCTCAGAGGCGGCTCTTCTTTGACCGTCGGCGGACTTTTCAGCCAATCAGCGTCTATCCTCAACATGGATGCAGCGGCCACGAGCTTTCAGAGTGGGAGCTTCACGCAAGATGCGAGTTCCGCCGTGGGTATGACGAACACGGCCACGGCCGTTGTGAATGGCTCCTTCACCAACAACGGCGGCGCCATCAATCTGCAAAGCGGCAGCACGCTCGCCATCAGCGGGGATCTTAACCAAAGCGTAGGTTCGGGTATCTCTCTCACGGACGGCAACACCTTCCTGCATGTCGGCGGCAACCTGACGAATGGCGGCGCGAGCTTGACCAACGGCGCCAACCTCACGGTGGGTGGCAGTTACGGCCAGTCCGGAGCGACTCTCAGCTTGGATGGAATCGGCACGAGCTTTCAGAGTGGAAGCTTCACGCAGGATGCGACTTCCGCTGTGCGTATGACGAATACGGCCACGGCCGTCGTGAATGGATCGTTCACCAACAACGGCGGCGCCATCAATCTGCAAAGCGGCAGTACTCTCGCCATCAGCGGCGACCTGAACCAAAGCGTAGGTTCGGGCATCTCTCTCACGGACGGCAATACCTTCCTGCATGTCGGCGGCAACCTGACGAATGGAGGCGCGAGCTTGACCAACGGCGCCAACCTCACGGTCGTCGGCAATTACACCCAATCCGGAGCGACTCTCAGCCTGGATGGAATCGGCACGAGCTTTCAGAGTGGAAGCTTCACGCAGGACGCGAGTTCCGCTGTGCGTATGACGAATACTGCCACGGCCGTCGTGAATGGCTCCTTCATTAACAACGGCGGCGCCATCAACCTGCAAAGCGGCAGCACTCTCGCCATCAGCGGGGATCTGAACCAAAGCGTAGGTTCGGGCATCTCTCTGAC
>Ga0187851_10001475_pt1 | contig 22492 bp, 19 predicted proteins | sample June2016WEW_6_10_FD_132997 | JGI IMG/M metagenome (GOLD analysis project Ga0187851, IMG submission 132997) | Peatland microbial communities from SPRUCE experiment site at the Marcell Experimental Forest, Minnesota, USA - June2016WEW_6_10 | ecosystem: Environmental > Terrestrial > Soil >...
ATCGATTCGAAAAGTGGACGGCAAGTGGGGTGTGGCGATCACCAAGAGCCACTTCCAGGATCATCGGCCAGCAGCCTTCGGAGGCCCGGGCGAAAACGCCAATCACTCGCTTGAGGCCGATGAGGCGATCGGCGAGCGCGGCATCATCCGCTACGCGACGCTGGAGGAGTTCAAGGCCAATCCCAACTTCGCGCACGAGGGCGAGGGTCGCGAAACGCCCACACGCAACACGTCGCTCTTCCCCAACTGGGAGTACAACGAAGCCAACGCCTGGGCCATGTCGATCGACATGAACAGTTGCACGGGCTGCAACGCCTGCATCGTGAGCTGTTATGCCGAAAACAACATCGCCGTGGTGGGCAAGCAGCAGGTGAGGATCGGCCGCAACATGCAGTGGCTGCGCATCGATACTTATTTCGAGGGCGACCTGGCCGCGCCGCGCGCGCACTTCCAGCCCATGGCCTGCCAGCACTGCGAAAACGCGCCCTGCGAGCAGGTTTGCCCGGTGGGCGCGACCGTGCACACGCCGGAAGGCCTGAACACCATGGTCTATAACCGCTGTGTGGGGACTCGTTACTGCTCCAACAACTGCCCCTACAAAGTGCGCCGCTTCAACTTCCTGCTCTTCAGCGATTACGAGACAGAAAGCCTGAAGCTGATGCGCAATCCCGACGTGAGCGTGCGCTCGCGCGGCGTGATGGAGAAGTGCTCCTACTGCGTGCAGCGCATCCAGGAAGCCAAGATTACCGCCGACAAGGAGAACCGCGGCATTCGCGACGGCGATATCGTGACGGCTTGCCAGCAGGCTTGCCCGGCCAAGGCCATCACCTTCGGCAACATCAACGACAAAGAGAGCCGGGTATCCAAGCTGCGCGCGCAGCAGCGCAGTTATCAGGTCATCGCCGACATTAACACGCGTCCGCGCACGACCTATGTGGCTGAAGTACTGAACCTGAACCAGGAACTGGAAGTGACGCCGACGGAAATCGCGCCGGCAAAGGGTTGAGCTGACCATGGCGACCAAAGAAGTGAAACCGCCCGAGCACTGGGTCGATCCGGCGACCGGCGAATACCGCGTCATTGCGCCGGGCCAGACCTTCCGCTCGATCACGGAGAAGATCGCGCGGATCGTGCTCACGCCGCACACGCCCATGGGCTGGTTCGGCCTCTTTACGGTGGCCGGCGGCGGCGCCACGGTGCTCATGGTAGCGGTGACCTGGCTCTTCCTGAAAGGTGTAGGCATCTGGGCGATCACGCAACCAGTGGCCTGGGGATTCGCCATCATCAACTTCGTCTGGTGGATCGGTATCGGCCACGCCGGCACGCTCATCTCGGCGATTTTGCTCTTGTTTAAGCAGGGCTGGCGCAACTCCATCAGCCGTTTTGCCGAAGCCATGACCATCTTCGCTGTCATGTGCGCAGGCATGTTCCCACTGATCCACACCGGCCGCCCGTGGCTGGCTTACTGGATGTTTCCCCTGCCTTACACCATGACGGTGTGGCCGCAGTTCCGATCGCCGCTCATGTGGGACGTCTTCGCGGTCTCGACCTACGCAACCATCTCCGTCGTCTTCTGGTACATCGGCATGGTGCCCGATCTGGCCACGTTGCGTGACCGGGCCCAATCGAGGATTGCTCAGTATTTCTATGGCATGCTTTCGGTGGGCTGGCGCGGTTCGGTCCGCCACTGGATGCGTTATGAGACAGCGTCGCTGCTGCTGGCCGGTTTGGCCACGCCGCTCGTGCTCTCTGTGCACACCGTCATCAGCTTCGATTTCGCGGTTGCGGTTCTGCCCGGCTGGCACACCACAATCTTTCCGCCCTATTTCGTTGCCGGCGCCATCTACTCGGGCTTCGCCATGGTGCTGACGCTGGCGATTCCGCTGCGCAAGTTCTATCACCTTGAGGCGCTGGTCACCGATCGCCACATGGACAACATGGGCAAGGTGATGCTGGTGACGGGATTCATCGTCGCCTACGGTTACGGGATGGAAGCGTTCATGGCGTGGTATTCGGCGGATCACTGGGAGGCTTTCGCTTTCTGGAATCGCGCCTTCGGCCCGATGGGCTGGTCATACTGGACGCTGATCGCCTGCAACCTGGTCATTCCGCTTACCACGCTGTGGTCACGCAAGCTGCGCACCAATATCCCGTTCATGTTCTTCATCTCGATTGTGGTGAACACGGGCATGTGGTTTGAGCGCTTCGTGATTGTTGTGACCAGCCTCTACCGCGACTTTCTGCCGTCCGCGTGGGGCACTTATCGCGCCACCAAGTGGGACTACGCGACCTTCGTTGGTACGCTGGGATTCTTCACGTTCATGTTCCTGCTGTTCGTGCGCTTCCTTCCCATGATTCCCATGAACGAAATTCGCATGTTGCTGCCGGCGGCCAAGATCAAGCCAAAGGCGGCGGAGGCTGCTGACTGATGCCTGCACGCGAAGGAACCTACGGCCTGCTGGCCGAATTCGAGACGCCGGGCGACCTGGTGCGGGCCGCGCGCAAGGCTCGCGAAGACGGCTGGCGGCGCATGGATTGCTACACGCCGTATCCCGTGGAGGAAGCGGCCGAGGCGATCGGTTTTCATCGCAATAAGGTGCCGCTTGTTACCTTGATTGGCGGCCTGATGGGCGGCGCGGCTGCGTTTGCACTCGAGGTCTGGGTTTCGGTGCTCGCCTATCCACTGAACATCGCCGGCCGCCCGCTGTATTCCTGGCCGGCATTCATCGTTCCCGCCTACGAGTGGACGATTTTATGGGCCGGTCTTTCGGCGGCTTTCGGCATGCTTGCGCTCAACGGACTTCCGGCGCTCTATCATCCGCTGTTCAATGCGCCCAGCTTCCGCGATGGAGCGACGACGGACAAGTTTTTCCTGTGCCTGGAGGCGCTCGATCCCAAGTTCAATCTTGCAGAGACGAAAGCGTACCTCGCGGGTTTCGCGCCGACCTCAGTCGTGGAGGTGGACTACTGATGAACCACCTCAGTAACAGGGAACAGGAAACAGGGATCAGGGATCAAAGATCAGTGGCCAGTGGCCAGCGGTCAGTGGTCAGAGATCAGAGATCAGAGATCAGGGGTCGAGAGACTGTGCTGGGCAATCGTTCGCGGCGAGTTCTGGGCGCTGTGGTGTTTAGCGCTCTACTCCTCCTCGCCGGCTGCCGCCAGGACATGCAGCACCAGCCGAGAATGTTCCCGCAACGCGGCTCGGAGTTATTTCCCGACCATCGCGGGGCCCGTCCGCAGGTTCTCAACACCGTGGCTCGCGGACAACTGCACGACGACAGCTACTTCTACACCGGTGTGGTCCAGGGGGCGAATGGCTACAAGGAAGAGCAGAACCTGATGCCATTCCCGGTGACGATAGAAGTGCTCGGGCGAGGCCAGGAACGGTTCAACGTTTACTGCACGCCTTGCCACTCGCGCGTGGGCAACGGCGAGGGCGAGATCGTCAACCGCGGCTTCAAGCCGGCCGGCAATCTCCACGACCAAGTGCGCCTGTCGCAGCCCATCTCGCACTACTTTTATGTGATGACTCACGGTTACGGCGCCATGCCTGATTACTCGGCGCAATTGACGCCCGAGGACCGCTGGGCGGTCGCGGCTTACATTCGCGCGCTTCAGTTAAGCCAGGCGGCTACCGCGCAGGATGTTCCTGCAGGCGTCCAGATCAAAGATCTCAAGGAGATCGCCAGCGAGAAAGGCTTGCCTGAGTCCTATGCCGAGCCGTGGACGCTGCCTGCGACGGCAGTGCAAGCGTATCCGCCAATTGCGAGCCAGGGAACTCCCGGCATGGCTCCGGCGTATCCGGCCGATCCGAAGATCACGATTCCACTCAGCAAGCCGGCTCAGAAATGAAGAGGACTAAGGACCAGAGACGGGCAACTACAAACGAAGGACTGAGAACCGAGCAATAGGACGAACGCAAATGGATACGGCTCACAACCCGCACGCGAAGCGACTCCCAGGAGATCTGCGCGCACCGGCGTTTGTCGACGCCTGGAAGACCCGCGCTCTCATGATCGGAGCCATCTTCGCCGTGATCGCAGTGATTCTCGCATTCCTTGGTCAGGCACAAGATGGCCTGGGGTGGGACCACGCACTTCGCGCCTGGATGCTGGGCACCATGTGGACTTGGGGACTGTGCATCGGCGGTCTCGCGTTGCTGATGGTCCAGTACTGCTCCGGTGGCAAATGGGGGCTGCTCCTGCGCCGTCCGCTCGAAGCTCTCAGCCGCACGCTGCCGGTCGTCTTTGTCTACTGGCTCGTCACCGGCATCTTTGCCAAGCATCTTTACCTGTGGGCCGTGTTCACCACGAAGGATGCTACCGAGTCCGCGCTAAAGTCCGGCCTCATCACCGAAATTCAGGCGCACTGCCTCAACTTCAAGCGCCCTATGCTGAACCCATCGGCGTATTGGCTGGCGAGCCTAATTTGCTTCGCCCTCTGGGCCTTCTACGCGTGGCGACTCAATTCGCTGGCTCTCACGCGCGAAGGGCAGGGCCCGGAAACCACGCCCTACTGGATCAAGAAATTCGAGAACATCAGCGGCCCGGGCATTCTGGTTTACGCAGTCACCATGACCGCCTGCGCGATTTACTGGGTTATGTCGATGGACGTGACGTGGTTCTCCACCGTCTACGGCCTGCTGTTCCTCGTCGGGCAGGGCTACCTGGTGCTCGCCTTCAGCATCATCACAGCCGTTTCGCTCTCCAGGGCCGAGCCATTCAAAACCATTCTGCGCCAGACCGAGCAGCACGACCTGGGCAAGCTCGCTTTCGCCTTTGTCATGCTCAACATCTATCTCAACTTCGGCCAGTTCCTCATCATCTGGTCAGGCAATCTGCCCGGCGAGATCAACTGGTATATCGATCGCATTCGCGGCAGCTGGGGTGTCATCATCACGCTCGACTTCCTCTTCCACTGGGTCATTCCCTTCAGCATGCTGCTCTCGCGCGACCTCAAGCGCAATAAAAAGCGCCTGGTTCGCGTGTGCCAGTGGATGGTCTTCGCCCGCGCCTTCGACATGTTCTGGCTCATAGAGCCGAACTTCAAGGATGCGGCGCGCAACCTGCACTTCAGCTGGGGAATTCTCGAGTACATTGCAGTGCCGGGCGCGATGTTTTGCTTCTGGCTGGCCTACTTCTGCACGCGCCTGAAGTCGCGGCCGCTGGTACAGGTCAACGATCCGCACATGGCGGAGATTCTGGAGCCCGAACATGCCACCGCATGACGTATTTGAAGACCCGGATCGGGACAAAGCCGCCCCGGAGAAAGTCGATGCCTCGGCCGGCTATGAGCGCAGCGATGCGCAGGTGACGGGCATCGCTGTCTTCCTCACCGGGCTGGCTATCTTTGTCGCGGTCATCGGACTGTTGTGTTACGGCATCGGGGCATGGTTCAACGCACGCATGAACCGCGAAGATGGGCCCAACGGCAAATGGACCAAGACTGCGGATGTGCGCCAGCTGGGCAATCTGCCTTCGAATCCCGAGCTGCAGAACAAGGTGGCGGAACTGACCAAGAGCTTTCCCAGGCCGCGGCTGCAGACTGACGACGGCAACCAGGATGTGGCCGATCTCCATGCGCGCGAAAGCCTGCTGCTCGACAACTACAGCTGGGCCGATCAAAAAGCCGGCAAGGTGCGGATTCCCATCGAGCGGGCCATGGAGTTAATCGCACAGCGTGGATTGCCCGTGGCACCTACAGTGCAGACGGCGCCGCCCATGATGGGCGATAGCAAGCCGACAGTCACGCTGCCGCTGACCGATGGATTCGCGCCGACCGCCTACGAACAGGCTCAGGCGGAAGAAGCCGCAAAGACGCAGCAAGCTGCACAGAAGTAGAAAAACAGGGAACAGGGGAACGAGGGAACGAGAAGGCGGGGACGAGCGAAGAGGGGCTGATAGACGCGGGTAATGAGAGAGCAAAGCACAATGCGGAGAGGCTGGAGCGGCTGCGGAGCCGCCGTTGCGAGCGCGGCACTGCTCCTGCTCTGCGGCACGATTGCATCCGCTCAGGTTTCCAGTTACGGCGAGAAGGAGATGGGACCGGCAAATGACCGTCCGCCCTCCATCCTCAATGGCGTCGGCATCGAGCAGCATCTCAACACGCAACTGCCTCTGAACCTCAGCTTTACCGACGACGCAGGCCAGCAGGTTACGCTGGGCAGCTACTTCGGGTCCTCCGCCGTCGCGGGCAAGAAACCTGCGATTCTGGCGCTGGTTTACTACCAATGTCCCATGCTCTGCTCCGAGGAGCTGAACGACCTGGTCAGTGCGCTCGAGATGGTGCGCTACAGGCCTGGCAAGGATTTCAACATCGTCGTCGTGAGCATCGATCCCAGCGAAGGAACGGATCTGGCCGCGGCCAAGAAGCGCAGCTATGTGAAGCGTTACGGCCGGCCCGAGACCGCTCCTGGATGGCACTTCTTGACGGGGACGCAGGCGAATATCGATCCCCTCACCAAGGCGGTGGGCTTCGGCTACGTCAAGATTCCCGGGCCCGACGGCAGGCTGACCCAATTCGCGCACGCCAGCTCCATTCAGATCGTCACGCCCGAAGGCAGGCTGGCGCAGTACTACATGGGTGTCGAGTACTCGCCCAAGGATCTGCTGCTGGGCCTGAACGAGGCTTCGGCTGACCACATCGGAACGCCGGTCGACAACATTATTACTTACTGCTACCACTACGATCCGAAAACGAATACCCACTCGCTGATCGTAGCGCGAGTGGTGCAGCTCGGAGGCGGTCTCACCGTGGCGCTCTTGGGCGGATTCATGCTGGTGATGTTCCGCCGCGACTTCAAGCGCGATCACCAGGCGGTTATCGGGCCACATGGGACGTTAAGGAAAGTGAACGGATAAGGGAATGGATCACATCAGTCCAGTACTGTGGCAATTTCTCGTCAAGTGGTTGACGAACTTCTCGCTCTTTCCGCCCGAGGCGTCGAAAATCGCGCCAGAGGCGGATGCGCTCTTTTTCTTCATGGTGCTGGTGAGCTTCATCGGGCTGACGCTTGTGGTTCTTCTCATTGTGAGTTTTTCGATTCTCTATAGCAAAGCGCGGCATCCGCAGGCAGTGCAGATCGAGGGATCCACGATTCTCGAAGCCACCTGGACCATCATTCCGCTGGGTTTGTTTCTCATCATGTTCGTCTGGGGTGCGCTACTCTATTTCCGCATTTACACGCCCCCCGCCAACGCCATGAACATTTACATCGTCGGCAAGCAGTGGATGTGGAAGGCCGAGCATCCCGGCGGCCAGCATGAGATCAATGCGCTGCACATCCCTACCGGCCAGCCGGTTCAGTTGACGATTATTTCGCAGGATGTTTTTCACAGCTTCTCGATTCCCGCCTTCCGCGTCAAGCGCGAGGCGATTCCCGGCCGCTACACCACGGAATGGTTTGAGGCCACCACCCCCGGCACGTACCATCTTTTCTGCACGCAATACTGCGGCACCAACCACTCGCAGATGATCGGCGAGGTAGTGGTGATGACGCCCGACGACTTCAAGAAGTGGCTCGCAGGTTCTACCAGCGGCAACTCTCTGGCGCAGGATGGCGAGCGGCTCTTTGCCAGCCTGAGCTGCAACGCCTGCCATAATGCGCGGCCCGATTCGCGCGGGCCAAGTCTGGCCGGTGTTTACGACTCCAAGTTGACGCTGTCGAGCGGCCAGACCACTACCGCCGACGATGCCTACCTGCGCGATGCCATTCTCAACCCGTCGCAGCACATCACCCAGGGTTACGCGCCCATCATGCCTACCTACCAGGGGCAGATCAGCGAAGAAGGCGTGATCGCTCTGGTGGAATACATCAAGAACCTCGATTCCGATTACCGTGTGCAGCAAACGCTGAACACCACCCAGTTGCCTGCGGACAACGAGGGTAAACCTGCCGCTGCGGGGAAAGCTCCCGCGGCGCCGAAGGGGGTGAACCCATGAGTACCACCGCCGTCGTCGGCCTTCCCGATCGGTCAACGGCCAGAATTCCCAAGATGAATTTTCTGACCAAGGAGAACGGCCTGCTGAGCTGGCTGCTCACTGGCGATCACAAGCGCATCGCGACGCTGTACCTGATCTCGATTACGTTCTTTTTCTTTATCGGAGGCGCGCTGGCCGGCCTCATCCGCCTGGAACTGCTGACGCCGCAAACCGATCTCATGGCCGCCGACACCTATAACAAGGTGTTCACCATGCACGGCGTCATCATGGTGTTTTTGTTCCTTGTACCATCGGTGCCCGCCACCATCGGCAACTTTGTCATCCCCATGATGGTTGGAGCCAGGGACCTGGCGCTGCCCAAGGTCAACCTGCTCAGCTGGTATCTCTACATCATCGCTGGTTTCATGGTCATCTACACCATGGCAGCAGGCGGCGTCGATACCGGCTGGACCTTCACCACTCCGCTTTCCACGCACTACCTCAACACGCACGTCATCTCCACTGGTCTCGCCATCTTCGTCGCCGGGTTCAGTTCCATCTTTACCGGACTCAACTTCATCGTCACCATCCACAAAATGCGCGCGCCGGGAATGACGTGGTTCCGGCTGCCGCTCTTTGTCTGGTCCAACTACGCGGCCAGCATTCTCATGGTGCTGGGCACGCCGGTCCTGGCCATCACCCTGGTGCTGATTGTTCTCGAGCGCACCGTCGGCATCGGCGTCTTCGATCCCGCCAAGGGCGGCGACCCGCTCCTCTTCCAGCACCTGTTCTGGTTCTATTCGCACCCAGCGGTCTACATCATGATCCTGCCGGGGATGGGCGTCATCTCTGAAGTGGTCTCGACCTTCAGCCGCAAGCGAGTGTTCGGCTACACCGCGGTCGCATTCTCTTCGGTGGCGATTGCGGTGTTCGGATTCTTCGTTTGGGCGCACCACATGTTCATCATGGGCATCTCAAACTATGCGGCGCTGGTGTTCTCTCTGCTCACCATGCTGGTCGCCGTGCCCTCGGCCATCAAGATCTTTAACTGGGCCTTCACGCTCTATAAGGGCTCCATCACCTTTGAGACGCCGATGCTCTACGCCTTTGGCTTCATGGGCCTGTTCACCATCGGCGGCCTCACCGGCGTCTTCCTGGGCACCACCGGCACCGACATTCACTTGACAGAGACGTATTTCATCGTCGCCCACTTCCATTTCGTCATGGTGGGCGGCATGCTGATGGCGTTTCTCTCCGGCATCCATTTCTGGTGGCCCAAGTGGACCGGCCGCATGTATCCGGAGAAAATCTCGCAGTTAGCCGCCATCGTCACGTTCATCGGGTTCAATTTCACCTTCTTCCCGCAGTTCATCCTGGGCATGCTGGGCATGCCGCGGCGCTATGCTGCCTACCCGCCCGAGTTCCAAGCGCTGAACGTCTTCTCCACCGCGGGCGCCAGCATTCTTGGCGTCGGCTACCTGTTGCCCATTCTCTACCTCACCTGGTCGCTGAAATACGGCGCAGTCGCCGGCAACAATCCCTGGCAGGCCACCGGGCTCGAGTGGCAGACCCAGTCGCCGCCTCTGACGGAGAATTTTCCTGAGATTCCGATCGTCGACCACGAAGCCTACGACTACGATTGGCTCGAAAAGCAAAGCCAAAAAGAGGTGGCGAGTGTCTGAGAACACAGCAGTCGCAAACGGCGCAGCCGCTGAAGTTCATCACCAGCATCCGCCCTACCAGCGCCACCATTTCGAAACCGTCGACCAGCAGTTCGACGCCACCAACTTCGCCATGTGGCTCTTCCTGCTGACAGAAATCATGTTCTTCGGCGGCCTTTTCACGGCTTACTTGATCATGCGCAACTGGTACTACCCGGCTTTTGTCGAGGCCTCGCACCAGTTAAACATCGGCTGGGGCACGGCCAATACCGCCGTCCTCATCGTCTCCAGCTTCACCATGGCCATGGGCGTGTGGTCGGCGGAGATGCGCAAGAAGGGATTGCTGATTCTCTTTCTTTCGCTGACTTTCATCCTTGGCCTCGCCTTTCTGGGCATCAAGTCCATTGAGTACACAGAGAAGTGGGAGAAGCACCACGTTCCCGGGCTTAACTGGAGCGACGCTGCCTTTCTCAACCCCGCGTCCGATCCAGAAGTTCACAAGCAGTACCCGCAGGACCAGCCCCTCGCCCCCGATATGGCCGAAAAGGCTGAGATGTATTTCTTTCTTTACTTCGCCATGACCGGCATGCACGCTCTGCACATGATCATCGGCATTTCGATCCTCGGATTCATGCTCGTGCGGGCGCGAGCCGGCGCCTATACCGCCGGTCACGTGACGTACGTCGAGAACTTCGGCTTGTATTGGCACTTTGTCGATATTGTCTGGATCTTCCTGTTCCCGCTGCTTTACTTGATCAGCAGGTTCAAATCGTGAGTGGAGGCCGTCCCAGCGCTATGAGCGAAGAACATACCAACCGCGAAGAGCACGAACACCACATCGTCAGCCCGTTCACTTATCTGGCGATCCTGGCCGCGTTGCTGGTCGGCACCGCCCTCACTGTCTGGGCTTCTTTCGTCGACCTTGGCGAGTGGCACATCGCGCCGGGCCTCACGCTCTTTTGGAACCCCGTCGTCGCCCTTGCCATCGCCTGCACCAAGATGACCCTTGTCGTGCTCTTCTTCATGCACGTCAAGTACAGCCCCAAGCTCACCAAGCTAACCGTGGCCTCAGGCTTCTTCACCTTCCTCGTACTCATCGGCATGACCCTGTGCGATTACTTCAGTCGCGCCTGGGGACGGTGGTAGAGAGACAGGTTTCAGGGGTCAGGGATCAGTGAGGGCCGCCGAAGGGCGACCCTTCGTGCTTCGGGAGTTCAACCTGACTCATGATCGGAGGCGTTGGTTGCGGTTACCTCTATTCGTATTAGGTGTTGCGTTCTGCGCCGGTTCCGTGTCGGCACAGCGGGACGTTTCGATTCCTTTTACAGACACATCTTCAGGCAAAACCGCGCAAATACAGGCTGACCTCTACGGCAGTGGGAACCGCGCTCTGTTGTTGGCGCACGGTGGCCGATTCAACAAGGATAGCTGGCGAAAACAGGCGCCAATCTTCGCTCGCGCAGGATTTCTTGTGTTGGCAATCAGTTACCGTGGCGACACATTCAACGCCGACGGTTCGCCGAGCTCGCTCGGATCCGACGATGACAACGCAATCGATGTGCGGGCCGCCGCGGCCTATCTGCACGGAATCGGCGCAAAGTCGGTTTCGGCAATCGGAGCCAGTCTTGGCGGTGATGCGGTCGGCGATGCTGAAGCGCGATCTCCATCGGGGACCTTCGACAAGATGATCTTTCTCGGATCGGAAGGCGGCGACGCTCCGCAGAAGCTCCGAGGCCGCAAACTCTTCATCGTTGCACGCGACGACGCAAGCGCATCCGGCCCTCGCTTGCCGGGGATTTCGAAGCATTACGAGCAAGCGCCGCAGCCGAAGCAGTTGATCGTTCTGAACGGCTCGGCACACGCGCAATTCCTCTTCGATACGGGGGAGGGTCCGCAGTTGATTCGTGAAATTCTGAAGTTTCTAAAGTCGAACTAAAGTGCCGGCGCTACCCGCGGTCCAGCTCATCGTGGATAAGTCAAAGGGCCGCCAGTGGGCGGTCCTTCAAATTTGGGCCGACGTCGGCAACCTCTCAATTCTCATGAAGGAATCGCGGCGGAATGTCCTTGCTTTTTGGCGAGACCGTATAGCGCGCGGTCAAATGTGACAAGGGTCGCCTGGATGCCCGCAGCGAAGGCCAGCAACCAACAGTCTCCGATTGCCTTCGAAGCAGGCAGCGTTGCCAGGGGCTTGGTCAGTTTACGGAAGATGGAGCCCACCTCTCGAGGTTCCGGGCAGAATTCCACGCGCGGATCGCCGAGCCAGCCGTCATAAACTCGCCAGGCCTCACTTAATGTCAAGGTCTGATCTCCCATGATGGCCGGATTCGTCAGCAGGCGCAGAAGTCCGAGCTGGGTGTAGCGAGAGACGATGAGTTTGTCGTTCGTGCTAAGGCGAGCAAGCCAATTCCAGGCTACGAGCCTGTGCTCATGGCCGGCGACGGAAAGAGCCAACCAGACATTCAGATCAGGAAAGAACAAGGTCATGCGGATTCTCGTCGACCGGGAAGCGCGGGCCGAGCTTTCCTTTGCCGCGAATCGGCGGGCCAGTAACAGGACGGTCCTTCCTGGGACCGGGATAGGTTTGCTCAATCGCGTATACGATCAGCGAGCGGATCGAGGCGCCTGAAGTTTCGGCCCGGCGGCGCAATCTTTCATGCAGCGGCTCGGGAATATCGACGGTGGTTCGAACGGCCATGACATAATTATGTCACCGACGACAGGTATGCGCAACCGCCAGGGCGTCATGATCCCAGCCCCCGGCTGGAAGCTTGGAACCGGGAAGCAACTCAGGAACATGCGCGACTCAATCATGCGATATGGCCGCGCGCTCGGTGAAAATGGAATTCAGAGGCCGCACGTGATCCCCGCACCAGACCAGGCGCAGATCCCCGACGAACTTGCCGCCCTTGCCAACCAGCCGCGCGTCCTCGTCCGCCGCGGCGGCGCGCCCCGCCAGCCGTGGCAATCCGTCGTCTATTGGATGCAGCGCGCCGTTCGGATCGCAGATAATCCCGCGCTCGACGTCGCCATCGAAGCGGGCAATATTCTCGGCCTTCCCGTCGTCATCTATTTCGGCGTCATCCCCAACTACCCCAACGCCAACTTGCGTCACTATCATTTCCTCCAACATGGATTGCGAGCAGCCGCTGAAGATGCGGCCGAGCGCGGCGTCGGCTTCGTGGTTCGCAGACCGCCTGACACGCTCGAAGCATTCCTCGAGGAACTGGAGGCCACACTCCTTATCGGCGACGAAAATCCATGCCGCGAACCGGAGCACTGGCGCCGCGTTCTCGCCCGCCGTCTGAAAATTCCCTACTGGACCGTCGATGCCGACGTAGTCGTTCCCTCGCGCATCTTTAACCGCAGCTTTGCGCTGCTCCACCACTTCCGCCCGTACCTCAAGCGCGAGCTGCCGAACTTTCTCGTCGCGCCAAACAAGATCACGCTACTCCACCGCTGGAGGCCGCCGAAGAAATTCGCATCCTACGACCTCGGCGCCGACATCACTACCGGATTCACCAAACTCGACCGCTCCATTAAGCCCGTCGACACCTTCACCGGCGGCACGCATGCTGCGGTCCGGCGCCTTGGTGAATTTCTGAAGTCGGACCTGGCCGACTACGACACCCAGCGCAACCGTCCCGAAATCGCAGGCACCAGCCGCCTGTCGCCGTATCTCCACTTCGGCAACATCAGCCCTCTGACCATTGCGCTCGCAGTTCAGAAAACGGCCGAACAGAAAAAGATGGCGGCCGCAACGGTCGAGCGCTATCTGGAGCAGCTCATCGGCTGGCGAGAACTCGCCGTCCTCTTCGTGCGCCACGAACCCAACTACGACAATTGGGAGTGCGCTGCGCCCTGGGCCCGCAATTCTCTCCTTGAGCACGCACGCGATCCGCGCGCATGCAAGTACACCTTCACCCAGCTCGAGCGCGCCGAGACGCACGACGAGCTCTGGAACGCTGCGCAGCGCCAAATGGTCTCGACCGGCTGGATGCACAACTACATGCGGATGTATTGGGCCAAGATGATTCTCGCCTGGGCGCCCGACCCGGCCACAGCCTTCGATTGGGCTGTCATTCTCAACGATCGCTACGAGCTCGATGGGCGCGATCCCAACGGCTACGCCGGCATTGCGTGGGCCATCGTCGGCAAGCTCGACCGCCCCTGGTTCAATCGCCCGATCTTCGGCCTCGTACGGACCATGGGCGGCGCATCATTCGCGAAGAAGTTCAACGCTGCGGCCTACATCACCCAGCATAGCGGTCATTGAGCCGTTCCTCGAACGAACCTCCGGCTGTGTCACCTGTCACACGGGGACAGTTTCCTGTCTTCCTATAATGGGCCACAATTTCATTCCCTCGAACTGCGCGTTTCGTTGCGCGTGCTGCGATGGATTCCGGGCCGGTTCCCATTTGAAGTTTCACAGAAAAGGGAACGCCAGAATCACTTCCGTAGGCGCATGGCCGTACACATGTTCGAACGATCATGCAAAATGCGCGCGCACCGCCGCGCAGCCCTATATCCCTCTAAGCTGATCCTGCTCGCCGCGGGGCTCGTGTTGCGCGCTGGCCCGGCCGCTGTCCCCCAGCAGCACATTGCGGGACCGCAGAACCACCCGGTCGCAGGCGCCAATCAGCCGCCGCGCGTCACCGAGGCCCAGCGTTTTCTTGCTCTGCGTGGATGGGCTCCCGGTCATCCCATTGCTCCGCGCGCGTCTGTTTTCCGGTCCCGCTCGCCCACCGGCTTTACCCGTGCTTTCACTCCGGCCGCATCAGGCGCATCCACGTCGCCCGCTGCCGCCACCTGGCAGCCGCTCGGCCCCACCGCCGTCGAGACGCCCAACTTCGGACTTGTCTCCGGCCGCGTTTCTGCTCTTGCGCTCGATCCGTCCGATGCAACCGGAAACAGCCTCTACGTGGGCACCACAGGCGGGGGAGTCTGGTCGGCCAGTAACGCCGGGACTTCGACGGCCTCATCCGTTGTATTCAACCCGCTTACCGACAACGTTACCGCCCTGGGCGGAGCCGCCGGCGCCTCGATCAGTATTGGAGCGCTAACCGTCCAGCCGGGCGAAACCGGTGTAATCCTTGCCGGCACCGGCGACCCCAACGATGCTCTCGATTCCTACTATGGCGCCGGGATTCTCCGCTCGACCGACGGAGGAACGACTTGGGAGCTGATAACGACGACCTCCGATGCGGAATCGGGAATCTCCAACATCAACGCGAGTTTCGTTGGGGAAGGCTTTGCCGGTTTTGCCTGGAGCACGTCGAACCCACAGCTCGTGGTAGCCGCGGTGGCACAGGCTCTGGAAGGAACGCTGGTGGGCGCCGACCTGAGCAGTTATGGTTTTCAAGGCCTTTATTACTCTTCTGACAGCGGAGCCACCTGGCACCTGGCAACCATCACTGATGGAGCCGGCGAACTGGTGCAGGGTCCGACAGGCAAGATTGTCACGGCCGGCGGCAATGCCGCGACAACTGTGGTATGGAACCCGGTGCGGCAACTGTTCGTGGCGGCTGTGCGCTATCACGGCTACTACCAATCCGCCGACGGTGTCACTTGGACGCGGCTCGCGTCGCAGCCCGGCTCGGGGCTCACCTCTGAGATGTGTCCCACTAACACGGGATTCGTCGGCTCGATTGCCTGTCCCATCTTCCGCGGCGCGATCGCTGTCAACCCGCTATCGGGAGACACCTTTGCCTGGAGCGTTGACTTGAACGATCAGGACCAGGGCATCTGGCAGGATCAGTGCCAGATCGTTGAAGGCAGCTGCTCGAACTCAATGCTCACTTTCGCCCAGCAATGGAACACGTCGCAGCTCGAAAACACCCCTCCCACTCCGTCCTGCATCCAGCAGGGACCGGCCACGATCTGCGACGGCATCTACAACCTGGCGCTGGCTGCAGTACCGTCACAGCAGGACACGTTGCTGATGGCCGGCGCGAACGACCTGTGGAAGTGCAGCCTGGCCATGGGCTGCGCATGGCGCAACACAACCAACTCCACCACGTGCATCAGTGCCCAGGTCGGTGAGTTTCAGCATGCGCTGGCCTGGAGCTCGGCGAATCCACAGGAGGTCTTCCTGGGAAACGACAGCGGTCTCTGGCGCTCGCTGGACGCAATCGGCGAAACCGGGTCCGCGTGTTCCGCTTTCGATTCGACTCACTTTCAAAACCTGAACGGGAGCCTGGGCTCACTGGCCGAGGTCCAAAGCGTCTCGCCGGTCTTGAACACTCCCTACACGCTGATGGCGGGGCTGGGAGTGAATGGTGCGGCGGGGGTCAAGAGCAGCATTGCGACCGCGGACTGGCCGGAGATTCTCTCCGGTTATGGCGGTCCCGTGGTCATCGATCCCGCAGACGCGAATGCCTGGTATGTCAACGATCAGGCGGGCGTGGCGATTTACGCTTGCTCGCAGCTTGCACCGTGTACGCCGGCCGATTTTGGTGCCAGCCCTGTCGTCACTGATGCCGATGTCGGAGGCGATGGCGACGTCATGTCCACGCCTGCCCCGTTCCTCGTCGATCCCGCCGACCCGTCGCAGTTGCTGATCGGAACCTGCCGCATGTGGCGCGGACCTGCAGACGGTTCCAACTGGAGCTCGGCAAACGCCATCAGCCCCATCCTTGATAGCCCGTCCACGTCTGGTCCCTGCCAGGGCGATGCGCTTATCGAATCTTTGGCCGCGATCGAAATCGCCGACGGCGGCGAGGTGATTTATCTCGGCACCTACGGCTCCGTGTACAACGGCGCCAACATGCCGGGCCATGTCTTGACCGCGACCCTCAATCCATCGGCAGGCTCTCCTCCGCAATGGTTCGATCTAACGCTCAACCCGGTTGTGAACGAAACTGAAGCGTTCAATCAGTACGGGTTCGGCATCTCCAGCGTGACTATCGATCCCCACGACCCCACCGGCGATACAGTCTACGCAACCATCGAGGGGATGTCGGCCGGGAGCGAAGAGGTGAGCCTTGTCTATAGGTCGACCAATGGAGGTACGACCTGGTCCGACGTCGGGTCGAACCTGCCTGCCGCGCCCGCCAATGGCCTTGCGGTGGACCCGCAGAATGCGAACACGGTTTATGTTGCGACCGACACAGGAGTCTTCTACACCACTGAAGTCGCCAACTGCGCACAAATCCAGTCCAATTGTTGGTCGGTCTTCGGCACGGGATTACCGGGCGCACCAGCCGTCGCGCTCAGCGCCACGCCGATAGGGACATCGCCGGGGGTATTAGTGGCTGCGACCTACGGGCGCGGTATCTGGCAAACTCCGCTGTGGAGTTCGACGACGGCAATCACGGCCGCCTCCGTGGCCCCGGCCAACCTCGCCTTTCCAACCGCAGCCATGGGCGTTGCCAGCAAGCCTGTTCAGGTCCAGCTCATGAATACAGGCCGCCTGCCGCTGACCGTCACGTCGATCGTGATGGCCGGCGCCGATCCCGGGGATTTCAACGAAACCGACAATTGTCAGATTCCGCCCGCGTCAGCCCCGGTCGCTGCGGGTGGGGAATGCACAATCAACGTCACTTTCACGCCGCAGATCGCCGATATCGAGCGAACCACCGTCATGATCATCTATGCGAATGTTTATGGCGGCCAGCTCAATGTCGATTTGACAGGAACCGGCTCTGCCGCGCTTGGCGCTGTTACTTTGAGCCCGAATCCTCTGAACTACGGTCCGCTTGAGGTGGGAGCCATCTCGGCTCCGCTTCCGGTTTCTGTCACAAATAACACCACCGCGGCGATCGCCATCAGCAGCGTGGAGATTACCGGTCCGTTTTCGATCGCGAACAATCAATGCGGGACCACGAGCTTCGCCGCCAGCAGTTTGTGCCAGGTGCAGATCGAATTTGCGCCCACCCAAGCCGGCGCGGCCACTGGAATGTTGACCTTCACCGACACCCAAGGCACGCAGACAGTCGAGCTGACTGGAACTGGTCTGGCCCCGCCCACAGACGGTCTGAATCCCGGTTCGCTCTCGTTCTCGCCTACGCGGTTGGGCGAGTCTTCCTCGATGCCGGTCACGATTACCAATACCGGCGACCTGCCATTGACCGAGCTCTCGCTCTCGATATCGAGTGCTCCCGCCAGCCAATTTGAGATTTCGAATCCATGCGGGTCGCAGGTGGCGGCCGAGCATCCGGGCATCTGCACCGTAACCGTGCAATTTACTCCCACCCAGTTGGGCCCAATCACGGGTACGCTGACCGTCTCCGACTACACAACCAAGCTCGACACGCAAAGTATTTATCTCAGCGGATCTGGGCAGCAGATTGCGAACGGTCTTGGTGTCAGCCCGTCGCAGCTCAATTTTTCGCTGCCGGCTGCGGGCCAAACCAGCCCCCCGCAAACAGTCACGGTAACGAACTCGTCTGGCTCCGCCATCAGCCCGGTTTCGCTGGCCACAGTCGGGCCGTTCAGCGTCACACAAAACTCGTGTTCTGGCGACCTGGCGGCGGGCGCCAACTGCTCAGCCTCAGTGGTCTTTCAGCCCACTGCCACAGGCTTGTCGAACGGGGCGTTGACGGCGACTTCCCCGTCCATCGCCGCGCCGGCAACCGTCGCACTCAGCGGCGTAGTGTTTGATTTCACAGTCAGCTTCTCCGGGCCGTCCAGCCAGACGGTGCCCGCCGGTCAGCAAGCCACCTATACGCTGGTGGTCACGCCCAGCGGCGCGAGTGGCTCCTTTACATTCACCTGCGGATCGTTGCCTGAATATGCACTCTGCCTCTTCAAACCAAGCACTGAGTCGCTCGGCGCCGGGGCTCAGGGCAATGTGGAAGTGGATATCTCAACGGGGGGCAGTGCCACATCGCGCGTCGAGCCGACCGATCGATGGTATGTGACGACGCTCGCGTGCGGGCTTGTTCTTATGCCTTTCGTGCTGCGCAGGCACTCGAAGATTCTCTTGCGGGCGGTGCTCGCAGTCATCGTGGCGGCAGGCATTTCGAGTTGCACCAGTTCCGGCGGAGGGGGCGGCGGCGGAGGCGGGGGTTCGGGAAACGGTTCGACCACGCCGCCGGGCAAGTACACGATCCCGGTCACCGTCACGTCGACGGGAATTTCGCACTCGGTGACGCTGTCGCTGACTGTCGACTGATGGGTGGAGCGATCAAAAGGAACGCAATTGGTAAACCGCTATACTTGAGCTTCGGGAAGTCAATTTGAACGCGAGGAACATCCGATAACCGCGGCGGAGGGTAAATGACGGCAAGAGTCACCGTGGAAGACGTAAAGCGCGTTGCCGAGCTGGCGCACCTCGATCTGACTCCGGAAGAATCGACTGGTATGCTGCGCGATCTGAACTCCATCCTCGATTACATGGCGGAGCTGAACGAGCTCGAAACGAAAGGCGTGGCCCCTCTCGCCCAGGTGAGCGAGCTCAGCGACGCCGGCCATTCCGGACCGCGCCGGGACGTGCTTGAACCATCTCTGCCTCGCGCAGCTGTGATGGCCGAAGCGCCAGAGACAGACGGAGTTTTCTTCAAAGTGCCGAAGGTGATTGAACGGTAGCCGCGAACCACGACCCACGATCCAATCATGTCGACCGACACGAAAACCGCCGCGAACTACCTCGAGACGCCGAAGACGCTCCCGGCTCTGCGCGCCGATCTGACGGAAGGCCGCGTCAAGGTTTCCGATCTTGCATCGGAATACTACGAGCGTATCGAGAAAAAGAATCACTATCTCAACGTCTATCTGAGCTTGACCAAAGAGCGCGCGCTCGCGCAAGCTGAGCGCATTGATGCGATGGCCGCCAAGGGCGATCCGCTGCCGCCGCTGGCCGGCGTCCCCGTCGGCATCAAGGATGTGCTGGTGACCAAGGGCGCGGTGTCGACCGCCGGCTCGAAGATTCTCAAGGGCTACCATCCCCCTTACGACGCGACGGTCGTCGCAAGGCTTGAAGCTGCCGGTGCGGTGGTTCTCGGCAAGCTCAACTGCGATGAGTTCGCCATGGGCTCCTCGAATGAGAACTCGGCCTACGGGCCCGTGCGCAATCCCGTCGATCCGGAGCGAGTTCCCGGCGGCTCAAGCGGCGGGTCGGCTGCGGCCGTTGCGGCCAACATGGCTGTTGCCACGCTGGGCAGCGATACCGGCGGCTCTATTCGTCAGCCCGCCAGTTTCTGCGGCGTGGTCGGCGTGCTGCCTACCTACGGTCGCGTTTCGCGCTACGGGCTCATCGCCTTCGCGTCCTCGCTCGATCGCGTCGGACCCTTCGCCGCAAACGTGCGTGACGCGGCGACGCTGCTGGGCGTGATTGCCGGGCACGATCCCAACGACGCGACCAGTTCGCCCGCGCCCGTCGAAGACTACGCTGCCGAGAGCGACAAGCCGGCGAAAGGTTTGCGCATCGGTGTGCCGGCCGAATACTTTGGCGAAGGGCTCGACGCGGAGGTGCGCGCCGCCATAGAGAAGGGGATCGCCGCGCTTGAAACCGCCGGATGCGCCATCCAGCCGGTCTCGTTGCCGCACACCCAGTACGCCGTGCCGACTTACTACCTCGTCGCGACTGCCGAGGCCAGCGCCAACCTCGCCCGCTTCGACGGCGTGCGTTACGGCTATCGCTCGCCGCACTCCGAGACTCTTTCGGCCATGTATTCGCACTCGCGCGACGAGGGCTTTGGAGCCGAGGTCAAGCGCCGCATCATGCTCGGCACCTATGCGCTCTCCGCCGGCTACTACGACGCGTACTACTTGAAAGCGCAGCAGGTGCGCCGCCTGCTGGCCGAGGAATTCCTGCGCGCCTTTTCCCAGGTTGATGCGATCGTAACGCCAACCGCGCCCACGGCGCCGTTCAAGCTTGGCGAGAAAACCGGCGATCCGCTGGCCATGTATCTGGCCGATATCTACACCGTGACGGCCAGCCTGGCGGGCATTTGCGGCGTTAGTGTGCCCTGCGGCAAAACCAGCGCAGGTCTCCCTGTCGGCATGCAGGTGCTGGCGCGCCACTTCCGCGAGAGCACCGCGTTTCGCGTAGCGCGGGCGGTGGAAGCGGCGGAAATCTAGCGGGTAAGAACGTGCCCTATCTCGTGACCTCCGAGTTGGCGACGATAGTCTCAGAACCGCCTCAAGGACTTATTCTTGTCACACGCAGCATTGGGAGTCTGAGCTCATGAGTTGGCGACTCTTGATATCGCTGGGTTTGGCCCTGGCTTATCTTGCGTGGATTTGGAGGGATCGTAAAGGATATGGTCGCGCCGGAAACATCTTAGGTCTGATCGGCTCGGTTGGAGTCTTCGTCCACTTGACTTGCGCCTACATCTCAACGCTCCCATCTCACGTCCCTCTACGCACCGCCACGGGACTTGCCACGAATAGAAGCTTTCCCTGGTTTGACCATTCGCATTCGGACTTCATGCTCGTAAAGGAAGGCACTGGCCGCCGCATCTTGTTTACCACTGTGATTGACGGCCCTTGGGCAGACCAGCCTGTTCGCGCGAGCTACGTCGACGATGGTAGGTACATGGCAAGCGTCGTCAGAATCGAAATCCTAAGCGACGATCAGTTCCCTTGGCGCGTACAGAAGGGGCATGCTGGCTGGGTTGGAACTGCCGAGCCGAAGAGGAAGGCCCCACTCGTTGTGAGCTTCGCCCCAACGAGGAAAACACCCAGTCCCAATTTGTCAAAGGACGCGATGTCGGAAATCTCTGGCGGATCACCAGGAATCTGATTCTGCGCTAGAATCATCGCGAAGCATTTTTCCGCTGCGTCGTCGCCGGAATGGAATTGTTTTTTCCCAGGAGCGTGTTTCCAGGAATCCGTGAGAAAGGCGGCCGCAGATCCTTCGACTTCGTCCCGCTGACGCGGGACTTCGCTCAGGATGACATCCCATTTCCGATTGCTCAGGATGACATCCGATTCTTAATTGCTCAGGATGACACCCGATTTTGAGCGAACAGGGTGACAGCGGACATTGCCTTTGAAGTGCTCGATGGCCCCGACGATGAATCGGGTGCGAGACGGATTCAAGATCAGGAGATACGCCCGTCATGCAAGCTCGGCGGAATGCTGTCCTCATCGCCATCTTGTCCGCAATGTTCTTTGCGACTCCTTTGTCAGTCTCAGCCGCACCACGCAAGCACTCGGTCTTCCTCGTCGCTGTGAAGAAAGTGCCGTATTCCAAGGTTGGCGATCCGGCTGGCGCGGCTCCCGGCGAAGACTCGCTCAAAATCCGCGCTCTTCTCGTCGACGGCGTTCTCAAGGAGTGGACCACCGGCGATGCGCACGACGTCACTGACCGCAGTTTTGCGGTGCGCCGCGCAATCCGCCTCAACGACGCTCTGCCCGGCGAGAAGCCCGCCTCTGCCAGCCGCTGGGTATGGCAGCGTGGCCCATGGCTGCTCGTCGATCGCGTCACCGGCCACGTCACCGCGCTCAAGCTGCCCGACTACGACCCCGGGGTCAGCCAGGTGAGCTGGTTTCGCGACTACGCCGCCTACTGCGGGCTCACCTCGAGCGGCAAGAGCCTGTATGCGGTGGTTGCGCAGCTCGCCGCGCGCAAGCCGGTGCTGGCCAAGAAGCTCACGGCCTTCGACGCGGCCAATCCAACGGTCCCGGCGTGCGCGCAGCCGGATTGGCAGCGCGAACCTTTGCGCATCACCTTTCACCCCACCGGCCACGATGCGGTAAGCTACGACATCATTCCCGGCTCGGCGGTACTGGTCGAGGATGCGGAAGATCAGCCAGAAACTGCCGGCGCGGCGCCGGCGAAGTAGCAGAGGGCAAGGGAACGAGGGAGCGAGTCAGCAAGTCAGCAGGTCAGCGAGTCAGCAAGTCAGCAGACAGCGAACGGCGGACAAGAGAAAATGGAATCCTTCGATCAGCTTCTCCGGCAGGCGGAAGCCGCGCATGGGCACCTCTGCGCAGGCCAGATCCTCGGGGTGCGCATGGCGCTC
>Ga0187851_10001476_pt1 | contig 22490 bp, 21 predicted proteins | sample June2016WEW_6_10_FD_132997 | JGI IMG/M metagenome (GOLD analysis project Ga0187851, IMG submission 132997) | Peatland microbial communities from SPRUCE experiment site at the Marcell Experimental Forest, Minnesota, USA - June2016WEW_6_10 | ecosystem: Environmental > Terrestrial > Soil >...
TAGCAGAAACAGCCATGAGAACCTCTCAATGCAGAAGCTGATGCTCGTCGCTACCGAACACAAACAAAAGCTCTTTTTGAGGGAGTGCCGCGCCGGAGTACATGCCGGAGTACACAGCATCACTCAGACCGGGGGCCAAACTGATCTCGAACCTGGGAGTGTGCGGTCCAACTCCGGATCGGCAAAGTTGGCTCATCTCCTGCTATCTCTTCGTTTTCGTGTGCCCAGACGAAGTGTCATCGTGATCTCAAGACGTTCGACCGCAGCTCCTTTCTTCCGCCGGATGCTGACCTGAGCGTGCTTGCCGTTAAGAAACTCTCGGATCGATGAAAGTTCCAACTGGACCGGCGAAGGGCGCGGAAGCACCGTCACCCTGTCAGCTTTGAAATAGTCTGCGTCAAGCCTGATACCTCGATAGTCGACGATTACACCTAATTCCTCGCATGCGCGCTGCAGAATCTTGCTGCCAGGAATGCTCTTGCCTCCGAGATAACGAAAAAGCATTGAGCGGTGGATATGCAGTCGATCTGCAGCCTCATCTCTGGTGAGATCGTGCGCGTCAATTGCGTCATCGAGTTTGTTCCCGAAATCGGCAGCAAATTCAAAGTCTTCTGATGTGTAGTGTTTGCGGCTCATGAGGAGGAAAATAGTACTTGATTTTAGTCGCATTTATAATACAGTCTTAATTAATAGACGATTTTGTATAGTCTACGGACCGGATACAACCTATGGTGTGGGAAGTGCACTCTATAGCCTGGTGAGCTGGAATTCCCAAACTGGAATTTTTCTCGCTGCCGGTATAACATCCGACGTTCGATTATTTGGCTTCTTGAAATCTCAGCCAAGAAAGGTGGGCCCCATGGCAACAGCGACAGCACCTCGAAATGACATCTACCTTTCCGTTCTTGCGGGACGGGCGGTCACCGCTCTCGCCGATTTGGCGGGCAATCGTCTGGCGTGGAATGAGCGGGTAGAGACCGGCCTCAACGATGGGATCGTTTTCTGCCAAACCGTGCGGGCGCGGGGAGACAGAGCACTTGTCGGGAAATCCTCGGAAGGATTTAATTTACTCAAACGTTCCGTCGAAAATGCCCAAGAAGCAAACTCGAATTCGACCAACCCCTGTGAACTGTCGGAAAGAGTGGAGCAGTTCTTGTCCCAAGTTGCGTCGAGAAAACATGAGCCTGAAATCTCCGAGCTTGCCGAAGCAATCGAGTTTCTTAGAAAGACCGCATCGTATCGCTAGGCAACACCTCCAATGTCAGGTATGCCCGAAGTTCGGAACGTCGATTCGGATCTTGAGCGCCAAAGACTCTTGTTTGTTTTAAGCGAAGCACTCGAGAAACTCTCTCGATTGCAGCAGATTCTTGAGCGTCAGCAGGTCTTCATCACGGCCGAGCAGGTCGAAGGTGAGTCTGCGAGCGCCGTTGATACGCTCATTGGTTACCTAGAAGAACACTGCCAAAACTTCCTCGCGAATTCCGATCTTGTCGCTTCAATCCTGCAACGAAAACCTCTGAACAAGGCACAGCAGGACGCAGTTATCGCGGCCCTCGCGCTCCTGGTAACGGGTATTCTCCGCGTGCATGAGCTGCTGCTCCTCCTGCCACGGGAGGCGGCAAAACCGCAGGCATCCTTCCTGTTAAGGGACTGCTTCGGCCTCAGAGACCTAAAGGCATCCATCGTACTGACAAACTTGCTCAGCGCCTACGAATATCGATTCGAGGATGTTCTCAAGAAGGTCAACGTCGAACAAAACGAGCGAAAGTCTCTGACTCAAGGCGGGAACGTACTTTGCCAAGCATTTGTTGACAAGGACAACCCATTGGCTTGGGCAGTGCTGGCGCATGAATATGGGCATGCGCTTGACGACAGCCATAGAATTTCCCAGGAAATCGTTCTTGGAGCCGACTCCGGCGAGAGGCCCAAACCGGAGGAAAACTCTAAACTGGCATGGCCGGTGGACGTGGTTGCTGAGACTGTGGCGGACTTTATAGCGGCTCACGTACTCGGACCTGCATCGTTGATGCCGATTATGTTCGGTTTGATGATGCAACCGCGGCTTAGAGGAGTGACCAAGGAATCGGCCGGCCATCCGCCAACACCCCTAAGGGCACGTTTGGTGTGCAAATACTTGAAGAGCATCAGTGTTACGACAACTGATGTGGATCGCGTTTTCGAGGCCTTCAGGCTTGACTACGAGCAGAAACTTCTGGACATGGAGAAAAAAGACCGAGACGATGTGGAGGAAATGGGGCGCGGGGCCGAAAAGCTTCTTGGTTCGTTAGCCGATGTGATTGCTTCTAAGGTGGGATCTCTTGGCTTGAAGCCGTTTGACGAAGGCAGCGCCGAAACTGCCAGGGTCCTGCGAGAAACTCTGGAGTTGAAGCAGCCCATATCGAGTCAACGGCGCGGTTCCGCAGAGGAAATTTTCGCGGAGTTGAGCTCGCTCCAGCCCGGCGAGACAACGCCTGAGCAGGCGTACCGAGTACTCACGAAGCTTGATGAAGTACCAGTTGCAGCCTCGGAAATTGTCACCGCCGGTTGGCTGTATCGCTTGTCTAGTTTTGAAGGAGTGCTCAAGAAGACCTTTCCCGGGGCCGGTCGGGGAGCGGATATTCGCATTTATAGCGACTATGTCAAGAAGACCGACGACATGCTCCAGAAATCTCTAGAGCTTGTTGCAGTTCACACAGAGGTTCGGCGTAGGCTTGCTCCGACATAAAGACTATGTTGCTTTCTGACATCGAGATCGCCAAGCGACTGGTGGAACCAGACCTGAACAAGAGGCTTGTGGTTACGCCGATAATTAGTGCGAGGGAGCAGTTCGGGCCTTCTTCGCTGGATGTACGCTTGAGTACCGATTTCCAGAGACTTGAAAACATGAACCGCTCGCATATTGACCTTGGCGAGCGCCCGCAGGCCCAGGAGAAGGTCTACCGGGAGGGGAAAAGAATCGTTTTGGCGGCAAATGGTGAGTTCTTCCTTCATCCGGGAGAATTCGTCTTGGCTTCAACGCTTGAATTCTTTCGGCTGCCGGACGACCTTGCGGGGCGCATTGAGGGAAGAAGCTCTTGGGGAAGGAATGGCCTCCTCGTACACGCCACCGCTGGGTTCGTGGACCCGGGATTTGCCGGCGTTCTTACCTTTGAACTAAGCAACGCTGGTCGTCTTCCAATTAAGCTCATTCCCGGCCTACGCATCGGGCAGGTCTGCTTATTTCAAATGTCTGGGAGAGCCCTTATCCCGTACAGCGCCAAGCAGGGAGCCAAGTACTTCGAGGCAACAACCCTCGAAGCCAGCAAGGCCGACTTTGACCCCGAGGTGGCCCCCTCGCCATCGACCCAGTAGGGTCGTTGATGCACAATAAATACCTTGACAATATTAATTATTAATGTATATTTAATGCATATAGCGGGGCGAATTGGAGGGTATGTTATGCCGAAATTGACAGTGGAATTTAGCGACAAGATGAACGAAATCCTGGGTCAGCTTGCCAACGAGAAGGAAACAACCAAGGTAGACGTTCTCCGCCGGGCGGTTGCGCTATACAAGTATCTTGATTCTGAACAGAAAGACGAAAGCAAGAAAGTCTCGATCACGCAGGACGGTAAGGCGGTAAAAGACATCGTTATGCCGTAGTGGATCGGAGGCAAAATGGCGGAAGACGACGTTCCGAGGGTACAAGCTACAGAGATTCTAAAGGAGGTTCCGTCGACGGGGGGTGTTCGCGAGTTACCCCCCCTTCAGCGAGTCGGCTACACGCTGGCTCTTTGCGTCCTGGGATACATTTTTGTGGCTTCAATCGCAATTTTCATTGTGTCCTTTTGTGTGGTACAGCTTCCCCCCGTTCCAATATCGCCCCCAAGTTCTGGCGACGCTGAGCACTACAAACTACTCGCAGATGCTTACAAGGAATCGGCCGACGTTTATCAGCAAATGGCCAAGGCCCAGGTTGAACGCGCAATACAACTGTTCCAGTTGGTAGTAGCTTCGACGATACTTCCTGCGTTCACTGCCATACTCGGGTACATATTTGGATCAAAGAAGAACGGCGAATGAACACAGCCCGCTAATGAAAAACGCGCCGCACCGGTGTTACCAGCACCGACACGGCGCTAACCAAGAGTCGCCTATACAGGAGGCAACAATGGCTAGACAGCAACGTAGCACCACTCTCACTCAAGAATCCACTGCTCCCATCGCTCGGGTTGCGCTTTACGCCCGAGTCAGCACCCTCAACAATCAAGATCCAGAAATGCAGCTCGCCGAACTGCGGGAATATGCAGCGCGCCGCGGGTGGCAGATTGTCGAGGAGTTCACCGACCAAGGTGTGTCGGGCTGCAAGGAATCGCGGCCAGCGCTGAATCGGCTGATGTCAGACGCTTGTCGTCGTCGGTTTGACGCGGTTCTGGTGTGGAAGATTGACCGCTTCGGCAGATCCCTGAAGCATCTGGTCAATGCGCTGGCCGAACTCGCGGCACTGGGCGTTGCGTTCGTCAGTCTGAGGGACAACATTGACCTCTCCACTCCTTCCGGCCGGCTGATGTTTCAGATCATCGGCGCGATGGCGGAGTTCGAGAGGGCTCTCATTCAGGAGCGGGTCCGTGCTGGCATACGAAACGCACGCGCCAAAGGAAGGCAACTCGGGAGGCCGCGGGTGGTTGTAGACGCTCCACGAATTGCCACTCTTCGCGCTCGTGGGGACTCGTGGTCGCAAATCCAGACCGAACTAGGGGTGAGCAAGGGGACGGCGCAGCGAGCCTTTGCCGGCTTGCCCAGATCTGTCTAGCAGGATTTTGGGCTCGGCTTTCACTTCTGGGAATCTCGTATCCGGCTGAAGGGTCCGCGCAAATTGCGCCGGGACGAAGCCAGGTTGTTCTTTGTTGTTCACAAGTCGGGCGAAAAGTTGCGAAAGCGAAATTTCAAAACCGGCTGCCAAGATTTCCAGCGAGCGCAGGCACGGTTCTTTTTTCCCGTTTTCAAGGTCCGAGATGAATGCTCTGCCCAGTCCCGTATGAACGGCGAGATACGTCTGCGTCCAGCCGCGTCGCTGACGCAGGGCGCGAATGCGACGGTCTAGCCGAATGCATACGTCGGTTGCCACGAATACAGCATCGCTGTATTCTTTCGGCTACACATCGCCTATAGAGTACAGAGGGTGTGGACGCTTGCTAGAAGGCTTCGGCTTCACTAAAACCCAGGAAGCGACAAGCGGCTCCCATGGGTGACGAACCTCCACGATGACAAACTCTTCCGAGTCATACGCTGTAGTCAGCCTCCCCGATATTGAACTGGAGGCCCAAATCAGATGCGCTAGACGTCGACTCGTGGTTGTCGCACCTGGACTCTCCGAATCTGTAGCTAGAGCCGTTGTCGATCAATGGCGCAGACTCGGACCGAATGCCGTCCAAGTGGTCCTCGATCTTGACCCCGAGGTGTGCCGATTGGGCTTGGGGGACCTGGCCGCTTTGCAACAACTTCAGGAGGCGGCGGAGCAAATGGGGCTTCGGATACACCAGCAGCAGGGCCTGAGAGTTGGTGTCATTGTGACCGACGAAACAACGACGGTTTATTCTCCAACGCCACGCCTCATCGAGGCCGGCGGCCAACCGGGCGAAAAGCGAAATGCTCTGCGTTTTGACACTTCGATTCTTGATCCCGCTGGTTGCACAACCGATTCGTACCTCAGAAGCATCGATCTTCGGCCCGAGCCCGAGCCGATCACGCGCGCCGACGTTCAGAATACTGCGCAAGACCTGAATGCAAACCCTCCGGTAAAGTTCGACTTGGCAAGAAAGGTCCGAGTTTTCAACGCAAGATTCGAGTTCGTTGAGTTCGAACTGTACGGTTTATCCCTATCTCGCAAGAGGGTGCCTATACCCTCTGACCTCATGGGGCTTGCTAAAGACTCGAAAGCGCAAAGGCTGTTGCGGAGTTCGTTTCAGTTGATCGACGAGAACAGCGAGGTTTCCGGCGATCGCGTGACAAAGCTCAAGCAATTCATCATGAAGAAATACCTTATCAACCTGCCCGGCTACGGAACCGTCATCTTGCGGAGTAATAAGGGAAAGTTCCAGGTTGCAGTCAAAACTCTGGAGAGGTACGTTCGCCGGTTTCAGGGACGCCTGAAAAAGAAGCTCCAGAAAGCAATCGACAAAAACCGTGAAGTGTTAACCTCCGCGCTTCTGCCGAGCGTTGCTAAGACCCCCCTGTTCGATGGACGCGCTTCCTTGGAGAGCACCCGCCCGATCCAAAAATTGAACAGATGCTTCGAAGCGAACTAACGGCAGCATTTGGCAATTCGGACGGTGTGTTCAAGACATGAACGTCAAAGCGATATTCAAAGGCGTGACCTACGAATCTCTCAGTGATCCCGAGTTTATGCGTATCGCGAGTCACGCAATTCCACTGCTCGACACCCTCCACGATGAATTTGAGGCTGCCAAAGCGGAAGGACAAGAGAGATGAAAGCACAGCTCTCTCCTAGAGCGCGGGTGCCCCGTGGTACTACCTCCGTTCCGTTTGCTATCATTTCCGGGGAGTTGCGGGTTAACATCCCTTTGGGTTTCCATTCATGCTAGAGGTGGTTGCCAATGCGCTTCGTTCACCATCAGCACGTCGCATCGACGAATCCTGTGGCTACTACCAGAACAGCAAAGAAGAGTGGGGATGCAGGTTGACCGTTTGGGATGCGGGACACTACCACATGATTTCTGTGTCCCATGTTGACGAGATACCAACGCTCGCCACAGTAGCAGACGCCTTGGTCTCGTCGACCAGATACGTCAAGGAAGAGGGCCGATACCGCAACGCCCGCCGGACACTCGGTTACTGGGCCACCGTCAAAAGCGGAAACCACTGGTACATGGTGTCTGTTTCCGACATGCTACAGCCCTACCACAAGCAGTGGTGGCTCGAACGCATCAGCTAGCACAGTCCGCTTGATCGGTGGATAGGTGTCGATCGGGCCAGGTCTGCCACTGCCCAAAATCCCCTATCCAGTCTGCGTTGCAAGTACTTGACTTCACGAGGTCACAATGACTGAGTTTGTGCTGCCCGCAAACAGTGTTTGTGGTGCCCTTGTTAGCCTTCAGGTGGCTCGGAGTTCTATGATGAGAGATTCATGCCGATCGCGGACCAACTGCAGACTCGCACAAATCCAGCACGACTTCCTCAACTAGGTGACATCGTTCGAATCCGTGCGCGTCGGCATCTGGTCGAAGACGTGGTAGCACCGGGCCGCATCGGCGAGCAGCAAACCTTGGTAAGCCTTTCCTGCATCGACGACGACGCCCAGGGCACCGCGCTTGACGTTCTATGGGAGCGGGAGATTGACGCTGAGGTCATCCAAGAATCAGCGTGGACAGATCTGGGTCGGCAGGGTTTTGACCCACCACAATTATTCTCTGCCTTTCTGCACTCTCTGCGTTGGAACCTAGTCACGTCCACTAATCCGCGGCTCTTCCAGTCTCCGTATCGGGCCGGCATCGAGGTTATGGCCTACCAGTTGGACCCGTTGCGAAAGGCGTTGCTGCTGCCACGAGTCAACCTGTTTATCGCCGACGACGTAGGTCTTGGCAAAACCATTGAGGCTGGCCTGATCATTCGTGAACTTCTGATGCGCCAGAAGGTGAAACGCATCGTTGTCGGTTCCCCCGCATCGGTTCTCCTGCAATGGCGAGACGAGCTGGAATCCAGATTCGGGTTGACCTTCGTGGTCTTGGATCGAGAGTACGTCCTCCGCTGCCGCCGAGATCGTGGCTACGGAGTCAATCCCTGGAGCACCCACACCAGATTTATCATTTCGCACTCACTACTCCGGGATGAAGCCTACGCTGGCCCCCTTCGTGATTGGCTGCAGACTCAAGGGCCAGGATCGCTACTCATTCTTGATGAAGCGCACAACGCGGCGCCAGCGAGCGGCAGTCGCTATGCTATCGACTCACACTTCACCAGGGTGATGCGCGAATTGACCCAAGAGTTCGAGCACCGACTCTTCCTTTCCGCTACGCCCCACAACGGTCACTCGAATAGCTTTTCGGCTTTGCTTGAAATGCTGGACCCCCAACGTTTTTGCCGCGGCGTATCTGTACGAGGCCAGAAGATGTTGTCGGATGTCATGGTGCGCCGCCTGAAGAGCGACCTCCGTGAGGTTTCGGGGGGCTTCCCACTTCGGAAGATCGTGCAGCATGACATCACCGACCTCCCCGAGAACGCGCCAGAACTCCTGCTATCCCGACTTTTGCAGCAGTACCGCGCGTTGAGGGAAACTCGGCTTTCGGGATCGTCGAAATCACAGCAAGCTGCAGGCGCGCTGGTGGTGACCTCGCTACAGAAACGACTCCTATCTTCCATCGAAGCCTTTTCTCACACTCTGCGCGTCCACCGAAAAAGTGTTGACGCGCGCGCGGAAGAAAAGTCCCCGGACCGTGAAGAAGCTGCCGAAACTCTTCTGCTCCTTGAAGCACCTGGTGGCGATGACGACCGTGCCGAACTGCCCGAAGCTGCCGTCTCGGCTGAGATGGATGAAGCAATGGAGATCGCCACCCGCCGAAGCCTCATTCCGGAAAACACCCCCGATCACTTACTGAAAGAGGAGAAAGCCCTCCTAGCCGAGATGACGGAAGTGGCCGACGCTTCGCGCGGCATGGCCGATCCACGGATACGCGTTCTCGTGAGTTGGATTGAGCAGAATTTGTGTCCGCGTTGGAAAGGCTGGAACAACCGAAGAGTCCTCATCTTCACCGAGTACATAGATACGAAGCGATACTTGGAGCAGCAGGTCCGGGCGGCGATAGCGAAAGTCGACCCGGAGAGCAACCGGATCGCTACCTTTCACGGCGGTATGGGGGAAGCAACTCGCCAGGAATTGAAGCAAGCATTTAACGGATCGCCAGAGAAGTACCCGCTTCGGATTCTCATTGCCACTGACGCTGCACGCGAAGGTGTTAACCTCCAAAACCATTGTGCAGACCTCTTCCATTTCGATGTGCCTTGGAATCCAAGTCGAATGGAGCAGCGCAACGGCCGGATCGACCGGAAGCTCCAACGTTCACCTGAGGTCCGCTGCCACTATTTCGTTTTTCAGCAACGGACAGAAGATCGGGTGCTACAGGTTTTGGTGAAGAAGACGGAGACCATCCAGAAAGAACTCGGGAGCCTATCGCCCGTTTTGGAAAGGCGCTTGTCAGATCTCTTGGCCTCTGGCTTATCGGCCAATCTGGAATCCAAGATTGAAGCTGTGCGCGCGACCGACGACGATCGCCAGACGGTAGAACAGGAATTGGAAGCGGCACGCGAGCGGAAAGAGCAATTGGAAGATCAGCTCAGCGTCCTTCGGGACATGTTGTCTACATCGCAACGCTACCTCGGTCTGGACGAACGGCATTTTCACTCAGCCATCGATTCGTCGCTGGAAATGTTGGGCGCACCTAAGCTGGTGAAGTTGCCAAATGAGCCAGAGCAGCCGGAGCGGTTCGAATTTCCAGCTCTGGATCGGCGTGCCGGTGCCGATTCCACCTGGTCGCATACTTTGGACGCCTTGCGCTTGCCGCGCCGGCTTGATCAGAAAATCTGGGATTGGCGCCGGGAGTCGCTCATTCGCCCGATTGTGTTTCGAGATTCCGGCAGCCTCGATGAGGAGGTTGTCCATCTTCACCTTGAGCATCGCGTGGTGCAGAGGTTGCTCAGCAGGTTCCGATCGCAAGGCTTCGTTTACCACGATCTCTCGCGTGCCTGCGTTGGACAAACGAACGACGCCATCCCCAGAGTGATCCTGCTTGGCCGACTTTCGCTCTATGGGCCGAATGCCAGCCGCCTTCACGACGAGATTGTGGCCGTGACGGCCAGATGGAATGATTCGGAAGCCCGAAAAGATGCTCTCCGTCCCTACGGTGAAGACACAGAAAGCAAGACTCTCGATCTCCTTGAAGAATCGTTCGCCAGCGCGCGGGAGCATTCGGTGCCGGGAACAGTTCAGCAACGGCTCCTGCGATCTGCCGAGAGGGATGTATCCGACCTGCTGCCTCATCTTCAAAGGCGTGTCGAGATGGTCGCAACGACCGCGGCCGAGCAACTAACGGCTCGTGGCGAGAAGGAAGCCAAAGAATTGACCGCTATTATTGAAGCACAGCGCAATCGGATTTTAACGAGCATTAAGACCCATGATGATCGGCAACAACGGTTTGAATTTGAGGGCGAAGATGTGTTGGAACACCGACAGCGGGAAGCGGACCGCAAACACTGGGATCGAAGACTAGCGGCCAGCGAAAAAGAACTGACCACGCAGCCTGCCCAGATCAAGGCGGGTTACACCGTAAAAGCAAAGAGAATGGAACCGATCGGCCTCGTCTATCTGTGGCCGATTTCGGGCTGAACGGCATGAGCCAAGACCCCGAGTTGAGAGCGCATAAGGACTGGCTGGGCTACTTGCAGCCCGTTGGCCTCGTGGTTTCTCCCGCGGCGCTACGCGACGGCCAGGCATTCGTCAACAAGAACATCGTCCGCGAGCAGTCCATTCTGATCCGGCATGTTCGCGGCGAATCGACTGCCGCGACTCAACGTGGAGAAGAGCCAAAGCCGCGCCTGAAAGATTTTCCCGCGTTCGCATTCGATTTCTGGGGATGGGAGCCTTCCGATCTCGCTGGGGGATCGGGTGGACCCGAGTTGCCGACTAGCCTCGAAGTTCCACTGGCAGACTACGGCGAAGTCCTTTCGCCGCGTTATGCCGTGCCGGACCCAGCGAACGCCGGTTCCTGGTTGATGTTGATTGATGTCCGGACTGACAGCGCAAATCTGGACGACGCCCCGAAGGAAGATACAAACGACAAGCGCTGGCACGCCAGCCCACAGGCGCGTTTCGAGCGGCTGCTCAGAGCGAACCAGGTTCCGATTGGCCTGTTGGTCAATGCTGAAGTCATCCGCATTGTTTACGCCCCCCGCGGCGAATCAACCGGACACCTAACGTTCCCTGTGAACGCGATGTGTGAAGTTGCTGGCAGGCCCATCGTTGCTGCTCTTCACCTGCTGTTGGAAGCAGGCCGACTCTTCTCTCTCCCGACAAATCAGCGCCTGCCGTGGATTCTCCAGCAAAGCCGGAAATACCAAAACGAAGTTTCCACAAAACTGGCCGAGCAGATCCTGCGAGCTTTGAATGAGCTGATGCGTGGCTTCCAGTCTGCGAATGAAGCCACCGGCGGCACCTTGCTGGCCGATGTTCTTCGGGAAGCGCCCCAGGAGGTTTACGGCGGCCTGCTGACTTCGCTGCTGCGCATGGTGTTCATACTCTATGCGGAGGACCGTGGCCTTCTCTCGAACGACCCGGTTTATCTGAACTCCTACTCTCTATCGGGTCTGTTCGAGCGTCTGCGGGAGGACGACGCGCAGTATCCCGACACGATGGATCAGCGGTTCGGTAGTTGGGCGCAGTTCCTTACGCTTTGCCGTTTGATCTACGACGGTGGTGGGCATGGCGCTATGCACCTGCCGCCGCGGCATGGACGGCTGTTCGACCCGGACGCTTATTCGTTTCTGGAAGGTCGCACGTTCGGGTCGAAGCGAGCTTCGGACGAATCGCATGAAGCTATCACGCCGCCCAGGGTTTCCGATGGCGTGATCTTCCGAGTTCTCCGGGACCTGCTCATGCTGGATGGCGAGCGCTTGTCCTATATGTCGCTTGACGTAGAGCAGATTGGTTCTGTTTACGAGGCCATGATGGGATTCGAGGTGCGTACTGCGCCAGGGACATCGATCGGTCTTCGGCCAGATCACGTTGTGATCAATCTAAGTGACCTGCTCGGCAAATCTCCGGCGGATCGGGTGAAGGCGCTTAAAGAGGATGCCGGTTGCGAACTCACTGGCAAGGCACTGGAGCAGTTGAAGGCTGGCGGCACCATTGAAGAACTTGTCGCCTCATTTGGCCGGAGGGTTTCGCCTCTCTATCTCGACGAGCGTGGGATGCCGCTATTGGTAGCCCTAGGCGGCATCTATCTCCAGCCGACCGAAGAGCGCCGGAGATCGGGGTCTCATTACACGCCAAGATCGCTCACCGAACCGATTGTGCGAACCACGCTGGAGCCGATCCTGAAGCAGCTTGGCGAGAAGCCGCGGCCCGAGCAGATTCTAGATCTGAAAATCTGCGATCCAGCGATGGGTTCGGGAGCCTTTCTTGTTGAGACGTGCCGCTTCTTGGCCGAAGCTTTGGTCGAATCATGGTCGGTTCACGGCCAGACTCCCTTCATTCCTCCAGATCAGGAGCCAGTTCTTCATGCCCGTCGCCTCATCGCTCAACGCTGTTTATATGGCGTAGACAAGAACCCTTTTGCGGTGGATTTGGCGAAGCTCTCCTTGTGGTTGGCAACGCTGGCAAAGGATCACCCGTTTACATTCTTGGATCACTCTCTCCGCAACGGGGACAGCTTGGTTGGGTTGACGCGCAAGCAGATTTCGTCTTTCCACTGGGCTCCCGCGGCGCAGCAGAGCTTTCTGGAAGATCAGCTACGCAAGCAAATAGAACGAATCACGCAGCATCGGCGGAGAATTCTGAATGCTCGCGACAACGTATCTTATGAGCAACTCTCGCAAGAACTCGCGACCGCCGATGAAGCGCTCAACTTGCCGCGTATGGTTGGGGACGCGGTCATCGCGGCGTTCTTCACGGGCGAGAAACCGAAGCAGCGTGAAGAAGCGCGGTTGCGAATGCAGGCGTTCATTGAATCCGACCTGAAAACGCGCGGTTTCATTTCGTTGGATGGCGAAGTTGATCTCGCAATGAAGGTCCTCCGCAACGGAAGCAAAGGTGTTGCACCGTTTCATTGGGACATCGAGTTCCCGGAGGTGTTCGACCAAGCCAATTCTGGCTTTGATGCCTTCGTAGGCAACCCACCCTTCATCGCCAAGAATACAATCGCCGGGGCCTTGGGTGACTGCTACAAGCAGTGGCTGGCCATGGTTCCTCTAACAAACGGAAAGAGCGATATAGTGGCATTCTTCTTTCGTAGGGCTTACGAACTCTTAAGGAAAAGAGGGACTCTTGGCTTTGTAACCACAAACACCATTTCTCAAGGTGATACGCGCGCCGCCGGTCTCGGGCCGATCTGTACTCATGGCGGCGGCACCATCTACGCCGCGACAACTCGACTTCGTTGGCCGGGCGCGTCCGCCGTACACGTCAGCATCGTGCATATCGCTAAGGAAGATGTGCCCACCTTTTTCAAGCTGGATGGTCGCAGTGTTGACCGTATTACCGCCTACCTATTCCACGCCGGCAGTAGTGACGAGCCGAGGCGTCTTGCAGAGAATTTTAGCCTCAGCTTCCAAGGCTGCAATATTAGCGGTCAAGGGTTTCTGTTTGCTGATGACACGAATGGTGCGAGCCCAACAGCGCTCATGAAAACGGTACTCTCTTCGAATCCCGCGGCCGCGAGCGTCGTCTTTCCCTACCTTGGGGGCTCTGATGTGAACTCATCACCGACGGTTCACTCGGGTAGGTTCGTCATTGGATTCGGTCGGAGGAGTCTTGAGGAGTGCCGTACCAACTGGCCGGAGTTCGTCGAGGTTGTGGAACGGCTAGTCAAGCCCGATCGCGATGCAAGACCAAAGAATGACCAGCAGGCGTTTCTGGCGTCGCATTGGTGGCAATGGCATACGGATCGTCCTACGATGCAAAAGGCAACAAGCGGTCTCAGGAGAGTTCTAGTCTGCTCGTCTATAACTGCAACTTTCGCTTTTGCCTTTGTTCCCACGGACACGGTCTGCGGGCACAGCATCAATGTCTTCGCGTTCGAAGCGTTCGGCCCCTTCGCCGTAATACAGAGCAGAGTCCACGAGATCTGGGCGCGGTTTTTCGGGTCCACTATGAAAGACGACCTTCGCTACACTCTTTCCGACTGCTTCGAAACATTCCCCTTCCCTTGGAACTGGGGGACACAACCTGCGCTTGAGGCCGCTGGCAAGTCGTACTATGAGTTCCGCGCGGCGCTCATGGTTCGTAACAACGAGGGCATGACCAAAACGTACAACCGCTTCCATGATCCCAACGAGCGCGACCCGGAGATTGCGACGCTACGTGAGCTGCACGCCCGCATGGACCGCGCCGTGCTTGACACTTACGGCTGGAGCGACATCAAGACCGACTGTGAGTTCCTTCTCGACTACGAGATCGACGAGGAGGAGTGGGGCGACAGGAAGAAACCCTGGCGGTATCGCTGGCCCGACGAAGTCCGAGACGAAGTCCTCGCCCGGCTCCTCGAATTGAATCGCCAGCGAGCTGAAGAGGAACAGTTGGCCGGAGCGGCTGCGGACAGCGCGAAACCAAAGAAGCGAGCACAGAAGAAATCCGCCAAAGTGAGTCTCCCGGCACCGGCTCTCTTCTCTGCGGAGGATCCATCCAAATGAAGTCAGTCGAAGTGCGTGACAAATTAGTCGATGTTCTCCGGCTCGATCTCGTTGGTCCCGATCCGGGCGATGAACACGAGACGGAAATTCTGCCGACCCCACCATCCCGTTGGTATCTGACCGGATTCCTCGTTCCGTTCGAGGCACGGGAAAGCGTGCGAGACGAGACGGCGGACGATCAGCTTGATCTCATTCCGCCGAAAAATCGTGGCGGCGATGATGAGAACACGCCAGAGGTAGCCTCCGCCCGCCGCGCGCCTTTTCCGTCCTCCGTGGGTCTGAGCGTCCTGGTCTCCGCCGAAGCCAAACAAATTAGGGCGAAGGTAACGTGGGGCGACTATAAAGCTGCCAAAGAGGGCGACTCGATTACTTCCTGGCAACGGGTACCTCGGCAGGAAGACCTCACGCTCACTCTCGGAGCCAAAGAGGGAACCCTGCCAGCAATACCAGTCCCGAGCAGCGGCGGTTTGGAGATCGTGGTCTCCATTCGCAAAATCAGGACCGAAGGAAATAACCGGCCAGCATTAGTGCCAGTAGGGACCAGAGCCGTCTCCGTATTTCTGGTCAACCGCCGAGCGCCGAGCCCCGATGAGCGAAAAGACGAGAGCATGGCGTTTCAGGCAAAGCTGTTGCTGCACGCCGACACGCCGTTGGTGCCTCGGCCAAACCTGCAAGGCTTCGAGTCAGACGATTGGGATGAACGAGTCGGCGATCTTCAATATCGTGACGCCGGCGAATTTGCGGTTGGCCACGGCGTCTCTGCTCACGCCATCTGCCAAGACGTCAAAACCTGCTCTGAAGTCGAGACCTCATGGATACCTTGCGCCCACGTAGAGAAAGTGGAGCCGTCGCCCGCACCGGGCGTCGAGCTTTCGATGGAGGCTCTCGCGGGAATTCAATCGGCAGAGGAGGCCCAGACGAAACTGGTTGGCTTGAAGAACCTCTATCTGGAATGGATCGGCAAACAGGAGATTCCGTCGGAACCAAACAGAGACGAAGTCGCACGAGACCTTATGCAGAAGGCCCGGTTCGCTGCGAATCGCATTGGCGACGGTCTACTAGCACTCCAGGACCCAGTTGCTTTCGACGCTTTCCGAACGTGCAATAAAGTGATGGCCGCCGCGGCCCGCAAGCGTTATCCCGATGAGCCGAAGTGGCGACCGTTCCAACTGGCGTTTCTTCTCCTCAACATTCGCGGGATGGTCGACCCGATACATTCGGATCGGTCTCTGGTTGACCTTTTGTTCTTCCCCACCGGTGGCGGCAAGACCGAGGCATATCTTGGTTTAGCGGCGTTCACGATTTTGTTACGTCGGTTGCGGAATCCGGGCATTGAGTCGTCCGGGCTGACTGTCCTGATGCGCTACACGCTGCGGCTGCTCACACTCGACCAGCTCAGCCGTGCGTCCACGCTGATCTGCGCCATGGAATTAGAACGGCAGAACGATGTGGATCGTCTCGGCAAGTGGCCGTTTGAGATTGGGCTTTGGGTGGGTCAGGCCGCCACGCCGAACAAGATGGGTTTCAGAGGCGACCGTGACCCCAATTCAGCAAGGTCTCGCACGATCGCCTTTCAAAACGATGATCGCAGTAAGCCATCGCCGATCCCACTGGAGAATTGTCCCTGGTGCGGCACGAAGTTCTCAAGGAATTCGTTCAGTCTCAAGCCAAGTCAGGATGAACCCAACGACCTACGGATTGTCTGCGCAAATCGGCGCTGCCAGTTTACCGGCAATAATCCCTTGCCGATTCTGGCGGTTGATGAGCCGATCTATCGTCGGCTGCCGTGTTTGATGATTGCCACTGTGGACAAGTTCGCCGGGTTACCGTGGGTGGGTCCAGTAGGGGCACTTTTTGGCAAAGTACAACGTCACGACAAGAACGGCTTCTATGGTCCGTGCGATCCTCTGCTCGGCTCGAATTTGCCAGCACCACTGCCTCCGCCCGATCTTGTCATTCAGGATGAGCTTCACCTGATCTCAGGTCCACTGGGCACGATGGTAGGACTGTATGAGACCGCCATTGATGAGCTGTGCTCCCAAAACATCGGGGATCATGTAATCCGACCGAAGGTCGTTGCATCGACCGCAACGGTACGCAGGGCTGATGCTCAGATACGGGCTATCTTTGCCAGGAATGGTGTCGAGATCTTTCCTTGCCCAGGACCGAATCGCCACGACTCATTCTTTGCGAAGACCAATCCCGACACGGAGAAAGCCCGTCTGTATATTGGCATCGGCGCGCAAGGCCGCAGTCCCAAGGTAATCATGCTGCGCACATATCTCGCGCTGCTTGCCGCGGCGCAGAAACAGTATGACGAGAACGGCGGCACTGGGAATCCGGCGAATCCTGCCGATCCGTACATGACTCTCGTAGGCTACTTCAACAGCCTTCGCGAACTTGGCGGCTGTCGGCGGATTGTCGAAGACGAAGTTACGTCACGGTTGTTGGGTTACGGGGAACGTATGCGGGTTGGCGAGAAGAGCGGTTCATTCGTCAATCGCCGGATCAATTTTGAAGTTGTCGAACTGACTTCCCGCGAACCTACGAACAAAGTCTCCGAGTCGAAGCGCCGCCTTGCCCTGTCGTTCACGGACAAAGAACGAGTCGACGTGGCCATCGCAACGAACATGATTTCGGTGGGTCTCGACATCATCCGCCTAGGCTTGATGGTCGTATTTGGCCAACCGAAGACAACGGCAGAGTATATCCAAGCCACAAGCCGTGTTGGCCGAGACGATCTGCGACCAGGGTTGGTGGTCACTCTGGTGAACGTCCATAAGCCAAGGGACCGTTCGCACTATGAGCGGTTCGAGTCGTACCACGCAACGTTCTACAGGTCCGTAGAGGCAACCAGCGTCACGCCATTCTCGCCCCGAGCTATTGATCGTGGTATTGCCGCGGTGGCGGTCGGGTTGGCGCGCCAGGGCTGTGCGGCGATGACCGCATCCAGAAGCGCCATTTCCATCACCCAGAATCGACCCAGCCTAGGGTTCGTTACCGACGCGATCGCGGAGAGAGGCGAGCGTCATGCAATCCTACCGCCGCCTGAGATTGATGCTCTACGTCAGAAGTTGCGTTTAAGGGTAGATGACCTCTTGGATGAATGGAGCAACATCGCGGACAAAAAGTCCAAAGTTGGATCGGGACTGAAGTATCAGGAATACGAGGACGGCGGTGATCCGCACTTATTGTTCGATCCGCTGGATCTCGAACTTGCGAAGCAGCCGGCGGGCGCGCGCAAGTTTCGGGCGCAGCGATCATTGCGTGACGTGGAACCGAGCGTGAACCTATGGGTTCGACGGTTGGATGGCATCGAAGTGCCGGAGGAGGACGCCGAATGAACCCGGCTAACACAACAAAACGGCCTCATGGCCAGATACGCCGGAGCCAAGTCATCATTACGTTCGGACCAGGAGCCTTGGTCGACCTCCCCAACTACGCTGCTATCGTCGGGGGATTGGAGTTCTGGCAGGGAACGGATCGGCAAATCTTCGAGGAGCGGCTTATTGGCAAGCTTCAGGAAGTTCTCAACGTGCCCGATCTGAAGCTCTTTGCACCGCCGGTGGATTCGGGTGAGCCGAATGCTCCGAAGACTGGAATTGCGGTTTGGATGTTTCCAGAGTGGTTTGTGGCCCAATACAAAATCGAAGGTCCAGACAAAGTCCGCTCACGCCCGTTGGTCCATCGAGAAATGCTGGTGGCGAACAAGTTCTTGGGACCTGATCGTAAGAAGTATCCGGTTGTCCCGATTCGTTTCGTGCAAGCCTGCCTCAACGGCCATATCAGCGACCTTGACTGGTATGGCTTTGTCCACGACTACAAAGAGGAGTGCAGACGACCGCTCTATGTGGATGAACGCGGCACTGGCGGCGACCTGTCGGACATCACGATCCGGTGTGACTGCGGGAAGTCTCGACCGCTGATTGTCGCGGCACGAAGCCCGCAAGCTGCTCTCGGATTTTGTAAAGGACGGCGGCCGTGGCTTGGAAACAACAGCCGTGAGCAGTGCGGTGGCGGAGGTCCTGGCGTTCAGATCAACCGGTTGCTGATTCGTTCCGCGAGCAACGCCTATTTCCCGCAAGTCCTCAGCGTTATTTCTATACCAGACGCGAATGCAAAACTCCGGAAAGCTGTGGATGAGGTCTGGGAGGACTTCCTTCAGTACGCCGAATCGATGGATGACGTAAAGAAGGAGCGCAAGAAGGCCAAGGTCAACGCTTCTTTGGAAGGCTGGTCTGACGCGACTGTATTTGCTGAAATCGAAAGGCGTCGCGGTGGTGGACCGGAGCAAACCAAAACTATCAAGTACGCTGAGATCGAAACACTACTTTCCAGTCCTGACGAGATCGGCGAGGACATCCTCGATGGAGATTTCTTCGCACGGGTACTGCCGAAGCCGAATGGCGATCCCAAGATTCTAGACAAGGTTGAACGAATCGTTTTGGTTCATCGGCTTCGCGAGGTCGTCGCTCAGGTGGGCTTCACGCGATTCGAAGCCGCCATGAACGAAGTCGACGGCGAACTGAATCTTGACGTCAGGCGAGCCCCGCTCGCTCGAGAGATTTCATGGTTGCCAGCGGTTGAGAACCGGGGTGAAGGTATCTTTATTGCATTCAAGAGAGATGCGATTAAGAGTTGGATGAATCGTCCAGCCGTGCAAAGAAGGGGAATGCAACTGCTTCGAGGTTTTCAGGCATGGGAGCAGGGACATCCAAGCTCGAAGTCAACTTTCCCGGGGCTGCCCTACGTCATGTTGCACTCGTTGTCGCATCTCCTCATCACCGCAGTTTCTTTCGAATGTGGATATTCTGCCAGCGCGATCCGGGAGCGCATCTATGCCGGCGAGTCGGGTTATGGAATCTTGCTTCACACTGGCACACAAGACTCGGAAGGGACGCTCGGGGGGCTTGTACAGGTCGGGCGCAAGATCGAGACGCACCTTCGCAACGCGCTAGAGTTGGGCCGACTCTGCTCAAACGACCCGGTCTGCGCACAGCACAATCCGCAGGACACCCACGAAGAGCGATACCTGATGGGGGCGGCTTGTCACGGCTGCGTGCTGATTGCCGAGACCTCATGCGAACGGTTCAATCAATACTTGGACCGGTCGCTGGTTGTCCCGAACGTCGCTACGTCGGGTACCGAGTTCTTTGACGATGCCAGCCTATGAAATCGCCTTTGCGCAACCTGTCACGTGTTGCCATGCTCGACCTTTCGGATGCTCTCGTCGCGGGACGGGTGAAACCTCCGTATTTGGCATTCCAGATAGCCGAATACGTGCCCGAGCTGGTTTCAGAGGAGATTGGCGCCGACATGGCCCGGATGGACGCTGTCGGTATGCAACCTGCACATATTGCGGAATGTCTGCAACTCTTGGCGGCTGAACGAGAGGCAAATCAAAAGGCCCTCGACAGGCTGCAGTTGGTTTGGACAGGACCGGATATTCCCGGCAGCGTCAGCCGCGACACCGGCGTTGTGGTGAAGGAGCTCTTCACTTGTGCGCGACGAAGCGTCCTATTGTCAACGTTCGCAGTGCGCCGCGGAAGCGACGTTTTTGCTCCGTTAGCGGAAACCGTTGATCGCAACCCTACCTTGCAAATCCAATTGGCGGTCAACGTCGGCAGGGACGGTGACTTTCTAACGCCAGAGCACCAGATCCTGACTAGATTTGCTGAAGGTTTCTGGCGGAGCCATTGGCCGTGGCCGACGAGGCCATCCGTCTACTACGACCCCCGATCGCTTTCCACCGATCTTGCGATTTGCGCCAGCCTTCATGCCAAGTGCATTGTGATTGACGACGAGACCGCCCTCGTGACATCCGCAAACTTCACGGAATGGGCACGGGAACGAAACCTAGAGGCCGGCGTCTTGATCAGGGACGGGGGCTTCGCCCGCTCGCTGCGAAATCAGTTTGAATCGCTCATCGCCGCGTCCCGGCTTCGCCTACTGCCGGGTAGCGCGGAATAGAATGACGCTGCAAAGCTGCACATTGCTCGAAAAGCCCGCCCGAGGATGGCCCAGTCTCAATCCGAGGCTCGATGACAATCCAGGTCTTAGGCGACACATGCGCACCACAAACATCTGTTTGTAGGCAGGCGAGCGGTTGATTCCTTGACCTCGTAGATCCAAACACTTGGAAAGCTGCCGACGACACAGGTTTTTGGGCAACTCTGGCCATTGAAGACTTTCTACGGTTCTGCGCCAAGGTTTCGAGAATGGGGAAGGAGAACCTTTGCGGAACGACAACGTGATCGAACAGATATAGATTATCGAGCTATCGAGCAGGCCGTCCAGACGGGCCGGCCTGCCCTAAACCCGCGAGCTAACGCCAAGCTATTTCGTGTCGTCCCAGTCTTGCAGGGCCATGGTTGCCGCCCCGCAATCGTGCGGGCGGCCTCCTACTATATGTTCAATGTGTGGCTTGCCGGGGCTGGGACAGGGATTCGAAAAATCGACACGCCATTTACTAAATTCGCTGAGCATCGGTGCATCTTCCGTGCCCGTATCAAAGAGGGCCCGCATCTGCTGGAAGCAGGTATAGGCATCTTCCTGGCCTTCTTCCGCCGACGCGTGGGTCGCCGCGAAGCGCAAACTCATGCTGTAGTAACGCGGGACCGCAATATCCCCCTCCACCGGCAGGCCCCTTGTCAGGGCGCAGAAAGGAATGGGGCGGTCCTTGCCGTCTCCCGTCTGTAGGGAAAGCGTAGGGCTTTCACTGCACTTCTCATAAATGAAGCGCAGCCCACGGCCTCGGCCATGGCTGAGGCCACGATCGGAAGACACTATATCGCCCGGATCACCACTGTCGGTTGGATGATCCGCGCCCGCCAAGCCCGCCAACACCACGTCGTCCTTCACTTGCTCCAGCGAGACGAGCGACATGTTTGATAACGGAGAAACTTACACGCAACTGGCCGACTTTTTCACCGACAAACCCGTTAAAGGCAAAACAAACACTTACACCAAGAACCAGAACAAACCGCAGACCGGCGGCCAGACCAGCGCCAAGGCGGCGGACGCAAAGAGTTCCTCAAAACCGGCGCAGACCGATAACACTGTCTTGGTCCAGCCTTGGCTCTTCGGCAGACCGCGACTCGTGCTTGCCGGCGGCATCAGCACCGGGCTGCTCACCAAGCAGGAGTTTCAGCGCACCATGACGATCGACAGTGCCGGTGCCAGCGAAACCGTAGTCGGATTTAAGACGAACAGCAAAATCCGCACTTCGCCTATGCTTTACGGAAACGCGCTGATCCCTTATTTCACCTCGCGACACGATCCCGAGGCATGGTATGCGACCGTCGGTGTCTCTTCCAGTTCCGATAACAAAGGCACGGACCCGGAATTTCTGTTCGGCTTCTCTCGCAGCTTTGTCCAGCAGAGATTTTTCGTTACGGCCGGAGCGTACGTTGGCGAAAGGCAACAACTCGCCGGGGGCCTCTATCCCGGCCAGGTGATCCCCTCAACTTTCACCGGCGTTATTCCTGTGACGAAAGGTTACCGGGCAAGCTTCGGGTTTGGGCTCTCCTATCGCTTCACGAGCACAAAAAAGGCTCAGGACAATTCGAAGTCGTCTGGCACTGGCTCCAAAACCGGGAAATAGTGATCAGAGGGTCAACCACAGAATCTATCTGCTAGGTTCTGCTGGTTGACCCACTATCTGCGCGCGGTTGACCGAACCAAGTGACCGCCACGCTGGTCTACGGGCAGGGAGGCAGTTTCACCTAACAAAATAACGGCGGGATCAGTGCCGCTCACGCTTGGGGCCCTTTTCCCGACGTTTTTGGGGTGGTTTCCGGCAGGTGCCACGCGGCTCCTAATCAGCGTTTCGCGCAGTATTGACAGTTCTATTTCGTTCAGACAGACGCCCAATTTGAAAGTATTCCTTTTTTCACCATTTTTCACTCTTTTCCACTCTTTCCTATACCAAACAATTTCAACCCGTTCGGCCAATGCGACGCTTGAATCCGCGACTTAGGTTTTGCCGCACTCGTTCATGCCACTGCCGCCTCCCTGGGCTGCTTCGCCTTCCATCGCTTGTAAATGGTGTGCACAGCCGTTCGCGCCGACTTCTCCGAAGCATAGAACTCGAA